>UMFI01004499.1_pt1 | contig 10347 bp, 9 predicted proteins | sample 1964951 | NCBI WGS metagenome assembly UMFI01 (sample SAMEA4836040, study PRJEB28245) | human gut metagenome | biome: gut microbiome; material: fecal sample | place: Denmark | collected 2008 | reverse complement strand
TGGCAAGGAGGTGCTCCACCACTGAGCCACTCGCGCATTGTGCGTGTGCGTCACACGCAAGGAAAATAATATCATAGCTTTACACATCTGTCAATATATTTTTTTAATATTATTTTATAATTTTTTATCACTACTTCTACAATAATTCTTTATAATCATTAATGCTATACTTTGATATACTCTTGATTTTTTCCCAGTTATGTTTCGACTTTTCATCGAAGACTGCCACAACATTAAACTCTCCAAGTGATGCTCCTGTTACACCCGCTAGAATATCCTCAAACACAAGGCATTTATGTGGATTAACTTTTATTCGTCTTGCAGCTTCCTCATATATGTCAGGATAACCTTTTCCACGTTCAACTTCATCCACTGTCACTATTTTCTGAAAATATTTTAATATTCCTTCACGCTCCAATGTTTTCATAAAAAGTTCTCTGTCTGAGGATGTTGCCACTGCCATCTTTATATTAAGTTTATGTAGTTCTTCAAGAAATTCTTTTGCATAAGGCTTGCATACAACCTCTGTTGCATATTCCTTTTTTGCCATTTCAATCCATTCCCTTACAATATCATCTTTGTCTTCGTTTAAGCCAAATCGTTCTATTGTATAAACTGCTGCTCTCTCAGCGCCAAGAGGAGAAATCTCATCTACATAATCATCCGGAACCTGAAAGCCTCTGTCACCTAAAAATTTTTCATCTACCTTTTCCCATACCCATGAGCTATCGAGAAGGGTACCATCTAAATCAAAAACAGCACCTTCAATATTTTTTAGCCAGTTTTCTTTGTTCATTAACACTCCCATTCTTATAAAAACTTATTTTTTATTTATTTTTTCTTTTCTTTTTTCAATAATCATTTATTTTTATTTACTATATTTTCGTATGAAATTAGAATAATACAGTCTTGTTTTTTTAACAAGTACAAATTCATCAAACTAAACATATGTTGTCTTTCCAAACATTTGTGCCAAAGAAAGGATTATATATTATGATAAACTAATGCTTAAAACTTTTCATATAGTAAAATCAAGACAGGGCGTATATATGTTTTCGTAATAATAAAGCAACTTATTATGCATTAGTATCTATGGATAAAAAGGATTGTTCCATTTGGTCTAATAATTCTTTAAATAATTCCAGTGCTTTTTCTATTGGTTCTTTTGTTGTCATATCCACTCCTGCTAATTTAAGCAAATCGATTGGATCCTTTGAGCCGCCGCCTGTTAAGAATTTCATGTAGTCCTTAACTCCTGCTTCGCCCTGTTCCATTATTTTCTTAGATAATGCTATTGCAGCAGAAATTCCTGTTGCATACTGGTATACATAAAATGGATTGTAGAAATGTGGAATTCTTGCCCATTCCAAAGCAATTTCTTCGTCTAATACCATATCTTCGCCAAAATATTGCTTATTTAAATCATAATATACTTTGCAAAGAATGTCGCTTGTAAGAGTTTCACCTTCTTCAACCATCTTATGAGTTATTTTTTCAAATTCTGCAAACATAGTCTGTCGATATAATGTCCCCTTAAACTGTTCAAGAAAGTGATTTATTAAGTAAGCTTTTTCAGCCTTGTTATCAGTATTTTTTAGCAAATAGTGTATTAATAACGACTCATTGCATGTTGATGCCACTTCTGCCACAAATATCTTATATCCGGCATTGATATAGCTCTGGTTTGAATCTGAATAATATGAGTGAAGGGCGTGACCCATTTCATGTGCCAAAGTAAATACATGATCTAATGTTCCCTGATAGTTTAAAAGAACATAAGGATGTATCCCGTAGGCTCCCCATGAATATGCCCCACTTCTTTTTCCTTCATTTTCATAAATATCTATCCAACGATTGTCAAAACCTTCCTGAAGTTTGTTAATATAGTCTTTGCCCATTGGTGCAAGACCTGCCTTAACCATTTCTTTAGCCTTTTCAAAAGGAATTTTTTTATCAGGAGTTTCCACTATAGGTGCATAAACATCATACATATGAAGTTGATCAACACCTAAAGCTTTCTTTCTAAGCGACACATATCTGTGCATTAAGTCCATATGTTCATGAACAACTTCAATTAAGTTGTCATAGACTTCCTCCGGAATATTGCTTTCATCCAAATACATTGCTCTAGTTGAAGGATAATTTCTTACATCAGCATAAAAGCAAGCCTGTTCCACATTGGCATTATATGTTGCCGCAATAGTATTTTTCATTTTTCCATATGTGCCATATAAAGCCTTAAACGCATCTTTTCTAAGCTGTCTGTCAGCGCCACTTAAAATCGGCACAAAATTGCCATGTGTTATCTTTATTTCATTGCCATCCTTATCCTTAACTGTTGGGAAATCAATGTCTGCTCCATTATACATAGCATAAATATTGTCAGCAGCACTTGCCATACGTTTACTTTTTGCAAGAATTTCTTCCGTCTTCTTATCTAATGTATGAGCCTTTGCTCTTAGTATTTCACTAATATATCTTCTATAATCGGCAAATTCCTTATTTTCCAACCATTCCTTTAAAACATTCTCATCCATTTCAAGAATTTCCGGTTCAAAAAATGCTGTTGCACTACCAAGCTCTACAACTAATTTTTGAGCTTTACCAGAATATGTCTGATACTTAGAATTTGTCATATTTTCATGATATTTCTGATTGGAATATACATAAACTTTTTCTGCTATAAGGTTTATTTCATCATTAAATTTCAAATATTCTAATAATGTCTCCTTATTCTTCGAAACATTATCTTTATATTTGTTATATTCTGATATCATTTTTAAGGCTTTGTCTAAATCATTTTCCATAGCCTGATCAGAAGAATACATATCTTCCATTTTCCATGTATTTTCTATTTTTTGTTCTTCTCTTTTCATTTCAATACCACATAATTCCTAAATGAATTACCTTTCTTTTTCTTTTAAACAAGTCCTATTGCTCTTAAAATATAGATAATTGCCGTAATTGTGAATGCTGAACACATTGTTGTCAAAACAATAACACTGCTTGTTAGAGTTCCTTCGCTGTGCATACTTCTTGACATTATGTAACAACTTGGTGTTGCTGGTGAGGCAAGCATAATTACTATTGCCATTAATTTTGCGTCCCTATATCCAAGCCATATTGCAATCGGAAGGAATACTAAAGCCCAGCCAACAAGCTTCATTGCAGTTGCTATAACTGCCGGTTTAATCTTTTGAAGTGCCTTGCCAAACTCAAAACTTCCACCTATTGCAATAAGTGCAAGTGGTGTTGCCATCTTTGAAAAATTAGAAATGGTGTTATCAAGCATTTTAGGAAAATGTACATTAAGCACTGACAAAATAACCCCTGCAACAATACTTAAAATAATAGGGTTTGTAGCTATTCCCTTTAACGTTGATGACAAAGTTTTTGACTGACCTGCACCTTTTTGTGGACATTCAACTGTAAGAATTATTACAGCAAATATGTTGTAAAGTGGAACTGCACCGATTATCATCAGCGGAACCATTCCCGTATCTGAATAAATATTTAAGATAAATGCCGCTCCAAGTACTGCAGCGCTGCTTCTGTAGGAAGCCTGTACAAACTCTCCTATAATTGATTTATCTTTCATAAAAATTCTTGCAAGAAACCACATTGTAAGTATGCTTATTGTTGTTGCAACGGCACAAAAAATAACATAACCTAATTCAAATTTTTCCATAAAGTTATTGTTTACCATGTCCTGTATTAAAAGTGCCGGCAAAGTAACTTTAAAATTTATTTTATTGGATGCCTCAATAAATCCCTGATTTATCCATCCTATTCTTTTAAGTAAATATCCAACTACAATAACCACAAAAACGGGTACTGTAGCATTTAAGCTATAAATTAAACTGTCCATAATACTATCTGCCATTTTGCAGGATTTCATTCTGCAAGTTAGTATTAAACTCTCCTTTCTTAATCATTTCTATTTCAAACTTATATGGTGCATAAGATTTTTTGCTGTTTTCCGGATCTTTAACATAAGGTGTTTCAAGAATCTTTGGAATATTTTCAAACTGTTCCATATAAATTATTTGTCTTAAAGTGTCATATCCAATGTTTCCAAAACCTATATTTTCGTGTCGGTCTTTTCCTGCACCAAGCACGTTCTTGCTATCATTAATATGAAAAACACCAATCTGGTCTGTTCCGATAACCTTGTCAAACTTCTCAAAAACTCCGCTTAAATCGTTAACAAGGTCATACCCGGCATCATTAACATGACATGTATCAAAACAAACTCTAAGCTTGTCATTGTAAACTACTCCATCATATATTCTTGCAATCTCTTCAAAATTTCTTCCTATTTCGCTGCCCTTTCCTGCCATTGTTTCAAGGGCAATACATGCCTTACTATCCTTAGTTAGCACATTGTTAATGCCTTTCACTATCTGATTAATTCCTGCATCAACTCCTGCTCCAACATGTGAACCCGGATGAAGAACCATAATTCTGCTTCCCATTGCCTCTGTTCTTTCCAATTCTGTTGCCAAAAACTTTTCTGCTATTTCATATGTTTCAGGCTTAATTGTATTGGCAAGATTAATAATATATGGTGCGTGAATCACTATTTCATCTATATTATGATGTGCCATATACTCCCATGCTTCTTTTATTTTTAATTCACTTATTTCTTTTCTGCGCGTATTTTGTGGGGCACCTGTATACGCCATAAAGACATTTGCTCCATATGAATAAGCTTCCTTAGCTGAACCTAAAAGCATATCCTTTCCACTCATTCCAACATGAGAACCTATTTTTAATTTCATATGCTATACCATTTTTAACTTTCTATTCTTGATTTTAATATTATCTGTTTTATATTGATTTTACCTAAAACAATATACCACATTCCATAAGGTTTTACTATTTTTGTTGGATTATTTTTATCTTTATGATACTCTAATTAAGTAATTTTTATTGAAATCGGAGACTAATAATATGAACTATGATTTTAAAACAGATTGTGATTCTAATAATAATTGTAATTCTAATGCAAAAAATAGCTCTAAAATAGATTTAGATAATCTTACGTTTGAATTTATATCTGAAATAAATGACAAACTTTATGAAGATCTGTCTAATATTGCTAATATATGTAATAAATTTGATAATGTTAAGAATACATTTTTTATTGATAACGAGGATTGTGAAACAACTATTGATAATGAACCGAATGAAAATATAAAAGATAATAATACTTTAGAAGATGATTATTCAAAAGTCATTATTGCAAAAAAAGATAAAACAATTATAGGTTTTATTTCCATCTATCTCATAGATGAATCAACTGCAGAAATTTGTGGCTTTGTATTGCCCGAATATCGCAATAATAACATTGGCAATTATCTTATGGAGAAGCTTTCTTATGAAATGGAAGATTTCTATATTTCCATTCCTGTTGCAAAAGATAATAAGACAGCTCCAAATTTTCTTAAAACCAATGGTTATTATCCAAGTACCACTGAATGTTCAATGGTTATTAACACAGACAACATTGTCGAAAAGCCTTCATCCTTTGACTGTTCAATTGATTTTAAGAAAACAGAAAATGAAGATGAAATTATATTTGAGATTTTTAAAGATAATAACAACATTGGTTCCTGTTTCGTAAGCATTTTTGAAACCTGTGGATGCATTCATAATGTTGAAATTAATGAAGCTTTTCGTGGCAATGGTTACAGCAAACTTCTTTTACAATATTCTTTATATGATATAAAAAATATATGCCAAAATATTATACTTCACGTTACAAAAGAAAACGTTCCGGCATATAATCTTTATAAGAAACTTAACTTTATTACCACATCAGAAATTATTTATTATGATAATCTATAAAAATTCAACTTTTATACTATTCCACAAAACATTAAATGGACCACTATCTTTGCAAATTTATTTTACAAAGATAGTAGCCCATTCTCACTTACTATACATTTTTTAGTCCAACTCTTTCTTATGTTTATTCTTCATCTGTACAACTTTCAGTTTCCTCTACCTTTGTAGTTGTTTCCACTTCTGTAGTATTAGGAACTTGTGTCGTTGTTTCTATTTTAACAGTTGAACTTTCTTCTTTAGTTGTTGTTTCCTGATTTAATCGTTTAATATCTTTCTTTGTTGATACAACTGCTGTTTTCTCTTTATCTTTATCTTTATCCTTGTCTTTTTTTACTGACTTTCCACTTAAAATTCGTCTTGCGGCACAAGGATTGCCAAGTCTTGAAATTATTACACCCTGAGTCTTGTTTGCAGAATGAAGAATCTTCCCGTCGCCAATATAAATAGCAACATGACTTATTCTATTCTTGTTTTTTCTGTCGGTATGATAAAATACTAAATCTCCCGGTTTAAGCTTGTTACTTTTTACTGTTTTGCCATTGTAAGCCTGCTCTGCTGCCGTTCTGCTTAAACTATATCCAAATTTTTTAAACAAAGACATTGTAAAACCTGAACAGTCTGCTCCGCTTGTAAGACTTGTTCCACCCCAAACATATCTGTTTCCAAGGAATTGTGTTGCATATTTCAAAAACTCTGCTGCTTCGCCTTCTTTGGGAAGAGAAGTTTCTTCCAAAGTATATGTAATGGCATTAGCTGCCCATTCCTGCTCAAGCATATCATCATATTCTTCCGGGGTATACAAATATTCCTTGTGAATCTTTACAGTAACATCTTTAGTCTTAATCCATCCTGACATTGTGGATGTTCTCTCTACTTTAATCCACTTCTTGTCCTTGCTTATATCTGTTATTGGATATTCTGCCTTCTCCTGTAGATTAGACAAAACTTTTGATTTCTTATTATCTTCGCTTCTAAGTTCTGTTTTCTTCGCTTTAACCTTTACAATAACGTCCTTGGCTTCAATTAAAACTTCCTTAGCCTTCTTGCCTGTTACTACATTTTCTTTCTTAACATATCCTGTAATCTTGTCAGATTTAATCTGGTAAAATTTTTTTCCTTTTTTAAGAATCTTAACGTAACTGCCATCTACACCAATTCCTACAACTTTAGACTTTTCATCGTCCTTCTCGTATATTTCAACCATCTCATCTGAATCATCTTCAGACTTGACTTTCTTCTTTTCAATCTTTATTGCACTTACATTCTTATACTTTTCAGGAAAAATTAAATCAACCTTTTTTTTAGTTTCTACAGGTGCCTTTGTCTCATTTTGCACTGCCGTAGTTGTTTCCTGAATTGTTGTTTTCTGTACACTCTTCGTCTCCGCCCCGCTTGTGTGATGTCCTCCTGAAACAGATTTAATTCCTATAATTCCGCCAATTAAGGCTACTGTAAACACTGATGCCACTATAATTTTCTTTTTCATTCTCTTATGTTGCTCGTCCTTTTTTCATTTATTATATTATTATAACATTTTCATTACAAAATAACACAATTTGAAATATTTTTATTATGTATTTTTTACATTTTTATGTAGAAATTGCAGATTAGAAAGACAACATGTGCAAATTTTGTGACAAGTTATTTAGTTTGTCTTGTTTTTGTACAAAAGTAAAAGGTATATCACTTACTTGCGATATACCTTCTTTGTTTCTTATTTCGTTCTGACTTAGTCATACTTGGCTGTTTCCAACATTCCCTTGACTTTCCATGGCCAATATACAAACTCTGCCTTTGCAATTATCTTTGACTTGCTTACATAGTTTGTTGTTGTCCAAAGTCTTGAATCCTTAGAATTGTTTCTGTTGTCACCTAAGACGAAATAACTGTCTTCTGGCACTTGATATACAAGCTCTCCACCAGATTCCTCTGAACCATTTTCCCAGTACCAATCCTCTTTTAAGTATGTTTCTTTTAATGGCTCTTTTGAGTCGTTAATATAAATCTTTGAATCTTTAATTGTTACCTTTTCTCCCGGCAAACCGATTACTCTCTTTACGAAGTTTTCTGATTCATCATCAGGATATTTGAAAATTATGATTTCACCTCTCTGTGGTTCCTTGAACCAATAAGCTGTTCTAAGTCCAATCATTCTTGAACCTGTCATAATTGTATTCTCCATTGAGCCTGATGGTACGTTGGCATTAATTATAAGAAAATTATTAATGCACAATGCCAAAGCAATGGCTACAACAAAAATTCTTACCCAACTGAAAAATTCCTTCTTGGGATCAACTTTCTCTTTTTCTTTCTTGTCTGAAGCATTATGTAAATCCTTGTTCTCTGCTTCATTGTCAATAATAGTCTGGTCTTTCATAAGATCTCCTTTCGCTATCCGTTTTTAAGTTAGCACTTACCCTTAGTCAGTACTCTACCATTCTTTCTTTTAAATCAGATAAATATTTTGTAACAGTTTTATTAACGGATGAAATTAGTCTTAACTGGATCTTCCGGCTGTGGATGTTCAATTCCATTTTCTTTTCCAACCTGAATACACTTCAAAATCCAAGCCATATTTCGTCCAATATTTCTTACTATCTGAAGACCTTCTTCATCTTTTCTTACATCATCTGGATTGCTTCCGTGAACCATTGGCCAATAATTTCCGTTAATTAATGGCATATGGAAAAACTCAGGTATCTTTGCAATTTCATCAAGAGCACTTGTTGTTCCTGCTCTTCTTGCACTTACAACCATAGCTGCCGGCTTATATTTCAAATCTTTTCCTGCACTCCATGATAATCTGTGAAGAAATCCCATCATATTTCCACTAATTGATGCATAATGAACAGGGCTTCCAAAAACGACTCCGTCAGCTTCTTTAAGCTTCTTTGCTGCTTCAACTACTTCTCCGCCATACACACATTCACCTGTTTTTGAGCAACCGCCACAGCCCATGCAACTTCCCTGTGGGTGTGCTCCTACGTGCATAATCTCTGTTTCAATGCCTTCTTCATTTAAGACTTTAGCCATCTCTTCCAATGCTGTATATGTACAGCCCTTAGCTTTAGGGCTTCCGTTAAACATTAATACTTTCATATTATCCTCCAAAAATAAATCACTTGAACTAAAGTATTATACCACAATAGCTTATATTCAGCCAAACACTTTCTTTAAAACTTCATCTTCATAGAGAACTTTTTTTGCCAGCTCCCTATATTTTTTCTCATGGAGATAAGTATGTCTGTGTGGTTTTATTGACGGTGCAATATCAATTGCCCTTGCATAATCCTCACGTTTTAGTCCAAGGGTGCTTACATAATCCCAGAAACCTGTACCTTCAAAAATCTTATTTACACGAATATATCTGTGGTTCTGAACCTTGCTCATTATATAAGTTGCAATTCCAACCTGAATTCCATGAAGTTGTGGATGCTCCAATGTTTTATCTAAAGCATGAGAAATAAGATGTTCGCTTCCACTTGCAGGAGAACTGTTTCCTGCTATTTCATTGGCAATTCCACTCATTGCAAGAGAATCAAGAAGTTCTCTTAAGAACAGATCATCTTTTATACTCTCAAAAGGAGTTCTAACAAAACTATTTACTGCTTTTTTTGCAATCATCATGGCAAAATCGTTTAACACCGCATATCCGTGTTCGTCCTCAAATACCCAATCGTAAAGTGCTGTAATTTTTGATACCAAATCACCAATACCTGAATACAAAAACTTTTCCGGAGCACTTTTTATAACATCAGTGTCTGCAATAATTCCATATGCAAGTTTTGCCGGCACAGAAGTTCTTCTTCCATTAACAAGTAATGACGCACTGGCACTGGAAAAGCCGTCACTGGATGCAGATGTAGGCACACTAATGAAAGGTAATTTTCTTAAATAAGCTGCATATTTTGCAGCATCAATAACCTTTCCACCACCAATTCCCACAATAATCTGTGCCTTGCTGTCAATTGAAAAAGCCAAATCTATTATATTTTCTATTTTAATAGAATCCAGTTCCTTATATTCCAAAACATTAATATTTTCCTTCTGAAATGATTGAAGAACAGTATCTCCAAACATATCAACCAGACCATTTCCAAAATAAACTACAGCATTTTCAATTCTGCTGTCCTTAATGTAACTTCCTATATCTTTTAAAGTGCCTTTTCCTACCTTAAGAATGGTTGGAATGGCAATGTGACTTCCATTCATAAGCTGCCTCCTTTTACTTACTACACAATTCCTCTCAACCAGTCTCTAACCTTCATTTTGTTAAGGCTACGAACTATAACCAAACGACTGATTATAGAAATTATAATAACAATAATTAAATTATACAATATTATTAACACTTCCCTGTCAAGTTTCTTCAAAGCTTCACTTACCCTGCTATCCTTAAGATTAAAAATATCAATATTATTTTTTGCTTCTATAAAAATGTCATCATACCCACTAATAATACTTTTAATACTAGTATTACTTTTTGGTACAACTATA
>UMFI01032904.1_pt1 | contig 10367 bp, 9 predicted proteins | sample 1964951 | NCBI WGS metagenome assembly UMFI01 (sample SAMEA4836040, study PRJEB28245) | human gut metagenome | biome: gut microbiome; material: fecal sample | place: Denmark | collected 2008 | reverse complement strand
TTAACTGGTGAGTATGAAGGTGGGCGTCATCAAGTTAGAATTGATATGCTCAAAGATATTGAAGTGAGGCAATGTAAGTAAGATGTCATTAGAAATAATTCAAACTTTAAATCCTGAATATACAATCAAAAGTATTACTGACGAAGCTTTTAGAACTTATGGTAAGGTTATTGATAATAATATTGATGAAGCAATTGAATTTTGTATAGACTTTGTTCAGGCAGCTAAACAAGATAACTTTTATCTTCCTAGCGTTTTAGAAGTAGAACAATTGTCTTCGATTATTGAGCTGTCACATCGTGTTTATGGTTATTTAGAAATAATTGCAGGTATTGTCGCCGGTGATAATGTTGAATTAAGTGGAATTGAATATCATCAAGGAAGTGAAACAATTATTGCAGTCACTGATTATATTTTAGTAGTTGGGCATATATGGGATATGCAAGATGACACATATAATAGTTCTAAATGTGAACTTTTCTATGTTCCGAAAGGTACGATCGTTGAATGTTATAGTGCTACTTTACATTACACTCCTATAGCGGTTAGTAAAGAAGGCTTTATAACTATTTGTTTATTATTAAAAGGAACTGGCGATATTTTAGAAAAGCGTAAAAAGATTTTAAAGAAGAAAAATAAATGGTTTATTGCTCATCAGGATAACCTAGAAAAGATTGCCTCAGGGGATTATCCGGGTTTATTAGGCAGAAAAATCATAATTGATCATTAAGCAAGATTTTTATAATCTTGCTTCTTTTTTATTTGTGAAATTTCACGTTAAAATGTGATAATGGGCTATTATCTTAACATCGGTACAAACAGCCTTCAAAATATTGTAAGCGCTTTTAATTATTGTTAAGATAGGCATATAGGGACCTATACATTAGAAAAGTGAGGAGAGTTTAGAATATGATGCAAAAAATTCAAAGATTTGGTGGGGCGATGTTTACACCAGTCTTGTTATTTGCTTTTTCAGGAATTGTCATCGGTGTTTGTACAGTATTCCAAAGTGATGTCATCATGAGAAGTATTGCAGCATCGGACACTACTTGGTTTAAAGTATGGTATGTTGTAAAAGAAGCAGCATGGACAATCTTTAGACAAGTCAACTTATTATTTGTTATTTCGTTACCAATTGGTCTAGCTAAAAAACAAAATGCTAGAGCATGTATGGAATCATTTGTTTTATATTGTACCTTTAATTATGCATTAGCAGCACTATTAAGCAATTGGGGTTCATTTGTAGGAATTGATTACGCAATTGAAGCTGGTAGTGGTACAGGTCTTGCTAGTGTAGCAAGTATTAAAACGTTAGATACTGGAATGGTTGGTGCATTGATTGTTGCTGGTGTTGCAGTATGGTTGCATAACCGTTATTTCGATACAAAACTGCCTGAATGGTTAGGAGTATTTAGAGGTTCTTCGTTTGTGGCGATGATTGGTTTTCCTGTAATGATTGGATTAGCAGTTATTTTCTTCTTTATTTGGCCACAAGTTCAACATGGAATTGCTGGTGTTCAAACATTTATTATTAGCAGTGGCGCCTTAGGGGTATGGGTGTATACTTTCTTAGAAAGAATTCTGATTCCAACAGGATTACACCATTTTATTTATATGCCGTTTATGTATGATTCAGTTGCAATTGAAGGCGGAATCAAAACTGCTTGGGTAGCAGCAATGCCAGAAATCGCTAAATCAACAGCTTCATTAAGAACATTGTTCCCAGCTGGTGGTTATGCATTATATGGTTTCTCTAAAATGTTCGCTCCACTAGGTATTAGTGCGGCATTCTATGCAACAGCAAAAGAAAACAAGAAAAAAGAAGTATTAGGATTAATGATTCCGGTTACTTTAACAGCAATGTTTGCAGGGATTACAGAACCAATTGAATTTACATTCTTGTTTATTGCGCCGGTAATGTTTGCAGTGCATTCTGTTTTGGCAGCATCATTAGCAACAGCACAATATTTAATTGGAATTAGTGGTGACTTTGGAAGTGGAATTATTTCTAATGCGGCCTTGAACTGGATTCCACTTGGATCAGCACATTGGCAACAATATTTATTATCAGTTGTAATTGGTCTAGTTTTCTCAGGAATTTGGTTTATTGTATTTAAATTTATCATTGAAAAATTTGATTTTAAAACACCTGGTCGTGAAGACGATGATGAAGAAGTTAAGTTGGTTTCAAAAGCTGAATATAAAGCTTCTAAAGAGGATACAAGCAATGATCCAACTGGAAATATTGAAGTTAAAGGTGGCGATGCTGGTAAAGCAGCAGCTTTCTTAGCGGCATTAGGTGGTAAAGATAATATAGAATCAGTTACAAACTGTGCAACTCGCTTAAGAGTATCAGTTAAAGATGAAACATTAGTACAACCGGTTGGAGTCTTTAAAAAGGCTGGTGCTCATGGTTTAGTTGCTAAAGGTAAAGCGTTCCAGGTTATCGTTGGATTAACAGTACCTTATGTAAGAGAAGAATTTGAAAAGTTATTATAAAAAGGGGAGAAGAAGAATGAAAAAACAATCATCTATTTGTATTGCTGGCGGTGGAAGTACTTTCACCCCAGGAATTGTTCTAATGCTTATGGAAAATCAAGAACGTTTTCCAATTCGTCAAATTAAATTATATGATAATAATGCAGAGCGACAAAATAAATTAGCTGAAGCATTAGGAATTTTAATGAAAGAAAGATATCCAGAAGTTGCCTTTTCTTGGACAACTGATCCAGAAACGGCATTTACGGATATTGATTTTTGTATGGCACATATTCGTGTTGGTTTATACGCAATGCGTGAACTAGATGAAAAAATCCCATTAAAACATGGTGTTGTTGGTCAAGAAACATGTGGACCTGGTGGTTTAGCATATGGAATGCGTTCAATTGGTGGTGTTTTAGAAATTTTGGATTATATGGAAAAGTATTCTCCTAATGCCTGGATGTTGAATTATTCAAATCCAGCTGCTATCGTAGCTGAAGCAACTAGAAGATTACGACCAAATTCTAAAATTATTAATATTTGTGATATGCCAATTGGAATTGAAAGAAATTTTGCTACTATTTTAGGCTTAGAATCACGTAAAGATATGATTGTAAGATATTATGGTTTAAATCACTTTGGCTGGTGGACATCAATTACTGATAAAGAAGGTAATGATTTAATGCCAAAAATTAAAGAACATTGTCGTCAATTTGGTTATGCTGTTGATACTGAAGATTTTCAACATCGCGATCAATCTTGGATTGATACTTATACTAAAGTTAAAGATGTATATGCGGTTGATCCTGATACATTACCAAATACTTATTTAAAATATTATTTATATCCAGATTATGTAGTTGAACATTCAAATAAAGAATATACACGTGCTAATGAAGTTATGGATGGACGAGAAAAAAGAGTATTTGGGGCAGCTGCTGATATTGTAGCGAAACAAACTGCTAAAGATTGTGGATTTAGTACGGATACACATGCTGCTTATATCGTCGATTTAGCTTGTGCAATTGCTTTTAATACAAAAGAAAGAATGTTGTTGATTGTTCCTAACGATGGTGCAATAATTAACTTTGACCCCACAGCAATGGTTGAAATTCCATGTATCGTTGGTAATGAAGGTGCTGAACCATTAAAAATGGGAGAAATTCCACAATTCCAAAAAGGTTTGATGGAACAACAAGTATCAGTTGAAAAATTATGTGTTGAAGCTTGGATCGAAGGAAGTTATCAAAAAATGTGGCAAGCTTTAACATTATCAAAAACAGTACCAAGTGCTAAGGTAGCAAAAGAAATTTTAGATGATTTAATTGAAGCAAATAAAGGATATTGGCCAGAATTAAAATAATAGGAGGAAGTGAAAATGGTGTACGGAAAACTACAATCAATATTTAAATTTTTTAAAGGAATGAGTGCCTTGGATATTGTAAAATATCTATTTGTGGGTATTCCTATCTTGATTCTTGGATTCTTGTATTTATTTATGGCCCAAGGGGATATTGAAAAGATGTTTAATGAACCTTTGATTGTGGGACAATTATTACTCGTTCTAGCAATGCCATTTTGTTATCTTGCAATGCGCAATATTTGTCAAGATCTTAAAGATCGAAAAAAACGTGATGGATTGTTAATTCCGTTATGGATCTTAATTGTCTATCAAGTTAGTTCATTTAATATGATTTGTAGTTTTCTCATCATTTATGGTACTTTCCAAGAGTATGGTAAAGGAATGTTTGCAATAAAAAAATTCACTATAAATAAAAGTACTAAAGCGATGTTAGTGGGATTGATTCCGCTTGGTATGTTGTACGGATTAGTTTTATTTGTTAAAATTAGATTAGGAATACTATTCTAGGAGGAATCAGGAATGTTAAATTTGTTTAAGAAAAAAAGTAAATCAGTAGAAGTATTAGCACCACTAACCGGGACGACACTTTCAATTGAAGAAGTGCCAGATCCTGTCTTTTCAGAAAAAATGATGGGGGAAGGAATTGCCATCAAGCCTACTACAGATACAGTTGTAGCGCCGTTTAAGGGGACAGTTAAAATGTTAATGCCTAATTCTGGACATGCAGTTGGTCTGTTGAGTGAGGATGGTCTAGAAATATTGATCCATGTGGGGATGGATACAGTTTCGTTAGAAGGGGAAGGATTTGAAGTTTTAACAGAAGTTGAAGCTAAAGTAGAGCCGGGTGATCCATTAATAAAATTCGATGAAGCATTTTTGAAATCAAAAGAGATGGATACTCTTACAATGGTTGTTGTAACTAATCCTGGTGATTTTCAACCGGAGCAGTTCTTAACAAATAAAGAGGTTAAAGCGGCTAACGATCCGATCATGGTTTATAAAAAATAATAGAAAAGTATTATTGGTTAAAAACTGATCATCATTTGGTGATCAGTTTTTTAGTTAGCTATTTTAATCATTAGTGTACTGGAGTATACTGTAGATATTTGGAGGGAAAATAATGGAAGGGAAAAATGGTTTAATGACACATGGCAATATTGCAAAACAGCTGATCGTGTTTGCGATACCATTATTGGTTGGAAATTTATTTCAACAGCTGTATAATACAGTCGATAGTATCGTTGTAGGTAATTTTATTGGTGATCAAGCTTTAGCAGCAGTAAATTCTAGTGGACCAATTATTGATATGCTGGTTAGTTTTTTTATGGGGTTATCATTAGGTGCCGGTGTTTTAATTTCTAATTATTTTGGAGCTCAAGATTGTCAGGGAGTTAAAGAAGGTGTTCATACAGCAATGGCTTTAGCGCTTGTTTCAAGTCTTATCACAACAATAGTCGGAGTGATTTTCACCCCAATAATCTTAAAATGGGTAAGAGTTGATTCATCCGTAATTGGGCAGAGCATTATTTATTTTTTAGGAGTAATTGGTTTAATTATTTATAACATGATTAGTGGAATCTTAAGAGCGGTTGGTGATTCTAAATATCCATTATATTTTTTAGTTGTTTCATCGATTGTAAATATTATTTTAGATTTGGTATTTGTTGTAATTTTTAAGATGGGAATTGCTGGGGTGGCGATTGCTACTACGATTGCTCAGATCACTAGCGCATTATTATCAATTTATATTTTAGTGAGATCTAAAGAAATGTATAAACTAGAATTGCAGCAGATTCATTTTTATCCCGATATTTTAAAAAAGACAGCTAAGATTGGAATGCCTAGTGCAATGCAAAATGCGGTAGTTTCTTTTTCAAATATTATTATGCAGTCAAATATTAATGTGTTTGGTGCTTATGCGATGGCTGGAACAGGTTCATATACTAAAATCGATGGATTTGCTATCTTACCGGTTTTAAGTTTTGCAATGGCATTAACAACTTTTGTTGGACAAAATAAGGGTGCACAAGAATATGAAAGAATAAAAAAAGGGGCACGTATTGGAACTTTGATCAGCTGTGGGATCATTTTGACACTGACAATCATTATTGTTTTTACAACCCCGTATTTATTAAGAATTTTTTCATCAAATTCCCAAGTAATTGAATATGGACGAACGATGATGTTATGTATTGCTCCAGGCTATTTATTTTTAACTCTATCCCAATGTATTTGTGGTGTTTTGCGGGGTGTTGGAAGAACCAATATTCCAATGTTTGTTCTAATTGGGTGCTGGTGTATTTTTAGAGTAATCTGGGTTACAGTAACAACTAACATTTTCCATAACATTGTTTTTGTAAATTTAGGCTGGCCAGTTTCTTGGATTTTTAGTTCGCTTGTATTAGGCATATATTATTATAAAGCTAACTGGTTATATGACTAGGTTCTTCTTTTTTGAAGAATCTTTTTTTGTAAAAAATTAGCACTTGTATTGACAAAGTGCTAGAAAAGGATATAATAATTTTAGCACTTAGGAATGGCTAGTGCTAAAAAGGAGTGATTAAAATGATTAAGCCATTACATGATAATGTTATTTTGAAAAAAGATGAAGTAGAAAATAAAACATCTAGCGGAATTATTTTAACAACCGAAACAAAAAAGATTCCCAGTGTAGCAACAGTTGTTGCTTTAGGTCCTGATTGTAAATCCGAAATTAAAGAAAATAGTAAAGTTGTTTACAAAGAATATTCAGGAACTAATATTAAAATTGACGAAGTAGATTATATTGTCATCGAAGAAAAAGATATTTTAGCTTATATTGCTTAGGAGGTAATTAGAAATGGCAAAAGAAGTTAGATTTTCAAGTGACGCCCGCAAGTCAATGTTAAAAGGAGTAAATACTCTTGCAGACGCTGTATGTATTACGTTAGGTCCTAAGGGGCGAAATGTTGTGTTAGAAAAAAGTTATGGTTCACCATTGATTACTAATGATGGTGTTAGTATTGCTAAAGAAATTGAATTAGAAGATAAATTTGAAAATATGGGAGCAAAATTAGTATATGAAGTAGCTAATAATACTAATGATGTTGCTGGTGATGGAACAACAACAGCAACTATTCTTGCTCGTAATATGATCAATAGCGGGATGAAAGCCGTTGATAAAGGATGTAATCCTGTTCTAATGCGTGAAGGTATTGAATATGCGAGCAAAGAGGTAGCAAAAACTATTTTGAAGAATTCACGTAAAGTTGAAACTAGTGGAGATGTTGCTAGTGTTGCAACGATTTCGGCTGGTAGTAAAGAAATTGGAGATTTAATTGCTGAAGCGATGGATAAGGTTGGTCGTGATGGGATTATTAATGTTGATGAAAGTAATGGATTTGATAATGAATTAGAAATCAGTGAAGGAATGCAGTATGATAAAGGATATGTTTCGCCATACATGGTTTCTGATCGTGAAAAAATGCAAGTCGAATTAGAAAATCCATATGTTTTAGTAACTAATCATAAAATTAATAATTTACAAGAAATTTTACCAGTACTTGAACAAGTTTTAAAGACAAACAAACCATTATTATTGATTGCTGAAGATTATGAAAATGAAGTAATTTCAACTTTAGTTTTAAATAAATTACGTGGTACTTTCAATGTTGTTGCAACTAAGGCTCCTGGTTTTGGTGATAATCAAAAAGAAATGCTGCAAGATATTGCTGCATTAACAGGTGCAAAACTTTATAATAAAGACTTAAATATGAAGTTGGAAGAACTTCAATTAGAAGAACTTGGTACTATTAAAAAAGTTATTGTGACTAAAGATAATACTACTATGATCAGTGGTAATGAAGAAAATCCTGAGTTAAAGGCACGAATTGAAGAAATAAAAACAAGAGTTGCTAGCAGTACTAGTGATTATGATAAAAAACAATTCCAAGAACGCCTTGGTAAGTTAACAAATGGGGTTGCAACAATTAAAGTTGGAGCGACTACTGAAAGTGAATTAAAAGAAAAGAAATTACGTATTGAAGATGCTTTAAATGCTACTAAAGCAGCAGTTGCAGAAGGTATTGTAATTGGTGGTGGAGCAGCATTAGTTGAAGCTTATAAAGAATTAAAACCAGTGCTTAAAAATGATAATGTTGATGTTCAAAAAGGTATTAATATCGTGATGGAAGCATTATTATCACCAATTTGTCAAATTGCTGAAAATGCTGGATATAACAGCGAAGATATTGTTGATATGCAAAAATCTGCAGCTAAAAATCAAGGATTTGATGCCAAAAATGGTGAATGGGTTGATATGTTTGATAAAGGAATTATTGATCCGACTAAAGTTACTCGTAGTGCATTATTAAATGCTGCAAGTATCTCAGCTTTATTTATTACAACTGAAGCTGGTGTTGCAGAAATTAAGTCTGAAACACCAGAGGCTCCAATGATGCCAAATCAAATGTATTAATAAAAAAGGTTTTGTATTGATTTTAAATACAAAACCTTTTTGTTATATTTTTTCGATTTCATCGATCCAGTTACTTACGTTTGCATCACTTGGCATTCGCCAGTCACCACGAGGAGAGAGAGAGACACTTCCAACTTTAGGACCATCTGGGATACAGCTACGTTTAAATTGTTGGCTAAAGAAACGCCAATAAAATTTAGTTAGCCATTTCTTAATAGTTTTTTTGTCGTATTTATCTTTAAAAGCTAGTTTAGTTTTACGATATAGTTTACGTGGTTCATCACCAAAACGGACCATATGATAAATAAAGAAATCATGCAGCTCATATGGACCTACGATATCTTCAGTTTTTTGAACGATCTGATCATTTTCTTGAGGTAATAACTCTGGTGAAACAGGTGTATCTAGTATATCTTTTAAGATTGTTTCTAATTTTTCTCCATGATACAAACTAGCTACGTAATCAACTAAATAACGAACTAAGGTTTTAGGAACAGAGACATTTACTGCATACATTGACATATGATCGCCATTGTATGTTGACCAGCCTAAAGCAACTTCTGATAAATCTCCAGTTCCAATCACAAGACCACCAACTTGATTAGCTTTATTCATGAGAATTTCTGTTCTTGTTCTTGCTTGAACATTTTCATAAGTAACATCATGAATATTTTCATCTTGTTCAATATCTCTAAATTGAATACGGACAGATTCTGTAATATCAACTTCAATACTTGTTACAGCTAATTCTTCCATTAATCCTAAGGCATTGTTTTTAGTCCTTGAAGTAGTTCCAAAACAAGGCATTGTAATTGCAATAATATCCTTTGTATCATAATTTAGTTTTTTGAAGGCCATCGTACATACTAATAAGGCTAAGGTAGAATCTAACCCCCCCGAAATACCAATAACGACTTTTTTGATTCCGGTGGCTTTTAAGCGCTGCATTAAACCTCTTGTTTGGATATCAAATACCTCTTTACAGCGTTTAGCCCGTAAGTCTCGATTACTAGGGACAAATGGGTGGGGATCATAATAATATGTGGTATTTAAATCGATATTTGTTGAATCAAAATAAATAGTTTCATAATTATGATATGATTTAAAAGTTGTCATTTTTCGACGTTCACTTGATAATTTCTTTAAATCGAGATCACCATAGATCAGTTCACTGTCAAAACCTCGGCTCTCTTTGATCATTGTTCCATTTTCACTAATAATGTGATGCCCACTAAAAACAACATCTGTGGTACTTTCGCCATTACCGGCATTACAATAAACATAGCCACAAACTAAACGAGCTGATTGAGAACTTACTAGTAAACGACGATAATCGCTTTTTGTTGTAATTTCATTGCTGGCAGAAGGATTTAAAATTAAATTAGCACCATTTAAAGCCAGTTTAGTACTTGGGGCATCTGGTAACCAAAGATCTTCACAAATTTCAACTCCAAATTTAAAATCTGAATTAGTTGTTGAAGCAAAAACATAGTGAGTTCCAAAAGGTATCTTTTGACCATTAAAGTTTGTCAGTGTATTTTCTTTTGGGGCTTGTTCAAAACGACGAGCTTCATAAAATTCCTGATAATTAGGAATATGTGTTTTAGGGACTAAGGCAAGCAGCGCCCCTTGATGAATTACTGCAGCTACATTATAAAGACTATTTAAATGTTGATAAGGTAAACCGACAATGGTGATTAAATCTTTATTATTTGTTGCAGTGATAATTGTTTGCAGTTGCTGTTTAGCCTCATTTAATAAGCGATCTTGATTGAAAAGATCTTCACAAGTATATCCGGTTAAACAAAGCTCGGGTAGAACTAAAACTCTAGCATCATTATGATAAGCTTCATTAATTAAGTTACAAATATTTTCACTATTATTTTTTACGTTAGCAATACTAGTTTCAAAAGAACCAGCAGCGACACGGATGTATCCATCTTTCATTATATCTCCTCCAATGACTATATTGTACACTGATAAATGTTTCTAAACAAGCTGAAAAAAGTAATCTAATTATTGACTAGATTACTTTTTTAAAACCATGACCTTTTCATTTTTTAAATT
>UMFI01028452.1_pt1 | contig 10375 bp, 9 predicted proteins | sample 1964951 | NCBI WGS metagenome assembly UMFI01 (sample SAMEA4836040, study PRJEB28245) | human gut metagenome | biome: gut microbiome; material: fecal sample | place: Denmark | collected 2008 | reverse complement strand
AGTTTTTCTGGCTAACTCCGGTTTTTCTAAACCGGCAAAATTTAGTTCATTATCTCATCAGCTTCCGCTGACAGAATTGACTATGGGTTGTGTGTTTTCTCTTACGCTATTCTATTTTCAAAGTTCACAGCACTTCCGCAGTGCAAGGATTATTTTAGCAAAGGTACCCCATCTTGTCAAGCATAATTTTCAACTTTTTTCAAACTTTTTTCAAAAAATCCGAAAAAAGCGAAAGAACCCCGAAAAATCAAGGTTCTCCCGCTTCACGCTTTCTGCTTTTATTTCTCCAAAACAATCTTTTTAAATACCTCACCGATGTTTTCCGCAATCACCAGCGCCGCCTTATTGTCATAGGGCGTTGCGGATTTATTGATGAGTACCAGCTTATTTCCTCTGTAATAATTCAACAAGCCTGCCGCAGGGTAGACATTCAGACTTGTGCCGCCGACAATCAGCACATCTGCCTTACTGATGTAATCCACAGATTTATAAATTGTTTCCTGATCCAGCCCTTCTTCATACAGCACCACATCCGGGCGCACGATACCGCCGCAGGCATCACAGCGCGTAATGCCGTCATTTGCCGTTACATAATCCAGCTCGAACTGCTTGCCGCATTTCACACAGTAATTTCGATACAGCGTCCCATGCAGCTCCAGTACATTCTTACTGCCTGCTTTCTGGTGCAGATCATCAATATTCTGCGTGATAACCGCCTTCAGCTTCCCCATTTCTTCCAGTCTCGCTAACGCCTTATGGCAGTCGTTAGGCTTTGCATCAGGGTACAGCAGTGTTTTCTTATAATATTTGAAGAAAACCTCCGGATTCTGCTCGAAAAATGTGTGGCTCAGAATCACCTCAGGGCGCACACCATATTCATTGATGGCATGAAAAATGCCGTTTTCACTGCGGAAATCAGGAATCCCACTTTCTGTCGAAACGCCGGCACCGCCGAAGAAAACAATATTGTCACTCTCATCTATCCATTTTTTCAACTGCTTCTGTTTTTCATCCATAGAAATTCCTCCATTCTGTTAGCAAAAAAATATCCTCTCTCCTATTATACCGCGTCTGCCGCTTCCTGCAATTCTGTTTTTTCATATCGCACCACGGTATCCAAAATTCTATGTCCTTCCACGCGTTCCACCTGAATCTGCATGCCATCCGTTTCCAATGCAAACGTTGTCCCATCCTCCGGAATATGCCCCAACACACCGAAGATATATCCGCCAAGGGTGTCATATTCCTTCACCGGCAAAGAAATCCCAAGTGTCTCAGCCACATCATCCAGAGAAGTGCTGCCTTTCATTCTATATGTGTGTATTCCAATCTGTTCAATTTCCTTTTCATCCGTATAAATATCCCCTACCAGCAGCTTCAGCAAATCATGCAGAGTAATCACACCGCTCACCCCGCCATATTCATCCAGTACCACAGCAAACAGCTTTTCCTCCTGCTTCATATTCCGAAACAGAACATCCGCTTTCATAATTTCAGGTACAAAATAAGGCTTCTCTACCGCCTGCGCCATCACAGCTTCTCTATTCTTCTCCATCAGGCGAAAATATACCTTTGTATTCAGCACACCAATAATATTATCTGTATTCTCTTTGTAAATGGGATAATATGTATAGCCGCTTCGCAGAATTGTTTCCTGCCATTCCGCATCCGATTCCTCCAAGCCCAGCACAGTCATATCTACACGATGTGTGCAGATCTCCTCTACAGAAATATCATCAAAGGCAAATACATTCCGAATCCACCGCGTTTCCTCCGCGTCAATCGTCCCTTTTTCCTCCCCTGCCTCCAGCATCATATAGATTTCCTCTTCGGAAACCTCCTCCTTCTCATCTGTCGGGTCAATTCCAAAGAGCTTCAGCACACCGTTGGTAGAAATCGTAAGAAGGGCCACCAGCGGTGCAAACAGACGGGAAACACCTGTCAGCATGCCACTCATGCCCAATGCCAGTCCTTCTGCCTTTTTCATCGCAACTCGTTTTGGCACCAGCTCCCCAAAAACCAGATTGAAGTATGCCAATACCAGTGTAATCAGAAAAACAGAAAGTGATTTTAAAATGCGTTCCGAAGCATCGATACCCGTTTTCTGTATTACCTGCACCAGCGTGCCGGCAAAATTTTCTGCCGCAAACGCAGAGCCAAGCAGCCCTGCTAATGTAATTGCCACCTGTATGGTTGATAAAAATTTTGTCGGCTGTGCAGTCAGTGCCGCTAAACGCTTTGCCCGCGCATCCCCGTCTCTCGCCATTCGTTCCAATTTGGTATCATTCATAGAAATAACCGCAATCTCCGCACTTGCAAAAACGGCGTTCAAACCAATCAGAATCACTTGCAGTAAAATAGCTTCCATAATATTCCATTCTCCTTTGCTTCTATCTGTCTGCGTCCGAAAAAATCAAAAAAGGCATACTCTGCCTCCAAAAAAGCAAAGTACACCCTTTCTCTATTTCTCAACGACATATTCTGTTGCAGCAAAGCAAGTTCGATCCTCATCCGCATCCATGTCGATTCTCACACTCCTCAAATAATATATATGGCAGTATGCCATAGAGAAGCCTTCAAGTCAATCATTTATATCCTAAAAAATCCGTTAAGAAATCACAGAAATACACCTGTCACAAAAATTTCCAGACCAATGAAAATCAGAATCACACCGCCAAGGATATTCGCCTTTCCTGCCAGCTTCACGCCAACCTTCTTTCCGATATGCAGACCGCAGAGGCAAATCACAAAAGTCACCATTGCAATAATCAGCGCTTCCAAAAGAGCAAGAAAAAAATCATATTCCGCAATCGTAAAACCAACCGAAAGCGCATCAATCGAGGTCGCAACACCCTGTATGAATAACGCCATAAAGCCCACGCCGCAGCGCTCCTCCTCTGCCCCGCCGCCCGCAAGGCCTTCCTTCAGCATACTGCCGCCGATATACAGCAAAAGCACCAGCGCAATCCACGGAATCAGCTTTTCAAAGGCTTGGAAATGGCTTACAATCGTATGAATACAGACCCAGCCCGTCATGGGCATCAGTGCCTGAAAAAAGGCAAACACGCCCGCAATGCCGCACATCCGCCGCGTTCCCATCTGCGGCTCATTCAGCCCATTGGCAAGGGATACGGAAAAGGCATCCATCGCAAGCCCTACCCCCAGCAACACACTGTTAAACAAAAACATGAAGCCAATGGACAAAACAAACTCCTCCCATCCAGTGTCCCTTAAATTGTTCCTCTTAAATTTTCTTCTCTCTAAATACTCGCAAGGCAGTGCTTCTCAAAGCTTCGCCTCATACAAAGCGTCACTTTTTGGCTGTGCCAAAGGCAGCCGCATATCATTGACCAGCATATATCTGCCGCTCTCCGTCAATTTTCCGATCACCGCCGCCGCAATGCCTTCCTCCTGTAATCTCTCTGCTAATTTCTCTCCGTTTTCTGCCGCAATAATCATAGTTCCGCTGGAAATCAAACCCAGATAATCAATGCCCATTGCCTTGCAGATTTTCTTTGTTTCCTCTTTGACAGGAATTTTCTCCACAAAAACATCCACACCTAAGCCGGAACATTCCGCAACCTCCCAGACGGCACCCAGAACGCCCCCCTCCGTAGCATCGTGCATGGCGGTTGCGCCATAAGCAAAGGCAATTTCAGATTCCTTCCCGACAGAAAGATACGCCTTCATTGCCTGCGCATTTTGCAGCTCTTCCTCTGTCAAATACTGCCGCAAGCCTTCCTCCCATTCCTTTGCAAGAATGGCAGTGCCTTCCGTACCTGCCCATTTCGTCATGATGACATCCTGCCCTGCCTTTGCACCGCCGGTGGAAAGAATTTTTCTGTTTCTCGTTTTTCCAATAACCGCTGCGGAAATAACAGGCTTTACAACTGCATCCGTCACCTCGGTATGACCGCCCAGAATCTCGATATTGCGTTCCTCCGCCGCACGAATCGCGCCGGACATCATTTCCTCCAGCAAAGCTTCCTCACTTTCCGGCGGCAAAAGCACCGTCAGAAGAACGCCCATCGGCTCCGCACCGGAGGAATAAATATCGTTGCAGTTAATCTGCACCGCCAGATAGCCGACATCCTTCGCAGCTCCCGTAATGGGGTCTGTGGACAGAATGCAATATTCTCCGCCCAAATCAACAGCAGAGCAGTCTTCTCCCGTTTTCGGGCGCAGAATGACATCCTCACGCTTCACCCTGCTTGCCTGCATAGGCTCCATCACAATTTTCTCCAGAATCTCCGGAGGAAGTTTTCCGATTGCAAACATCGTTTTCATCCTTTCCTTCGCAAAAAGCCTCTGTCCAATGACAGAGGCTTTTATTGCCTTATTCACTTACTGATCGCTCGACCCTGTGTTTTCTGTTGTTGTGGGTGTGGTTGGTTCTGTCGTTTCCTCCTTCTTCTTCGTGCCGACAGTTACCTCATCCGCCGCCGCACGATAGGAAGAGCTGCTGAACCATTCATTGCTGACCATTTTCCCATTCTCATACACCTTTTTGCGTACGCTCACCTTGCAGCCCGTTCTGCCGCGAGAGGTTACAACTCGTTCGCCTTCAGGCAGATTGGGGTCCTTCTTCACGATTTCCGCAGGCTTGTTAATTGTACCCTCGTAAACCGTTTCAAACTCCAATCTTCTGCCTGCATCATGCACCTCATGCCCGTAAATATTCATGACAAGCTTGCCGCCGCTTGCGTAAGCCTCAATCATAATAGGATATTCGGTGTTATTCTTGAATTTCAAATCCTTATAGGTGCCTGCTACAGCCGCATCTCTGCCCAGCGGCACATAGCCAACCGTCATGGAATGAGGGGAACGCTCTACCACCTCAAGCTCAGCCAGAATGACTGCATTATATAAGGTAGATGTTACCTGACAAACGCCGCCTGCCATGCCCTTTTCCACCTTGCCGTTTACATAAACGCCGGCTTCCTTATAGCCGCCTGCCGCCGTCTGGCTGCCCAGATGCGCATTTGCGGAAAATACCTCTCCGGGTGCAATCACAGTACCATTGATGTAATTGCAGCCTACCGCAAGGTTGTTGTTTCTGTTTCTGTCGCTGTTTGTATAAGTTGTGTAATAGGACCCAATCAGATCCGTTACATGGGAGTTATCCTCTGCCGTAATCTTGGGCTTTGTTACCTTTGCCGCAATTTCCGCTGTGCCGCTTTTGCGTGTTTCCATCACCTTTGCCACATGCTTTGCGGTTTTATCCTTTTCCATTTCAAGCCCTATCTGCTCAGGGGAAACCACAAATCTGCCATTCTGTCTTACAACGGTACTGTCAATGGCATCCTGATTAAATTCCTCCGCAACCTCGTCCAGCTTTGCGCGCAGCATTTCCGCATCATAGCCATAGGTCAGCTCAATATTCACGCCATCCTTCAGCAATTTCGCGCCGACCTGAAAGCGCTCCGCTTCCGTGCCGGTACGCCCTGTTTCGTATGCCTCCTTTACAGCATCCTCCACATGGTACCCTGCGCCGATGTCCTCAAAGGGAATGTCCCATTTCTGCAGCGCGTCTTCTTCGCCATACTGCAATGTCAGAATTTGCCCGACAACCTCGGATTTATACCTTTCCTGCAGCTGTGCAACAGCCTCCTCCTGACTTAATCCGGATACATCCTCACCATTGATCGTAATACCCTGATAAATGCCTTCCTGTGCCAGCAGATTCAAAACCTTTCTTTTATGTACCTCATGATACCCGAACGCAGCCACTGCCACAAGCAGAACCAGAACACCGATTATCACCAAAGGCTTTTTATTGTTATTGTCTGTTTTTTTATCCTTCTGATGGTGATGCTTCTGATGCTGGTGCGATTGCTGCTGATGTCGCTGCTGTCGTGGTCTATTGCTTTCCTCCAACTCTTCTCGCCCCCCTAAAATGTATTTCATGCAAAATTGCCTGTTTGATACAAGCTTTGTCATACCCTGACTATTTTTATCAATAGTCCCCCTTATCATAACGAAGTCTACTGTAAATTACAAGAGCAATTCCTTGAAAAAATCCTTACATTTTTGTTACGATTTTATGCCATTTCTGCAAATCATACAGTCCCTTCTCGGTTTCGCCGCTCAATAGATGCCATAGCCCAGAAACGGCGCAGCCAGACTCAGCACCATTACCGCCGCCAAAAGCAGTGCAATTCCTGCGGCAATTTTCTTTTTCATCCGATATTTATCCTTCGGTTTCATCGTTTATTTCCTTCTTTCTCCTTATTTTTGCGAAATGCCTTCTCTGCGTCCAGTCCCATTTCCGCCAGAAAGCGAGAGGGCTTCCGTTCCTTTTCATATCTTTGCAGAATTGCGGAAAGACAGAGCTTTTCGGATGCCCTTGTCATGGCAACATAAAACAGCCGCCGCTCCTCCGCAACCGTATCCATGCCCTTTTCATGCGGCACAATTCCCTCCACCAGAGAAGGCAGGAATACCGCACGAAATTCCAAGCCCTTTGCGCCATGCATCGTCATGAGCGCAACGCCGTTTCGTTTTTGCCCCTTTTTGCGGCTCTGCTCCTTCATTTGCAGACTCAGCCGTTCCAGCTGTTCCCGAAAGCTGCGCACATCCGCACAGTCCTTTGCTGTTTCCATAATCTCGTCCGCTATCTCCTGCAAAACCTGAGCACTTGTTCTTCTATATGCAGCAAATTCCTCTAAATATTCATCATATCCGATAACTTTACGAATATATTTCAAGGCATCATAGGGGGTGCGCTTCCGAATCTGATTTAAATCAATTCGCAGATTTTCCAGATTCTCCTCCTGCCACCCCTTCAAGGACGGACAGACAAAAAAGCTGCGCAATAGCGTATACGGCATAGCCTCCGCCTCTGCGAGCAAATCCTTCCCGATATAGCGTTTGGGTTTATTCAGAATCCGCCGCAGTGCGCTGTCCGATTCCTCATTCTCCGCAAGCAGAAGATAAGCAAGCAAATCCTTCGCCACCCAATGCTCATACACATTGCCGCTGTTATCGCGCAAATCGTATGGAATCCCTCTTTTATATAATTCTCTGGCAAACGCACCACCCTGTAGATTTGTACGGTAAATGACAGCAATTTCCGCCAGCGGCACGCCTTCATCCAGAAGTCTGCCGATTTTCTCCGCAATATGCGCTGCTTCCTTCGCCGCATCCTCCGCCAGAAAAAACGTCACCTTATCACCGGCTTCCCCGATGCCCTTCATATTTTTCACAAAGCGTACCTCATTATTGCCGATGACACGCTCCGCCAAATTGACAATTCGCTCCGTAGAGCGATAGTTTGTATTTAATGTTACTTTTTTTGCCGCAGGATAAAGCGTCGGAAAATGCAGAAGAAAATCAGGTCTTGCGCCGCGGAAGGCATAAATACTCTGGTCATCATCCCCCACCACAAAAAGATTCTGATGCTTCTCTGCCAAAATCTGCAAGCAGGCAAACTGCGCCTGATTGACATCCTGAAACTCATCCACCAGAATAAATTTATATTTCCTCTGCCAATACTCCCGCACCGCCGCATCCTCACGCAAAAGCTGATAGCACTGCGTCAGCATATCGTCAAAATCCAATTTTTCATGCCGTTCCTTATACCCTTCATACGCACGATACAGCTTGCGAAATTCCTCCACAGGCATTCCCACAGGCGTGAAGCGGTTCGGCTGCTCCAATTCACTGTTCATCAGAGAAAGCTGCGAAAAGAATTGCGAAATATATTCTTCTAAATCGGGAATATCCCATTTTTCTGCTTCAATACTATTTCTGAGGATGTTTCTTCTTTCCTCCTCCTGAAAAATCTGCTCCACATTCCAACCGTATCTGCTCCGCAGAATCCGAAAAAAGATGCTGTGAAATGTTCCGAAGGAAACGCCGGAAGCTCCGTTTAAATTCTCAAATCGGCTTTTCATTTCTTCCGCCGCCGCTTTGGAAAAGGTCAGCGCAAGGATTTCCTGCGGCTTCGCCAATCCTCTTTCCAATAATCTGGAAATGCGACAAAGCAATACTGTTGTTTTTCCGCTGCCCGGCCCTGCCAGAACCAGCATCGGCCCTGTTTCGTGGCAGACTGCCTTCTGCTGTGCCGTATTCAGTTTTTTGCTCACAGTATCGCCTCCTTTTTCGCTTCTTTCTAAACATTAAGTATATCACATCTTTCTGCCAAATGCCAAAAAAACACAGATTCTGTCCTATCTTAATAAAACCTTATAAAAACCCTAACGCGTTTTTCATTGCGCAAATTTCTATTCTGTATTAAAATAATACATGTTTCAGGCTAAATGCCCGAAACCGAAAATTTGAAGTAAAAATCCAAAGAAATGTTTTCCAGACATAGAAAACACGGAGGTTTCTAATGAATATTGGCATTTTTTCCGACACATATTTTCCACAGCTGAACGGTGTGGCAACATCCATCCGCACGCTCACCCATGCACTACGCGAAAAGGGACACACGGTGTATATTTTCACCCCTTCCGACCCTCGCTGTGAAGGGCAGCCCGAGGATGAGGATATCTTTCGTCTGCCCAGTATCCCCGTTTATTTCGTACGGGATTATCGTGCAGGCTATATTTTCCCGCCGCATATTCTGAAAAAAATCAAAAAACTGAATCTGGACATCGTGCATACACAGACAGAATTCCCCTTGGGCTTTCTGGGAAAGCTGGTTTCCACAACGGAGGGCATCCCCATGGTGCATACCTATCACACCATGTATGAGGATTATGTGCATTATATCGGCGGCGGACATATCATTTCCAAAAACATGGCACGCGAATTCAGCAGCGCCTTCTGCAATACGGCAATGGCAGTCATCGCGCCTACGCATAAAACGGAGCAGCTGCTTTCCGGCTACGGTGTAACAAAGCCGATTTCCATCATCCCCACCGGCATCAATACCGCGCATTTTCGCAAGGAAAACTTCGATGCGGCGGAAATTCTTGCCCTGCGGAAATCCCTTGGCTTAAAAGCAGATACCCCCGTTATCATTTCTATCGGGCGTATTGCGAAGGAAAAAAGCATTGATGTTGTCATTTCCGCCTTGCCAAAGCTGATTGAAAAGCTGCCGGAAGTGCAGATGGTAATTGTCGGCGAAGGCAATGAAATTGAAAATCTGCGAAATTTTGCAGAATCCCTCGGCGTTGGCGCTCATGTGATGTTTACAGGCGGCAAGCCTTGGGATGAAATCGGAAAATATTATCAGCTCGGCAATGTTTTCTGCAGTGCATCTGTTTCCGAAACACAGGGGCTTACCTTTGCTGAGGCAATGGCAGGCGGCATCCCCGTTGTGGCAAAAAAGGATGAATGTATCGAAAATATCATCACTGACGGTGAAACAGGCATGCTCTTTGAGAAAAATGAAAACCTGCCGGAGCTGCTTTATCGCGTGCTGACTGACAAATCCCTTTCCGAAAAGCTTTCCACAGCCTCTATACAGGCGATGGATGTTCTTTCCGTGCAGAACTTTGCAGACAGCGTGGAGCAGCTGTACCAAAATATTCTGGAGCAGGAGGAACGTCCCAAGCCCATCGCCGCCCCTGTTATTCCGTTTGTGATTGGCGCAAAGGCCGCCAAGGGCATTACAGGGCTGCCTGGGAAGATTTCCCGTACCTATTTAAAGAAAGCAGCGAATTTTCTTTCTTCTGCCAAGGGCGAATAAAACGCCCAGATAAGAAACCCTGAATTCTGAAATGCTGAAAGCTACGGCTACTGCGTTAGTTCCCCTTGACAGCCTAAGTCAAAGGATGCCTGTGGGGAACTTCCTTGCATCCGCAGTCTTTCAACTATTTCATTTTCTTCATGTTTTCTTATTGGGACACACCTTAAGGGCTCTGTGTTTTTTTATAAATCCTTTCCAATCTTTTTCAAAAAATGCTTGACAAACTCTTTCCCATATTGTATGATAGTTCATGTGCCAAATGAATATGTGAGTGTAGCTCAGCTGGATAGAGCGTCTGACTACGGATCAGAAGGTCGCGTGTTCGAATCATGTCACTCACGGAAAAAAACGTATATCACTTTGATATACGTTTTTTATTTGCTTCATTTCGAGCAAAAACAAAATACTACCTATTTTATATTTTTACGCAAAAAAGAGAGGAGCGGTATTTCTACCGCCCCTTTCTTTTTATCGTGGGTAAATGTAAGGAATCAATTATTTTTCAATCTGAGGAGCAACGTCATCCATCCACTTCATCAGACCACCCTTTTCTGCATTCTTATCCCATACATATTTCTTTGTTTCGGAAGCGATAACACCACTCAGACCGATCAAAGCAATACAGTTAGGGAATGCCATACAAGCATTCAGTACGTCAGCAATGTTCCAAACTACATCCAGTGCAGATACACAGCCTACCAGTACAACAAATGTCCAAACAACACGGAAAGGCAT
>UMFI01015226.1_pt1 | contig 10378 bp, 4 predicted proteins | sample 1964951 | NCBI WGS metagenome assembly UMFI01 (sample SAMEA4836040, study PRJEB28245) | human gut metagenome | biome: gut microbiome; material: fecal sample | place: Denmark | collected 2008 | reverse complement strand
CTGCCGCTACCGGAACATCAAATCCTGCTCCTTCTTTTTTTATGTCAGCCGGGGCAAAATTAACTGTGATCCTTTTTGGTGGAAGCGCGATCTCATTGTTTTTAAAAGCTGTTCTCACTCTGTCCTGAGCCTCCTTCACCTGAGCAGAGGGAAAACCTACCATAGTAAAGGACGGCAGTCCATCGCTTACATCGGCCTCCACCTGTACCGGATGTACTTCCATACCGAGGATCACTGCAGATAATACTGCTGCAAACATAACACTCCTTTCTGCGAAAATCAGTCCCCGATCCTGTTTTTCACGAAAAAATAAAGCTGTACTTTTAAAGAATAACTATAAATGGAAATTCCAGCAGAACTGCTGTCTAAGAAATAGAAATTGAAAAGATGATTTGTCTGTTCTTTTATTATAGGGCTGAAGCCCTGGAAACACAAGCCCCAGCCACGGAAATGTGGCGATATTCCAAATCCCGCCTGATAGCAAAAAAGGCACCTATGGTTTTCCATACATGCCTTTTTGTTTCATGATATGATTTATGATCAGTTTCCTGCTGCCCTTTTCAGCATTTCCCATTCCTCAATTTTCTGGATATTTGCAATCTCATATTCATTAAAAATGGAACCCTGCTGAGCGTCAAAGGTATCCGGATCCACAGTTCCCTGATACCAGGATTTGCCGTTAAAATAATCTGCAATACTCTGGGTCACAAAGATCCTTCCGTGGCGGGCATAGATCTCATTTTTTGCAAGCTCAAGCTGAGCCGACGAATACACAGATACCTCATCATCTGTCAGATACCTGCTGTTGCTTTCCGGGAAGAAATATTCTCCAGTCTGGCTGATCTGCTGATTCTGAGGCATCGGCGTTGGCGTTGCCGTAGGATCCGGTACAAGCTGAACCTGATTCCGGCTCATAATACAGTCCACACTTGGGAAAACAGCAGATACCGGTTCGCTGGTTACGATCTTTACATAAAGCTGTCCATTGTCAAAAATCAGATTCCCTGATGAACTGTTTCCGGCTGAATCGGAAAAATAAAATTTCGCCGCATTGCCGGCAACCTCAGCGGTTACATCTGCCGTCACTGTCTGGGTCTGATTGCGGTCCGTCTGAGAAAAACTGAAGGATACGGTATCCAGACTGATATTATAAATATTCATTGTCACAGTTCCGTCTGTACTGTACCATTCATTCCAGAAATCATCCGGATTAAAGGCAGCCACCACTGTCGGAATCGGTGTAGGCGTTGCCGTGGGTCTCGGTGTGGGAGAAGGCGTTACGGATACCGCAAGGGTAGGGGCAACGGTAGGCCTGTTTTCCAGTGCTTCCAGCGCCTCCTGTTTTTTCTGCTCCTTCTGTGCGCTAGTCCGAAGGCCTACAAGAAGCAGCGCTGCGGCGCTTACCATTATAAAAACCGCAGTCAGTACACAGAGCAGTATTTTCAGTATCTCTCGTTTTCTTCTCATTCTGTTTCACCTCTGTTCTGCACGTACCCTTCATAACTGATTTCTTATGGCAGTTCTTTATTCCTTGCCGCTCCAGCAATAAGTACAAAGCTTGCACGGCTCAATATCAATAGAAGCCACAAGATCGTCAAGACGATGGTATTTCAGGGTCGTAAAGTTCAGCTCTTTGCGGATATCCTCCAGCATTCCCTTATAATTCTCAGAATCCGGATTTGCATAGTCCGCAAGAGTTTTTTCATCCACATTGTCACCTTCCCGCTTTGCGATCACTCTTCTTGTGATCAGATCCATCTCGGATTTTGAGCGGGAAAAATTCAGATATTTACATCCGTACAAAAGCGGCGGGCAGGCCGGACGGATATGTACCTCTTTGGCTCCGTTGCTGTAAAGGAAATCTGAAGTTTCGCGAAGCTGGGTTCCCCTTACAATGGAATCATCGATCATCAGAAGGCTTTTATCCTTGATCAGTCTGTGAACAGGGATCAGCTTCATTCTGGCGATCAGATTTCTCTGGCTCTGCTGGGTTGGCATAAAGGAACGTGGCCAGGTAGGGGTGTATTTAATAAACGGGCGGGCAAACGGCACTCCGGAGCGGTTTGCATAACCAATGGCATGGGCAATTCCGGAATCCGGAACACCTGCCACAATATCAGGTTTTACCTCTCCAAAATCACGCTCTGCCAGCATATCGCCGCATTTATAGCGCATTTCCTCTACATTTACCCCCTCATAGGTGGAAGTAGGATATCCATAGTATACCCAGAGGAAAGAACAGATACGCATTTTTTCTCCGGGCTTCTGCAGAGTTTCAATTCCTTCCGGAGTCACTGCCACGATCTCGCCCGGTCCCAGAGACTTTTCATCTTCATAGCCCAGGTTGATGTACGCATGGCTTTCAAAGGAAACACACCGAGCGCCGTCTTTTTTTCCAATAATAAGAGGAGTTCTTCCAAGACGATCTCTGGCTGCAAAAAGTGCCTTTGGAGTCAGGATCAGCATGGTCATAGATCCGTCTATCATTTCCTGTGCATAGCGGATTCCCTCCACCATAGTTGACTTCTGATTGATCAGAGATGCAACCATTTCTGTAGGATTCACATTTCCGCCGCTCATTTCCAAAAAATGTGTGCTGCCGTTTTTAAAAGAATGCTCCACAAGCTCTTCCATATTATTGATCTTACCTACTGTTGTAATGGCAAAATTCCCAAGATGAGAACGTACCAGCAGAGGCTGAGGCTCATTGTCAGAAATGCATCCAATTCCAAGATTGCCCTGAAGCTCTGATACGTCTCTGTCAAACTTTGTACGGAACGGGGAATTCTCAATATTATGAATGGCTCTGTCAAATCCCTTTGCCGGATCATATACAGCCATTCCTCCCCTTCTTGTTCCCAAATGAGAATGATAGTCAATTCCGAAAAACAGATCCAGCACACAGCTGGACTTTGAAGCTACTCCAAAAATTCCGCCCATAATTCTGTTCTCTCCTTATTATGTTTTTTCGCTACGTGAAGCTGAGTAATCGACAGTCTGTCTCAGACCGGCAATCCCTAGTTTGATCTTCCGTATTTACTGCAAGCATCATTATATAAAAACAGGAAAAATAAGTAAAGCCTTTATTTTGTTTCTTTTATAATACCTTTCCTGTAGGCTTCAAGAAGACGGGTAAGTTCCTGTATCCTTTCCCGCAAAGCTTTCCCGTTGTCTGTATCCCCTACAAGACGCCTTTTTGAAGAATAATGCACAGCCATCTGGCTGGATACAATGTCATTCCCTTTGGAAACCGCCTCCTCCGCAGAGGTAAACGGCTCATGGGCTGCAAGAAACAGGCCGTAAGAGTTATAGATCAGAGTGTAGCCTGCGATTCCGGTGACCTTCTGATACGCCTTGCACAGACCGCCGTCAATGACGATCACCTTGCCTCCGCATTTCACCGGACTTTCCCCCTCGATCTGATGTACAGGAACATGGCCGTTGATAATGTGGCTTTTTGCCGGATCCAGCCCAAACTCCAAAAGCATGCGCTCCACTACCTCCTCCTTTTCCAGAAGCTGATAGTAAGCGCCCTTTTTCTCTTTTGCAATATCTTTATCTTCTATAAAATACCGTTCAAAGGTTGTCATTTTGTCCTTGCCGAACAGAGGGGAATTTGGTCCCGCCCAGATATACCACAGGATATCCTTTCCCTTTTTCTGTTCCTCTGCATCCACGGAAAAGAACGCCCTGCGCACATAGCTTTCCAGAATATCGTAAAGAGCCCTGCCACTGTAAGTTTCCCCGTAAACCTCTACTTCTTTCATGCTTCCGTCCTCATTAAGAGGAATGCAGCCATGAAAAAGCAGATTTCCGTTATAGATCTTGTACAGGCCTCCCACGTCAAGAAGAAGGCGCATATGATTCTGAAGCTTTTCACAGTTCCGGAAGGCTGCTTCCAGCCGCTCCATAACTTCCAGTTCTCCTGCAGTAAGCTCATAGGGATGTTCCCAGTCAATGGTGGGAAACAGATTGTCCCTGAGCGCATATTCCTTTCCGTCCGGCATGACAATGCTTCCCTTTTCCGGATCAATTCTGTGAAGAAGGCAGCGATCCTCCATATGAAATTCCCTGCGTTCCCTTAAAAGCTGACCCTCCAGCTTAAACTGGATCATGGCAATGGCCTTGTGCATTTTGCGCCCAAGCTCCTGTTCCAGAGAATGGTAGTCAGAAACACCCTTGATCCCGAACACTGTGCATGGGTCATCCTTATAGGTTTCCATGGCATAGGTGGCCAGCGGAAGCATGTTGATCCCATAGCCGTCCTCCAGAATATCCAGGTTTCCATAGCGGATACTGTTTCTTACTACTGTGGCAATGCAGGCTCTCTGTCCCACTGCCGCCCCCATCCACACAACATCATGGTTTCCCCACTGAATATCAAGAGAATGGTATTCCATCAGCCGGTCCATAATAAAATGCGGCCCCGGGCCTCTGTCAAAAATATCTCCCAGAATGTGAAGATGATCCACAACCAGCCGCTGGATCAGTTCAGCCAGGGCAACGATAAAATTTTCTGCCCTGCGGATCTCTATGATAGTATTGACAATGGAATTATAATAAGCTTCCTTGTCAAGAACCTCCGCTTTCTCTGTGATCAGCTCCTCTATCACATAGGCGTAATCCGGCGGAAGGGCCTTTCTCACCTTGGATCTGGTATATTTGGATGCGGTTGTCTTGCACACCTCGATCAGACGGTACAGAGTGATCTTGTACCAGTTTTCCATATCCTCCTCTGTTTTTTTCACCAGGCGGATTTTTTCTCTTGGATAATAGATCAGGGTGGCAAGGTCTCTTTTGTCATGATTGCTTAAGGTATGGCCGAATACATCGTCTATTTTTTTTCGCACAGCGCCGGAACCGTTCCTGAGAACATGAGAAAATGCCTCGTACTCTCCATGAAGATCCGACATAAAATGTTCTGTTCCTTTTGGAAGATTTAAAATAGACTGAAGATTAATGATCTCTGTAGAAGCTCTCCCAATAGTGGGGTACAGTTCTGCCAGACGCTGTAAATAGCGAAGTTCATCTTTTTTCATAATTGTCTCCTGTTGGAAAATTATTTTGTAATATTTCCGTAATATATTATAACATGCTGCAGAAACTTCCTGTAATTCCGGATATCTTAAGGTTCTTTCTCGAGATGGCATATACATGCCAAAACACCTCCCAGGACAGCGACCTGTAAACAGTATCCGTCAGGTGATCACAGTAGCCTGACAGGACAATACCGTGTAAACAGCAGCGTCAGGCAGTCACACCACATCAAACAGGGAGAACTGATTGGACTGGGGAATATCTCCGAACAGCCCCAGATCGTCCATAAGATCAATGACTGTCTTACTGACCTTGGTGCGGTCACGGAAATCATCCTTGGACAGGAATTTTCCCTGCTTTGCAGCCTCCACCACCGCCTCCGCAGCCTTGTCTCCCATTCCGTCAATGCTGTTCAGAGGAGGAAGCAGCTTGCCGTCAATGATCTGGAAGCGGTTTGCATGGGAACGGTAAATATCAATAGGAAGAAACTCGAAGCCTCTGGCGTACATCTCCTGGACGATACGCATATCTCTGATAGAATCCTGTTCCTTTTTTGATGCCTCGTCGCCTTTTTTGCGAAGCTCTGCCAGATAGTATTCCAGCCTGTCCCGTCCCATACACATAGTCTCATAGGAAAAAGCAGTTGCGCGGATACTGAAAAACGCAGCATAGTATGCCAGGGGAATAAACACCTTAAACCAGGCAATACGCCATGCCATCATAACATAGGCTGCCGCATGAGCTTTGGGGAACATGTACTTGATCTTTTTGCAGGACCAGATATACCATTCCGGAACATTATGCTCCCGCATAGTAGCCTCCCACTCGTCCCGGAGCCCCTTTCCTTTTCGCACGCTCTCCATGATCGTAAATGCAAGGCTGCTCTCCACTCCCATACTGATCAGATAGATCATAATATCGTCTCGGGTACAGATTGCTGTGGAAATGGTAGCCTTTCCTTCCTGGATCAAAGTCTGGGCATTTCCCAGCCACACGTCCGTACCATGAGCAAGTCCCGCGATCCGGACCAGATCCGAAAAATACTTTGGCTGGGTATCAATAAGCATCTGCATGGCAAAGTCTGTACCAAACTCCGGCACACCCAGACAGCCAAGCTTGCACCCTCCAATATCCTCCGGAGTGATACCCAGGGCTTTTGTGCCGGCAAAAAGGGACATAACCTCTTTGCTGTCAAGAGGGATCTCCTGGGCATTCTTTCCGGTCAGATCCTCCAGCATACGGATCATGGTTGGATCATCGTGTCCCAGAATATCAAGCTTCAGAAGGTTTCCGTCAATAGAATGATAATCAAAATGAGTGGTAATGATGTCGCTGTTTTCATCATTTGCCGGATGCTGCACCGGCGTGAATTTTTCGATTTCCTCGCCTTTTGGCAGAACAATGATTCCTCCCGGGTGCTGGCCTGTGGTACGACGGATGCCTGTGCATCCCTGAACGATCCTGTTGATCTCGCAGTACCGCTTGTGCTGACCATGCTCTTCAAAATAATTTTTCACATAGCCGAAAGCTGTTTTTTCCGCAAGAGTACCGATGGTTCCCGCCTTAAAGGTCTGTCCTTTTCCAAAAATAACCTCTGTGTATTTATGGGCGTTTGCCTGATATTCACCGGAAAAGTTAAGGTCAATATCCGGCTCCTTGTCTCCCTTAAAGCCCAGGAAGGTTTCAAATGGAATGTCAAAGCCTTCTTTGATCATTTTTGTGCCGCAGTGAGGGCAGTTTTTGTCAGGCATATCACAGCCTGCCATTCCGCCGAATTTTTTTACCTCCGGGGAATCAAAATCGCTGTATTTACAATTTGGACAGATATAGTGCGGCGGCAGAGGATTGACCTCCGTAATACCTGACATGGTAGCTGCCAGAGAAGATCCTACCGATCCTCTGGAGCCTACCAGATAACCGTCGTCATTTGATTTCCACACAAGCTTCTGGGCTATGATATACATAACCGCATATCCGTTGGAAATAATGGAATTCAGTTCTTTTTCCAGACGCTCCTCCACAATTCCCGGAAGCTTCTCTCCATAGATCTCGTGGGCTTTTTTAAAGCAGATATCCCGGAGATCCTGATCGGAGTTTGGGATCACCGGCGGAAATTTATCCGGATGGATAGGCGATATTTTTTCAATCATGTCAGCAATCTTATTGGTGTTGGTAATCACAACCTCTTCTGCCTTTTCACTTCCCAGATAGGAAAATTCCTCCAGCATCTCTTCTGTGGTACGAAGATAAAGAGGGGCCTGATTATCCGCATCAGAAAATCCGTTTCCCGCCATGATAATGCGCCGGTAAATCTCGTCCTGAGGATCCATAAAATGAACGTCGCAGGTTGCCACCACAGGCTTTTTAAACTGCTCGCCCAGCTTTACGATTTTTTTGTTCAGCTCAATCAGGTCTGCCTCTGAATTTACGGTATCATTTTTGTCACTGGCGATCATAAAGGCATTGTTTCCAAGAGGCTGGATTTCCAGGTAATCGTAAAAATCCACCAGTCTGGCAATTTCCTGATCCGGCGCGTTCCGAAGAAGAGCCTGATAAAGCTCTCCTGCCTCACAGGCACTTCCGATGATCAGTCCATCCCTGTACTCCAGAAAAACACTTTTGGGAACTCTTGGCCTTCTCCTGTAATATTTCAGGTGGGACTGGCTTACAAGCTTATAAAGATTAATGCGTCCAGTCTCATTTCTGGCAAAAATAACCGCATGGTAAGTGGGAAGCTTTTTGATGGTATCCACAGATACATTTCCCTGGCTGTTCAGGGCATCCACATCAAAAATATCCCTTTCTCTCAGCATTTCCACAAATTTTACAAAAATATCCGCAGTGCAGGCAGCGTCATCTACTGCTCTGTGGTGATGGGCAAGGGAAACTCCCACTGCTTTTGCCACCGTATCCAGCTTGAACCGGTTCAGCGCCGGCAGAAGGAAACGGGCCATTCCCACGGTATCAATGTAGGTAAAATCATCGCTGATGCCCTGCCGCTTGCAGTTTTCTATAATAAAGCTCATATCAAAATCAGCATTGTGGGCAACCATCACCGCACCCTGACAAAATTCCAGAAACTTCGGAAGAATGGTTTCAATATCCGGAGCGTCCATAACCATTGCATCATTGATACTGGTAAGCTGCTCGATCCGGTAGGGAATGGGAACCTTCGGGTTCACAAAGGTGGAAAACCTGTCTGTGATCACGCCTTTTTCCACCCGGACAGCTCCGATCTCAATGATCCTGCAGGTCAGAGGGGAAAATCCCGTTGTCTCTATATCAAATACCACAAAGCTTCCGTCCATGGACTGCCCCTTACTGTTAGTGACAATTCCCTTCAGATCGTCTACCAGATATGCTTCCATGCCGTAAAGCACCTTAAAATCAGAATCCTTTGGCACACAGCCTCCCCAGGCGTCAAAGCAGTGGTTTGCCTCGGGGAACGCCTGAACCACACCGTGATCGGTAATGGCAATGGCCTTATGTCCCCACTCATAGGCCCGCTTTACCAGAGCCTTTGCCTCGGTAACGCCGTCCATATCGCTCATTTTTGTATGGCAGTGAAGCTCCACTCTTTTCTGAGGACTGGTATCCATTCTTGTACTGGTAAAGTCTGCGATTTTTTTAATTCCGGCAATGGAGCCAATGGTCAGCTCACTGTCAAAACGGTCAATGGTGGTAACTCCCTTCAGCTTCAGAAAGGCTCCCTTTTTTATCTCTTCTTTTACTTCCGGAACCTGCTCGTTCCGAAGGAACATTTTGATCACAATAGAGTCTGTAAAATCCGTAACCGGAAAAATAAGAATGGTTTTTTCATTCCGGATCTCTCTTGCCTCTACATCCAGAACCTGACCTCGTATAATGACTTCTCCCATTTCCCCTGTAATGTTTTCCAGAGGAATGGTTTCACCCTCAAAATCTCTTCCATATATAACATCCGGATTGCTGTCTCTTCGGAATCCACCCCGGAAGTCGCCTCCATGTCCCTTTTTGTCAAAGGATTTTTTCTCCTGCTTTCCTTTTCCGGAAGCTTTTTTATTCTCTTTTTTGTCAGAACCGGAAGAGGCTTCCTCCTGTTTCGGCGTTTCTTCCTCTTTATCCAGCTTTGCATGTTTCAGGACATTTTCCACTTCCTGCTCAATCTGAAGAACTGCATTTTTCCGGTACTTGCTTTCCTGAGCCTCTTCAAACTGAAGCTCGATCTTCAGATTCATTCCGCAGCGTTCACAGAATACCTTATGAAGATATTCCACAAGGATTTCACTTTTTTCCCGGGCGATCACAGAATCCGGAAGCACCAGATTCATTTCCTCTGTGCCGGAAAAAGTAATTCTGGACCGTTTAAAAAGATTATATTCCAGCATATTGTAATTCCGCAGCTCCAGTTCCATGCTGGACCGGTACACCTCAAGAAAATTATCCGGCGTATACTGTCTGGACAGACGGAACTTTTCGATCACCGTTACCCGCATCTGGATTCCCGGAAAGCACTGTCTTTCAATCTGCTGCTGCAGCTCTATGATATATTTTTTGTGGATCCACCGTTCACTGCTGATATAAACCCACAATCTGGTCTTATCCGGATTGCAGGACACCCTGGTGACAGCTACCATATCCAGAAGCTCCTGCAGCGGATCCTTGATCTTCAGATTTGGAAATACGTCAAAAAAATCTTTTTCCATTTTTTCCTCTTTCTTATTCTTCCCAGTGAAGAAGCTCTTCTCTTAGGGTATCCAGAAGCTGATCCTCCGGAACCTTTTTTATGATCTCTCCCTTTTTGATCAGAAGCCCTACGCCCACTCCCCCGGCAATTCCTATATCAGCTTCCTTTGCTTCTCCCGGTCCGTTTACCACGCAGCCCATAACAGCCACCTTAATATCAAGAGGGATGTCCTGGACCATTGTCTCCACCTGATTTGCAAGACCGATCAGGTCAATCCTGGTACGTCCGCAGGTAGGACAGGACACCACCTCGATCCCTCCTTTTCGAAGTCCCAGAGTTTTCAGGATCCGTTTTGCAGATTTGATCTCCTCCAGAGGCGCTCCGGTAAGAGAAACCCGGATAGTATCTCCGATTCCCTGAGAAAGAATGATCCCAAGCCCTACTGCAGACTTAATGTTTCCGGAATATAAAGTTCCTGCCTCTGTAATTCCCACATGAAGAGGGTACTTTGTCTTTTCTGCGATCAGCTCATGGGCTCTGGCACACATCATCACATCTGAAGATTTAATACTGATCACCAGATTGTCATATCCCATATCCTCAATGATCTTCACCTTGTCAAGAGCGCTTTCTACCAGCCCCTCTGCAGTGACACCGTGATATTTTTCCACCAGG
>UMFI01024959.1_pt1 | contig 10430 bp, 7 predicted proteins | sample 1964951 | NCBI WGS metagenome assembly UMFI01 (sample SAMEA4836040, study PRJEB28245) | human gut metagenome | biome: gut microbiome; material: fecal sample | place: Denmark | collected 2008 | reverse complement strand
TACAGTACGTTTTCTATTTCTTTATCTTCCTGAAGCATAAATATAAAAATCACTTCATCCAGATAGTTAATGCAGTAAAAAGACATTTTTTCCTTAAGGTACTCCTCCGCCATATCGCGAAGAGAAAAATTCAAAAGCTGAGCTGTTTTTTCCGACTGCTCTTTTACGGCTGCTTCTGCGTAAAGATTGACTACAACATAATATGGAGCATTTAAATCAAGCTCATACATCTCCATCATATTTTTCAGACGTTCTCCCGTAATTTTACCTTCCAGAACACCCATAACAAACTGTTCCTGCATTGCAGGGAGACTTTTCCTGTAATATTCATAAAGCTTATTTACATTTCTGTGCTGGTTAAATTCCTCATCCAGTTTCTTCTTTATTTTCCCGAAAACATTTTCCATATCCTTTGAACTGATTGGTTTTAAAAGATACTCCTCCGCTTCCAAATGAACCGCCTCTCTGGCAAACTCAAAATCATCAAACCCGGAATAAATAACAACCTTAATATTCCGGTAATTTTCCTTCAGTTTCTTACATAAAGTAAGTCCGTCCATATATGGCATCTTAATATCTGTCATCACCACATCTACATGGAGCTGCTCTGCCATTTCCAGGGCTTCCTGCCCGTTCTCTGCTGTTCCTGCAAGGCAAAATCCCAGGGCCTCCCAGTCAATCTTCTTCTTCATAGCCTCCAGCACATCTGTCTCATCATCTACAAGCAAAATATTATATAACTCCATACAAAAACCTCACTCAACTTCGTAAATTCACACTTATATCCCCTATTATACCACGATACCTCCTATCATAAAACAAAAAATGCTCATTCCTTCCCCTTCTCTTTAATGCACAAAAATAAGCGATTTGGAAAAATCCAAACCGCTTATCCTATCTTTTAACCCTATTCCCTTCCCCTGTCCGAACTCTCGCTTCCTTGCGTGCCCGAGAGGGGAGTTTGCGGGGGCGTGCGGGCTTCGCAACTTTGAGCCCGCCCCCTCATTCTTTTTATTTTTTAGTAATATATTTACGAATATCAAGTGCGATAGCAACAACGATAACGATACCCTGTGCGATATACTGGTAGTTTGTATTTACTCCAAGGAACTGGAGAGCAGATTTCAGAAGCTCGAATACTGCTACACCGATGATAACACCGGATACTTTACCAATACCACCGTTTACAGATACACCACCGATTGTACAAGCTGCAATAGCTTCCAGCTCGTAACCCATACCCATGTTAACACTTGTTCCACCGGATTTACCACCGAGAAGGAAACCAGCGATTGCGTACATAGCTGCTGCTGTGATGTAAATGATAATTTTTGTTTTCTTAACATTAACACCGGAAACCTCTGCTGCAACCTCGTTTCCACCAATTGCATACATATATTTTCCGTGACGTGTGTAGTTATAAACAAACCAGAAAATAGCAGCTGCAATGATCAGGTAGATGAACAGTAACGGAATCGGTCCAACCTTACCCTGTGTAACTGCAATATAGTCTGCACGGTATCCACCAATCGGAACAGAGTTTGTTACAACAAGTGCAATACCATAAACAATAAGCTGCATACCAAGTGTACCAATGAATGCCGGTACATTCAGATAAGAAATAACAACACCGTTAATTACACCAAAAACTGCACAGATTGCAATAACAATAAGAAGAACTACCCATACGTTTAATACAGGGAAATTCGGCCAAATCTTACCAGGTGCATCCGGTTTCTGGAGCATAATACCTGCAAGACAAGCACTTAAACCAACAACACGTCCTGCAGAAAGGTCTGTACCTTTTGTGATCAGGCAGGCGCTGACACCAAGAGCGATAATAACACGAGGCGCCGCGTTGATCGCAAGGTTCATAAGGTTTCTAAAGCTTCTGAATGTTGGTACTGTAATACTTACATAAAGTACCAGGATCATTAACAGTACAATAATACCGTTATCCAGTAAAAGTTTTTTCAAATCAAATTTTTTTGACTTATCCATTGTTTCTCCTCCCTCTTTTAGAACTGTGTTGCATAGTGCATAACATTTTCCTGTGTCATTTCATTACCGGAAACCTCACCTGTGATTTTTCCGTTACACATAACCATAACACGGTTTGATACACCAAGTAACTCAGGCATCTCAGAAGAAATCATGATGATTCCTTTTCCCTGTTTTGCCAGATCGATCATAATCTGGTAAATCTCATATTTTGCACCTACGTCAATACCACGAGTAGGCTCGTCCATGATCAGGACATCCGGGTTGTTTGCAAGCCAACGGGAAATAATAACCTTCTGCTGGTTACCACCGGAAAGAGACTGAATCAGGGTTTTACTGCTTGGAGTTTTAATACTCAGTTTTGATACGTTATCCTGAACAAGCTCCTCAATTTTTTTCTTATTCAGTTTGATACCTGCTTCCAGATACTGGTTCAGAGAAGCGATGGATACGTTATCGGCAATAGACAGACATCCGAGAATACCGGAACCACGACGGTCTTCTGTAATCATACCGATACCATTATTAATGGCATCCTGAGGACGTTTAATATCAAGAGTTTTGCCATTAAGTTTTACTTCTCCGCTTACCGTATGGCGAATACCGAAAATTGCTTCCATAAGCTCTGTACGCTGTGCACCTACAAGTCCGCCGAATCCAAGGATTTCTCCTTTTCTCAGTTTAAAGGAACAGTTTTTGAAAGAACCGTCATGAATACTTGTAAAATTATTTACCTCAAGGAGAACGTCTCCCGGATTGTTATCAAGAGGAGGATAAATATTTGTAAGCTCACGACCAACCATCTGTTTTACAATTTCATCATCACTGATGTTTTTCATTTCCCATGTTCCAACGTAGCATCCGTCTCGCATGATTGTAATATCATCGGAAATCTGACGAAGCTCTGCCATTTTATGAGAAATAAATACAAAGGATACTCCTCTGTCACGTAAATCACGAACAATTCTAAATAATGCCTCTACCTCGTTATCAGTTAAGGAAGATGTCGGCTCATCAAGAATAATAAGCTTTGCTTCCTGAGAAACAGCCTTTGCGATTTCAATTGACTGCATCTGGGAAATAGACAAATGACCAAGTTTTTTTCTTGGGTCAAATGGCATTTTTACGTTCTCCAGCCATTTCTTTGCCTCTTCATTCATTGTTTTATGATCGATTACCTTAATCGGGCCAAAAGATTTTACAGGGAATCGACCAAGGTACATATTTTCTGCAATGGTACGTTCCGGAACCGGCTGCAGCTCCTGATGCACCATAGCAAGTCCTTTATGTAATGCTTCATCCGGATTCTGAATATTAACCTTCTCACCATCAACAAAGACTTCCCCTTCGTCCATGTGATAGATACCAAACAGACATTTCATGAGCGTGGATTTACCTGCACCGTTCTCACCCATCAGAGCATGAACAGTTCCCGGACGTACTTTCAGATTAACTTTATCCAAAGCCTTAACACCCGGAAAGCTTTTGCTTACTCCACGCATTTCCAATCTATATTCTGCCATCCCACTCTCTCCTTTCATATGTTTTCATAAAATCGGGTGTGTCTCTTTCAACACACCCGAAATTTCAATTCTGTTTAATTCATTCCCTCAAATATAATTATTTGATTTTTTCAAGAACTTCTGCTGCATTGTCTGCAGTAACTTTTACGTAGTCTACCATGTTAACTGGCTCAACTTCTTCACCTTTCAGGAATTTAACTGCCTGAGCTGCTGCTTCCTGAGCCTGGCTGAAGTGATCGTTGAATACTGTACCTGTGAAGTTTCCGTCTACGATGTTCTGAACAGCATCTGTAAGAGCGTCAACACCAACAAGGTAGATGTCTTTGTTGATTGTTCTTCCAGCTGCCTGGATTGCCTGAAGAGCACCAAGAGCCATAGCATCGTTGTTACAGAATACAACTTCTACCTGCTCACCGAACTGTGTAAGAGCGTCCTGTGTGATCTGCTGTCCTTTAGCCTGATCCCAGTCACCTCTCTGCATAAGAAGTTCTTCTACTTCCATACCACCATCTGTAAGAGCTTTTACAGAGAACTCTGTTCTGTACTGAGCATCTACGTTTTCCGGGTCACCCTGAATCATGATGTAGGAAACTTTTCCATCACCGTTGATATCACCTTTAGTCTCTGTTTCAAGGATTTCTTCACCCTGGAATGTACCGGACTGTCTAGCATCTGCACCAACGTATGTAGCTTTGATTCCTTCTTCTGCCCATCTGTTGGATTCTGTTTCGTCTGGCTGACGGTTGATGTAAACTACAGGGATTCCTGCTTCGTTACACATATCTGTGATCTGCGGAGCGGAAGAAGCCTGTACAAGGTTCAGAATCATAACGTCAACTTTATCTGTGATGAAGTTGTTGATCTGGTTTGTCTGCTCAGCCTGGTCATTTTTACCATCCTGTACGATGATGTTTTCCTCTTTGAATCCAAGGTCTTCTGTCAGGTAACGAACCAGCTCTGTACGATACAGTGTCATGAAGTTATCAGCGAACTGATAAATACTGATACCGATTTTTGTGTTTTCTACATCAACACCTTCCATGTCGATTGCTTCTGCTGTTTCTTCTGCAGCTTCCTCAGCAGCTTCTTCTGTTGTCTCTTCTGTAGCTTCTTCTGTTGCAGCCTCTTCTGCGAATACGCATGTAGCACCAGCAACTGTTGTTACGCCCATTGTTAAGCAAAGTAAGCTAGCCAGTAATTTTCTTTTCATTGTAAAACGTCCTCCTTTTTTTGCGGTTCTCTCCGCTTCATGTTTTACATTTTAGCAACTTCTATTCAAAAAGAACATACAATTTTTTTCTCACGTCCTATAAATTTCTTAACAGTTTTGGTTATCTGTTATAAAAATCTTCTTATATATTGTGCATTCTGTACACCTCTTTCCGTCTTCTCTTTTATATTCCCTATCTCCTATCTGACCGGATATGTGCTATAATATTTTTTACATAAACACAGGAGGCCAATATGAATAAAAAAGAAATATCGGAAATAAAAAAACAGTTTTCTCCAGATAACTGCTGTATTACCCGTATATGCGGCTGTTATGTTGACGGAGAAAAAAATAAAAAAACAGAACTGAAGGAAGCATTTTTATCTCTATCAGAAGAAGAAATGTTTAAATACTTTGATATTTTCAAAAAAACCCTGTCCGGCACAATAGGAAAGAATCTCCTGAATATGGATTTTCCTCTTGACCAGGAACAGGAAGGCGGAACTCAGTATTTTCTGCGAAAACTGAAAGAAAGCAAGCTGAAAGATGATTCTCTTGTGGAAAGCTTCTATGACAAAATCATTGAAAATTATGAGTACGGGGAAAACTATTATATTATTCTTATCCATGCAGTTTATGATATTCCCGGAAAATCTTCCGACGGACAGGATATGTTTGATGCTTCTGATGAGATTTATGAACACATTCTCTGCAGCATCTGCCCTGTAAAGCTTTCCAAAGCCGGGCTGTGCTATAATGCTCAGACAAATAATATAGAAGACAGAATCCGTGACTGGATTGTGGAAATGCCGGATCTTGGTTTTCTTTTTCCTGTTTTTAATGACAGAAGTACGGACCTTCACAGTGTACTTTACTATACAAAAAATGCAGAAGCTCTCCGCTCCGTCTTTATAGATGAAATTTTTGGCTGTACTGCTCCCCTTTCTGCCGGAGGACAGAGAGATTCCTTCAACACCCTTGTGGAAGAAACCCTGGGTGAGGACTGCGCCTACGACACAGTCGTAACCATTCATGAACGATTAAATGAAATTATCGAAGCGCAGAAAGACGAACCAGAACCTGTCGTTCTCACAAAACATGAGGTAAAACGTCTCTTTGAGGACTGTGGCATAGAAGAAGAAAAACTTGAACGATTTGATGAGCAATATGAGCTTACAGCCGGAGAAAAATTTTCTCTTATGGCTTCTAATATTACAAATACAAGAAAATTTGAGATTAAAACCCCCGATGTTGTAATAAACGTTTCCCCTGACCGGGCTGACCTTGTGGAAACAAGAATGATTGACGGCAGAAAATGTCTTGTGATCCCAATGGAAGACAATGTGGAAGTAAATGGCATCCGGGTTACTATGCAGGATTTTTCAAAATCACAGGAGGAAGACATATAATATGGAAGCAAAAGATAAAAAAATACTTTTTTTTGATATTGATGGAACACTTTTAACACCGCCGCCATTCTCCATTCCGGAAAGTACCGTAATCGGATTGAAAAAAGCCCAGGAGCAGGGACACCTTACTTTTATCAACTCCGGCCGAACCCGTTTTCTTATTCCTGAAAATATAAGAGCCCTCGGTTTTGACGGCTATGTATGCGGCTGCGGTTCCCAGATTTATCTTCATGACGAACTAATTTTTGAACAGACCATTTCTCATGATGTATGCGAAGAAACAGTGCGCCTCCTTCGAGAATGTAAAATCGGAACAATTTTTGAGCGTCCTTCCGGGCTTCTTATGGATGGCGCCGCTCCTGTACAATGTTCTCTTACGAAAAATTTTATAGGAAAAGTACCTGTGGAAGACCTGTCTCTTTTTGAAGAAAAAGACACCTACACCTTTGATAAATTTTTAATTGAAGTTTTTCCTGATTCCGATTTTGAAACTTTCCGGAACTTCAGCAAAGATAAATACCTTCTTTTCCAGCACAGAGAAAACATTTATGAAGTCACACGGAAGGACACAAGCAAAGCAACCGGAATCCAGTTTCTTCTTGATTATTTCAACCTTCCTCTTGAAAGCAGTTATGCTTTCGGCGACAGCAACAACGACCTGCCCATGCTGAAATACGCCGGAAACAGCATTGCTATGGGAAATGCAATGAAAGAAATCCTGCCGTTCTGCACATACCAGACAACAGATATTGAAGATAATGGAATTTACAATGCGCTGAAACATTTTGGATTGATCGGATAAAAAGAATAAAACGACAGAGGCGCTGCTTCACAGTCAGATAACAACTGTGAAGCAGCGCCCCTTTTTAACCGTCTATTCTATTTGTCTTTCTGTATTTCTTCATAACATAGATATAATATGGAATCAGCGGAATCAACGCCGCAATCCAGGCTGCCGGATCTGCCAGGCACACACCTGCAAAACTTGTTTTTCCTGCAATAAAGAAAACAATTCCTGCTCTTGCCACAAGCTCAAATATACCTCCAAGCATTGGAACAAGTCCATATCCCATACCCTGCAGCGCATTTCTGTAAAGGAAGATGCTTCCAAGGAACGGATATGCCCAGAATACTGTCCTGAAATATGTAACCGATACATCCAGCACCTCTGTTTCTGACGGGCTTACAAAAATACAGGTAAGGTATCTTCCAAAGAAAAATACCATCACCATAGAAATTACACTCCAGCCGAGAATCATAAGCTGCGTACTTTTTACACCTGCTTTTACACGATCCATCTTTCCGGCTCCCCGGTTCTGTCCTACAAATGTAGCTGCAGTTGCTCCAAATGCCACAAAAATTGTAGTCACAATATTCTGCAGTTTTCCTGCTGCGGAAAATCCCGCCATATGAACAGCTCCGTAAACATTAACCGCACCCTGTACGATAATCGTTCCGATTGCTGTAATAGAAAACTGCAGTCCCATTGGAATACCAAGTGCGAGAAGTCTTTTAAAGCTGTTTGCAGAAATTTGAAAATTCTTTTTCTCCATGTGGAGAAGCGGCATTTTTTTCTTAATGTAAACGAGACAAAGAAGCGCTGAAATTCCCTGAGCAATTACAGTTGCATATGCACAGCCTTCTACTCCCATGCCAAAACACACAATAAAAACAATATCCAGCACTATGTTAAGCAGTGCGGAAATGATAAGAAAATACAACGGCGATTTGGAATCCCCTAAAGCACGCAAAAAAGAGGATAAGGCATTATAAGCTGCCGTAACTGCAAGTCCTGCGTAAATAATCGCCATATATTTGACTACGTCCCCGATAACCTCGTCCGGCGTGTTCATCATACGGAGAATCGGCGCATTTGCAATCTCAAACCCAACTGTCATCGCAATGGTAAACGCTGCTGTCAGATAAATGGACATTGCCACATAATGACGCATCTCATCGTATTTCTTTGCCCCGAAAAGCTGAGATACTAAAATGGCAAAACCACTTGTCAGTCCATTCAGCCACCCTGTTACAAAAAACATCAGAGAGCCTGTGCTTCCAATGGCTGCCAGCGCATTTACACCAATAAACTGTCCTGCAATAATTGAATCCGCAATATTATAAAACTGCTGAAAAATATTTCCGAGACACATGGGAATCATAAACTGTATAATCAGTTTCACAGGACTTCCCACTGTCATGTCATTTGTTGTACTCTTTCCCATGAATAGTTCCCTTCCTGCTTCTTTTAATCCGGCAAAACAGCATCGGAAAATCCGATGCTGTTTCTGTTCCTTATTCTGCTGTTTCTGTCAGTTCCGGAGTTGCTGTTGCTTCTGCCTCCGGTGTTGTTTCCGCTTCTTCCGGTGCTTCTGTTACTTCTGCCTCCGGCATTTTCATTGTAAATTTATGCTCGTCTGTGATTTTCAGTGTTTTAAGTACTTTGTCATCCGCCTTAATTTCTGCATCCTCAAGCCATTTATCCGTTGTTTCTGTGTAATACTCTGTTTTCTTTTCAGATTCCAGAGATTCTCTTTTCGACTCTGTTGCCTCTTCATCAAGCTTTTTATCAAGACGCACTACATAATAGCCTGTATCTGTCTCTATCACTTCAGGAGCCATTTCTCCCTCTTTCAGCCCGCGAAGAACTTCAAGAACCTCTTTCGGATAGTATGCGGAATCTCCGTCCTCTTCTTTGCTCTCTGCAGTTGTAAAGGTTCCGGTAAGAGCGCTGTAACTTTCATCTGCGGCTTTTGCTGCCTCGCTCATATCTCCAGTCGGGTCTTCTTTCATCTTATCCAGGATTTCCTGGGCCTGCTCTTTCTTCTTCTTTTTATCGTCTTCTGTGAGGTCCTCGCCGCTTGTAGAAATGCTTACATATGTGAAGGAAGACTGATTTGCCTCCTCATCTGTCACTTCTACTTTAGCCTCATCCATAATCGCATCATACATTCTCTGTTTATATGTCTGAAGCTCAAGATATGTTTTTACCTGCTCTTCTGTAACAGAAAGCTCTGCGATTGTCTCCTCGCTGTTTGCTTCTATAAATGCTTTTGCTGCCTCGGCAATTGCCTTTTCATCTTCTTCTGTTACTTCTACCTTATAATCTGCTGCCTTATCTTTCATAATATACATAAGCTCAACCTGTTTTAAGGTATCTTTTGCAGCCTGCTCTCCGTATGTTTCTCCGGTTTTTTCATCAGCAACCGTATCCCAGATATTCACACCGCTTCCTGTAAAGCTTGCGTACATAGCATCCATCTGTGCCTGCTGCTGTCTTGCCGCAATACTTACAACACCCATCGGTATTTCTGTTCCGTTTACCGTTGCAACTGTTTTTGTTCCATCTAATTTTTTCTCACCGCATCCGGTAAGCATACCTGCTGCCAGTACGCCTGCCAGCACTGCTGCTGCGGTTCTTCCTGCTGCTCTTCTCATTTCTTCCTCCATTACTACACGATTCTTCAGTCCTTCATTTTGTTACAAGACTGCACTATCGTAAGTATAAACTCTTTTTTCTTTTTCAGCAAGATAAAATTTTGAAAAACACAAAATGTTCAGACTATTTTGTATCCTCTATTCTTCTACCAGTTTCTGCAGTTCTTCTGCAAATTCTGTAAGAGCCTCAACCACTTTTCCCTGGGGCAAAAAGATAAATTTCGGCTCTTTATCTGTTTTAAACTGAAGACGCCTTCTATACTTATCCATAAGAGCCGGAATTCCTGCAGGATTTATTTTCGCCTTCTCATAAAGAGTGATTTTGATTTCTTTTCCAGTCTGTTTAATCTCTGTCACATACGCCTGATGCGCCATTGCTTTCATCTTTGCTATGGCAAGAAGATTTAAGACTGCTTTTGTCGGTTCGCCAAACCGGTCGAGAAGCTCTTCAAGCATATCATCGTAATCACTCTGATTTTCGATTCCTGCAATTCTCTTATAAATATCGAGCTTCTGAAACTCGTTGCTGATATAAGTATCCGGAATAAAGGCATCTATATTCAGATCAACCGACGTCTCGAAATCTTCCATTGTATGAATGCCCTTTGCTTCCTTGACCGCCTCACTTAACATTTTACAGTAAAGATCATATCCCACCGCGTTCATATGTCCGTGCTGCTGTGCACCAAGAAGATTTCCTGCTCCTCGAAGTTCGAGATCTCTCATGGCAATCTTAAAGCCGCTTCCCAGATCTGTATACTCGCGGATAGCCGCAAGACGTTTTTCCGCAGTTTCTCTCAGCACCATATTGGGGCGGTACATCAGAAACGCATACGAGGTTCTGTTGGA
>UMFI01045607.1_pt1 | contig 10433 bp, 9 predicted proteins | sample 1964951 | NCBI WGS metagenome assembly UMFI01 (sample SAMEA4836040, study PRJEB28245) | human gut metagenome | biome: gut microbiome; material: fecal sample | place: Denmark | collected 2008 | reverse complement strand
TCTACGACCATATTGATAATCAGCAGAAGGATTACGAAGAATAAGTCCTTCAAACCCAAGACCAATAAACTCATCTCTATATTTTAAAGCTTCATTATCGTTTGTTATAAAAATAGAAGGTAGACGTATAAGACGTTTGTCATTATTAAGATGTTCTTTATAATCATGAAAATTAGTTATTCTATTATCAAGATATTTATCAATAAGAACAAGTCTATTACTTTGACTCATCTCTGGCACAGCTAAATCGTAACACCAAAATTGAAGAGCTTTATTTTCAACACAATTAGCGTCTTTAACAAAATGATTAATTTGATTTACAGTATATCCCGGAAGATAAATCTCACCATCAAGCGACCATTGTTCTTCAATCATAGCTGTAATTAAATATTCAGGAAGAACGGTAAGAAGATATTCTTCAAGATTACTAAGAGTGCTCCAATAAATACCTTCACGAGATTGAAATCTAAGTTTTATAGGCTTAAACATATCTCCATTGTTATATTCAGCACTAATAAAACATCTAAGACCATTAATCTTATATTGTCCAATCATAACAGGAACTTTATCCCATACTTTACCTGTATAAGATTTGGCAAGCATTGGTAATAGTCCACCATTATTTTCATTAGTACGATATTTTGGTAGATAAGCGGCAAGATATTGATAGAGATTATTTATGTCTCCATCCTCTACGGGGGAACGAGAAATATCACCATCGTCTTTAATGTCTTCAATAGACATATATCCTGTCTTACGTTTATCTCTATATCTACTTTCAAGTTCAGCAGTGGCATTCTTTTGAGTAACTTTATAAGCTTCAAATCTACTAGCTTTACCGACAATTCCATATTCAACTTCAATAATTAAACCATTATCGGTAATTCCAGCTCTCCACCGTGTAGGAACTTCATTATTATTCTTTCTATATAACCATTGTTCCATTTAGTTTTTAGCTTTAAAATTTCCAAATGCAAATGTAACAGCTTTATTACTAAGTATTCTAACCTTACGTTCGGCAACAGTTTCTTTTTTAGGTTTAGCTTTAACGGCTTTTTTCCCTACTTTAATAGCATCACCATCAAACATAGATAGAACATTATCAACTCGTACTTTACGAGCGCTACTACGAACTTTCTTACTATAAACAACAGGAGGATTCTCAAGTTCATATAATTCATTTTTCTTTAAAACCTCTCCATATTGTTCCATAACTTTAGTATATTCTTCATTAGTCATTCCATTATCCATAGCTTTATTTAGAAGATAAGCAAATTCTGCATCACTTCTTTGCCAAACATAGCTATTAGTTTGACGAGGTCGACTACCATCAGGAAGAACTAAAGTAGCATCAAGTTCTTTTAGCACAACTTGTATAGCTTTGTCTATTCCACCATATTGTTTAATATGTGCTTCAACAAATCGTATATCTTGCGTGTCAAGTGTTACCATTATAATGATGATTTGCTACATTGGAAAATTACAATACGTTCCGGTTTACCAATCAAACAATGATTATATTTAAACCATTCAACAACATCCAAAGTAGGTTTATATTTAATAACACCGTCATGATATGCAACACCTTCTAAGTAATCAAATCCAGATGGAATTATATTTCTTTTATCAGAATCATCTAATAAGTTAAACTTTTTGATAATTCCTATATCATCAGGATTTGTAACATCAACAACTCCATAAATATAAATAGATTTTCTACTTATAGAAGCTCCATTAGGTAAAACAGTCTTTTCGTCTGTATCAAGTTCATGCTCTATTTCTTTAGTAATAGGACGCATAACTACATACTCATAACCTGTAACACCTTTAGAACGGTTGAGAATAGCTTTCTCCCGTATCCCAAAAAAATTCGTTTTCTGCATAATTATCTGCTATATAGTTATATGATAGATTAATAAGTTCTTTTATAGTTTCGATTGAATATTTACTACGTAATTCAGCAAAGTCTTTAACTTCATATTCTCTAGGAATACATAACGGTATTATATTATAATTATTTCTTAACCAAATAGCTTCACGATATCCCGTATTATCATTATCCATTAAAGACAATATAAGTCCATTAGGACATTTTGCTCGTAACCAATCGTATTCATTTTGTTTAAGTTTATATGATTCATGAGGTATATTAACAAGACCTATGGTTCGCAGGGCTGTTCCCCCGTAGGAGATGGATAAGTCTATTGCATCTAAATACGCTCTAAGACTTATTCTATCTTTAGTACTTTTAGTTATAATAATAGAATCATATTCACTAAGTTCGAGATTGAGTAGTCCTTCTAAACAATTACTATTAGTAATAAATCTAACAGTTCCATGTTTTCTATTAGGAAAGTACAGTTTAATATTATATACTCCTCGTTTATCTTGTCCTAGCATATAAGCATAACATACATCCTTTCTATCATTCTCATAATAGTATTTAGGTTCAGGATTAACTGTTCTATTAATATAAAAGTAATCAACAGGATAAACAAAGTTAGTATTAAGATAACTAATAGGGACATGAAATTTTCCCCAATAATTCTTATCATAATTATTCCATTGTCTAGGAACAAATTCTATAATAGGTTTTCTATTTCTAGCAGCATTAAGTCCTTCAGCTATTATTCCTTCGATATTTTCATCTTTATCCTTACCATATATTATATTTCTAAAAGTATATGCAATATGTTTAAGAACAAATATAAACCAGCCTTTATTAGATATATCAACATTTTTATGAATAATCTCGCTGATAACTAATGCAGCAGCATCAAAACAATCTCCATGAAAATAACCAGCAAAATCTTTAGCTTTTAATTTACCACGATTGTCATATCTAAAACCGAAACTAGGATGTTCATCAACACGAAAAGGACTTGATATAAATTCTCCAGTTTCAATACAGTTTTCTATTACTTCTGTATCTACACCTGTATAAGCACTAAAAATGCTTACTTGACTTATTTTAGAAAGTATAAATTCTTTAGTAAGATTACCGTTAGTTACAGTTCTTCTCATATTGGTTTTAACATCTTAAACGTGGATAATAAAAAAGGAGTAAGACACCAAATATAGTATCTTACTCCTTTATATCCAACTATTTAACTAACTTTTCTTAGAACGGTAGGTCGTCAGCAGGATTTCCACCAGCAGCAAAAGGTGAAGCTGCAAAGTCAGTCGGTGCAGTTCCAGGCATTGCTCCTCCCATTTGAACTCCTGGCATAGCTCCACCCATCATAGGTGCAGCAGCAGGCATAGCAGGAGCAGCAGCTTTTGTTTCACGATATACAATAGATTCTTTAGCTGGGTCTACTTTCAACATTGGAGCAACATTCTGCTTATAAAGTTCAATACAACCTTCTCCAACAAAGTTAGTAAATCCTAAATCGCCTATTGTAGATTTACCACGAACAACAGGCTGCCAAGTATTCTTAACTTTAGTAAAGCGAAGAAGCTTAATCCAAATCGGAAGAATACCTCCTGTTGCACTCTTATAAACAGGTTTGCCATCATTGTTCATCATCTTAATGAAGTTCTCGAACATAGACTTCCAACCGTCTATAACAACTTGCGGTTCAACAGGAATATAATTTCCTTCATCATCGCTATCCTCAAAAGGCAAACACAAAGCGTCTTCTTCTTCCTCAGTCATAGGACGACCTTTAAGGATATATATGTCCATAAGATGTTTCATCCAACCAAGAACAGAATCAACTTTCCAAGCTTCTGCACCACCAACAATAGTAAGAGCATTACTTTCAGCTGGCATCATACGATGAGTAACATAACGACGAACAGATTCATTTTCATCATTACTTGCAAATGTAACAGTAAGGATAGGAATAGCCAAACCAGCAAATGATTGTAAGCCTTGAACTTCTTCTCCAAGAGTTACCCATTTAATTTCTAGATTGTCAAGATGTCCAATAAACAAACCATTAGGTTTAGCATCTCTACGTTCATCAAACTTTAGACGAGAAGCAGCACGAGTATCATTACTAATACCTCTACGCTTTTTCTTAGGTTGAGCTTCTTCTTGTTTGGCACTTACAGGTTTTTCTGCATTAACTTTCTCTTGTTCTTCTTTAGTTTGAGTACTCATTTCAACTAAATTTAAAAGATTAATAAAATATATAGATAAAAAAGAGAGCCGCACTTAGATTAACTCCATGTACGGCTCTACATTATTAAATGAAAAAAGGATGTCTAATAACGGACGAGTTATTCAGCCTTCTTTTCACCAACACGAACAGGTTTCTCTTCACGAGATTTGCCAAGTACAGCAACTTTAACAGCTACATTTTCATAACCATTGAAGATTTCTGCATCAGCAAGTTCTTCCGGATTTATAGAGAATATCAAGTTCATAGTCTTAGCACGGTCTCCCATGTGAGCCTTCAACTGCATCCAAACGTTAGAGTCACTAAATGTCAATGAAACTCCTGTACCAGTAGTTCCGGCAGGATTTGCAGATTTACTTCCTTTACGTTTCGGAATTTCATCACCTTGAATAGCTTCCATAAGAACAGCTTTCAGTTCCTCTTCTGTAGCTCCTTCACGGTTCAAAGCGGCAACCAATTCTTCATTCTGTGAGTTACGGGCAGATTCCAAGCAATCCTCGAAGTGTGCTTCTACATACTTCATCTTGTCATCTTTCGTCATACGTTCACGAATAGTTTTCGGATTACCTTTGGCATCAAATTCTTGAATACCTTTTGCAATACCCCACATATCAAATTCTCTGTGGATAGCGATAGCAGCTTCCGGAGAATCAATATCAAGACCGTTTGCAGTACAGAACTCAACAAGTTCAGAAACTTTGTTACGAATAGCTTCTGTAACATTGTCGGCAGTAGTTACAAACATAATGTTGTCACCAGCTTGCAAACCAAGTGCTTTAGAAACAGGAGGTGTAATACGGAAACCGCCCGATCCAGTATTTGCTACAAGTTCTGGTTCATAATTTACATTTCTATGACCTGCATTAACTGCACTAAAACCGAATGACATTTTTCCAAAAGTTTTCATTGTTTTATAGATTAAATTGTTTATAAATATGAGCTTTATCAGCTCGTTAATTTCACTTTACTTCTTGAGCTTCAATATCAATAATATCTGCATCGTTAAGCTCTGCACCAGCAACTATTTTAAGTTCGGTAGTTTCATACACACCAAACAGAATATCGCTAGCTATATCACGAGCAGCATAAGTAAATGCTCTGTGACTGATAAGTATTCGAGGATACTTTTTATATGTATCTTTCTCAAACATTTCAGCAGCTTGAGCTTCACTAAAACTAAATTTACCAATAGAATGAACTTCCTTACCACGAACTACACGACAAATATCGTATTCAGTTACATAATCAACTGGTTGATTAGGTATTCGATAAACAGGAACAAGACCTTGTTTAGCAAGTTCTTGCGCATGAGCAGGATTCATAGCAATAGATAATTTATTATTCCATTGATAACTCTTATATATATTGCCATTAAAATCTTTAAAATAAAGAGTAGGATATACATAAACTACATCATCATCTTTATTTTCTGCTTGTTTCTTTTCTGCTTCTTTACGATTATTGCATTTAATACAATAGTCAGGAAGTTTATCTTCAACATAAACGTTAAAACCATCTGTATATTCATACAGAGGACTATAATCTTTTGTACATTCCCATGTTAGTCCTGCCTTTGATAATAACGATTTAATAACATGAATATCGATTCCTGTTTTACCGTTTATAACGTGGATATGTTCAAGGCAAGTACTAAATGGAAGATTAAGGTCTTGCGCTCTCATCAGAACAGCCAAACCATCTTCTACACTAGCAATACCACCTTTCTTACTACGCATTATCTGTAACATAAACACTTTAGCATTCTCTAATTGAGCTGGGTCTAAAAGGTTTATACTATTCAATGCGTGAACTACATTTCCAACAGGTTGAGTATTCACATCTTTACTTGTTGCTACAACGGAGTGTTCTTTTGTAGCAACTTCTTTCTTTTGTTCTTCTACTTTCTCGTCCATTAATTCAAAGACCGTTTGTTTTCACACCACAAATATAAATCTCTTTTTATTATCCACAAACAATTCCACAATTATTTTCATCAAAATTTGTATCTCGACTTAATGTGGTTGTCACATCAGTATAATGATTCGGCTTAAGCTGCGTTAACTTCGTTTCCTCGACAGTTCCCTGCATGAATACCTTATATATAATATGTGGTGTAGAGTTAAACATAACCTTATTAAAACGATATTTAAGAGCTGTAACTTCATCACATAGAGGACTCGTAATTATCCATATATCAACATTGATTCTAAGTTCGTCTGACGAACTATTTTTGATGGATAATACTCTTAATCGTCCTTCTTGAAATAATCGCTCGTTAATACTGGAAATAGCCTTAGATTTGATATATCTAGGCTTGCCTTTGGAGCTACCGCTCTTATAAGCGACCGGAATACCGTTTTCATCTAATAGAAGTTTTGGTTCAATACAATCATGATAATCTCCAACAGCAACTCCATATTCTTCTAAATATTTAGTTACTTTAGCAGCATAGTCTCCTCTTTTAGATATAATCATTATTTGTTTATCAGGATTTCCAAGAACAAGACTTAATATCATAGGCAGTTTTGCATCACTATCAGTAAGGAGATTACTCCTATTACGCATAATCTCATAACAAGTAGTAGCTTTATCTAATAGAATATTAGGATTATAACATTCATCAACTTGCCTATTAAATCCTATGGTCATGTCCAATTCAGGAGACCAACCATTATTCAAAGCTAATTGATTACGAAATTCTGTGCCACTAATACCAGCTTTGGTATCTCCAATTCTAGCTTTAGTAATATTATCAAAATCTCCAAATATATTCATACACTGAGTTATAAAATCAGTGTATTTATCATATAGTTCTCTGTCAGCAGTAGGCAGTGTACAACCTACTCTTCTTTCCTCTACGGGGGAACTTAAATTAACAGCATTTAAATCATTGGCACTAAGTTCTGTATTTACAGCAGGATAATGTTTGTATATTTCTGCTAAATCATCAGTCTTAATAACATCTTTAGTTATAATAAACAGATGAAAATCAGAAGTAGTTCCTACACAATTAACATACAAACTATAACGTTCAAGACCAACAAAAATAGCAAGATTATATGTATATCTATACTTAACATTAATATAAAGTTCACTTAATATAGTAATATGGTCTTGATTTATATCATTTTCTTTAAGAGCATCAACAATATTCTTTCTAGTATAATAACTATCTACAGCTATAAATACTTTTAGGTCAGGATTCTTAGCTTGCATCCGTTTAAGAATAACCATAATAAGTTTGGTATATTCCATAGGTTTAATACAGTGCACAGTTCCATGTCCTTTATTATTAATGCCCCATTTATCAGCTAATTTATCGTACATCAAATCCAGTGTCTTCATAATCATCTAATTCAATATTATCTTCTTCAACATCTTCAAATGCGGAATCATCAAAAAGACTATTAAATTGTCCATAGGCTTTCTTAATACGAGTACGTCCTTTACCTTTAGGACTAATTCCTAATTTAATAGGATTAATAATCTTCATCGCTTCTTCGTAATAATACTTGTAATTTATGTTCCGCAATGAAATATCCATATCGTCAAGAGTATTAATAACAGTAACAACTGAACCAGCAGCCATACGAGAACGAGATGCGGTATCATTATGAACTTTCTCAACTATACAACCTGTATTAGATACATAAAATCTAACATATCTTTGACATACAACTCTTTGAACTTGCTGATTATTAACAAACGTTTGTTCTACATGAAATTGTCGTCCAACGTTTTGAGTTTTACAAAAGTCAAGAATATTAGTAGCATCACGTAATGTTTCCATTACAGGTTTATGTTCAAGAAAATAGTTACTAACTGCTTGTGCAACAATAGGCATATCATAACCTTTTTGTAAGTCAACAGCATACATAAGAGGATTTAAAGCTCCTTTATATTCAAGTTTCAATCCTTTTTTAGTACGAAATTGGGCTATATAGCAATTCACGTCCCTAGCTATCAAGCAATGCACAATGTCAGCGTCCGCTTTCAACTTAGACCTTTGTTCCCATCTGCTAGCAATTTCGTTAAATGTATCCCATTGACTATCTTTAATCTTAATCATAAGACCATCAGTATTAGCACTAACAACTTTTATATGGTTCTGTACTAATTCCTCTATCAACATTAAGATTAATAACTGTCCATTTATCGTTACTTTCAATACAGCTAATCTATCATACAAATCTCCTTTTTCGAACCCAAGCTTGCCGTATATAGAATTTATCACAATCTTTAGTACTAACGCTAGAACTTCTCTAGGAACTCCATCTATAATTTCTTCTAAACTATGCTTAACAGTAACTCGTGTATCTTTCATCCACGTTATCAATCCTACAAATACCGATTTAATCATATGCTCTGGATATATCCAATAAGAACTCATGATTGACGGATACATCGAATTGATATCCCAATGTACTAAAGTAAATCGTTCTGCTTTTTGAAGTTCCCCCGTAGGGGATGGACAAGGTATAACACCATAACATCCATAATCACTAGTACTCCATATTTCCATAGGAATATCTTGACTATGAAGTCCGCCAGTTCCCATACTATAAGTAGTATCTCCAATAGTTAGAATCTCATTAAATTCTTCTTTATTAACTCTATAAAGAACCTTCTTTTTAATTCTATCAAGAAAACTTTTAAGTTGAGGTGTTTTAAATTCGATATTATCAAATATAACACGACTAAGTTTCATAGCAGTTCTTTCAGTCTTTTTACCTTTCCATTTTTCAGGTGGTAAACCGCTTCGTTCTGAATAGAATTTCTCAAACAGTTTATCAGCCATATTACTACGACTACTGTTAAGAAGGTCAACTTTATATACGCTACTAACAGAATATCTAGACCTAATTTCTTCCGGATTAAGACGAACAATTTCACATACAATAAATACATCATTTTTATTATAATGCATCATAGGTGGAATATATTCATCTAATATATATCTATTCCATTTATCAACAAGTTTATTAACTTTATCAGGAGGTAACCCTTTATATAATGGATTATCATAATAAAGTTCTACATCTTTTTCACAAATAGGAGGAAGTTCATATTCTAGTAATTCAAACCATTGAAGATTTATAGAAGTTTGCTTAAGACCTTTAGGAGTAGCTTTTCGTTCTCCTGTATCTTTATCAATTCTAACACCAGCTTTATTAAGAGCAAATATTCGCATAACATCAATATCAACATAAGGAAGCTTAAAACGTTTAACAGTATTAATCTGAAAATCATTATATAATTGTTCCTTATTATCTTGTAGAGAAATAATCTTTTTACTAAGATTATAAAGATACTTTATTAAATCTTTAGTATTATCATAGTAATTAACGTTCATAAGAAACCCAGCTACCATAAGATTATCATAACTAAGTCCATTATAAGTATAAACATTAATTCCTTTATTACGCATTGCATTAAGATAACCAACTAAACTCAATAACTGACTATCATCTTTATCTGTAATATAAAACGCATCACATTTGACGGTATCAAGTCTACGTTTAATTTCAGCAACAGTCAATTTTTGAACCAACGGTATAGGCTTACCTTTATCGTTAACACAATCCGCAAATACTTTCAGATAGTCATTAAGACCAATAAAAGTAATAGAATAAAAATTTGGAAGTACTTCAACGTCCGCAGCTCTACAATCAATCACTTCTTATATATTTCATATGTTATAAGCACTAAGTTCTTTGACAAGTAAGTCTTTTAGTACTTTATATCTATCAGCATTATAATGCTTTATTCCAAGAGAGCCATATAAATGTATGGAACGATTAATACCACAGATATTAACTCTATGATGAGTAAAATCAGGTTTATCTTTAAAGAAAAGTTTATAAGCGTCTCCAAAAAGTATTGTATGTTTATAAGGAACATTAACCCAATCTTTAAAGAATAAATGACTACATTTTACAACTGCATCATCCCAACAATTATATTTAGAACTAGTATTACATCTAACAGCACAGGTAAGATAACATTCTTCTTCAAAGTTTTTTCCGGTAGCAAGACTATATATTTCTTTTAAGTCTTTGATTGCTTCTTCATCATAACGTGGAAACACGTATAAAACTTTAGAACAAATATTACCTATATTATTAGATATAACTTCATCTTCGTTTAGAAGTCTTGCTGGACAGTTTTCGCACGTTTTGTTCATTTATAATAATATTATTAGGATGTACATAACAAAACAAATGATTTTCTATTTTATATTTCTTATAAACAAGAACATCTTCTGATTCATTAAAATGCGCCCATCCAAATGTGCCATCAGTTCTA
>UMFI01015614.1_pt1 | contig 10433 bp, 10 predicted proteins | sample 1964951 | NCBI WGS metagenome assembly UMFI01 (sample SAMEA4836040, study PRJEB28245) | human gut metagenome | biome: gut microbiome; material: fecal sample | place: Denmark | collected 2008 | reverse complement strand
TGAACGGCTTGTAGAGCTCGGCGGCCATGAGTTTAGGCAAACCGCACTCGCCCATCTTCAGTTCCGGACCTACCACGATTACGGAACGGGCTGAATAGTCAACACGCTTACCCAGCAAGTTCTGACGGAAGCGTCCCTGCTTACCCTTGAGGGAGTCAGACAGAGACTTGAGCGGACGGTTGGAGTCGCTCTTCACGGCGCTGGCCTTGCGTGAGTTATCGAACAAGCTGTCGACAGCCTCCTGCAACATACGCTTTTCGTTACGCAGGATGACTTCGGGAGCCTTGATTTCAATGAGTCGTTTCAGACGGTTGTTACGGATAAGTACGCGACGGTAGAGGTCGTTAAGGTCGGATGTAGCGAAACGGCCACCATCCAGCGGTACCAACGGACGCAACTCGGGCGGAATGACCGGAATAATCTTCATAATCATCCACTCGGGACGGTTGCGGTCGCGGCTGGAACGGAATGCCTCAACTACCTGCAGGCGCTTGAGCGCTTCGGTCTTGCGCTGTACGGAAGAGTCAGAATTGGCGCGGTCACGCAACTCGTAAGACAATCCGTCAAGGTCAATGCGGGTTAGCAGATCGTAGATGGCTTCAGCACCCATTTTGGCAATAAACTTGTTGGGGTCTGAATCCTCCAGATACTGGTTATCTTTCGGCAACTTTTTCAAAGCCTCGATGTATTCATCCTCTGTCAACAGGTCGTTTACAGCATAATCGTCACTCAGGGCTCCCGGCTGGATTACTACATAACGCTCGTAGTAAATAATCATGTCCAGCTTCTTGGTTGGAATACCCAGCAAGTAACCGATTTTGTTAGGCAGCGAACGGAAATACCAGATGTGCGCTACCGGCACAACCAACTGGATGTGGCCGGAACGTTCGCGACGCACTTTCTTTTCGGTCACTTCTACGCCACAACGGTCGCAGACAATGCCTTTATAACGAATGCGCTTGTATTTTCCGCAATGACATTCGTAATCTTTGGTCGGACCAAAAATACGCTCGCAGAAAAGTCCGTCACGCTCGGGTTTATAGGTACGGTAGTTGATGGTTTCGGGTTTCAACACCTCACCATACGAATTTTCAAGAATTTCCTCGGGCGATGCCAGACCAATGGAAATCTTGGTGAAATTCGTCTTTATCTTGTTGTCTCTTTTAAATGCCATTTTTCAATACTTGATTTGTGTAAGAAACTCTGTGAAAGACTAATCGAGCTTGATGCTTAAGCCCAATCCGCGCAATTCGTGCAGCAACACGTTGAGAGATTCAGGAATACCCGGTGTTGGCATAGGATCGCCCTTGACGATAGCTTCATAAGCTTTGGAACGACCTACCACATCGTCTGACTTGATGGTCAGGATTTCCTGCAATACGTGCGAAGCTCCAAAGGCCTCGATAGCCCAAACCTCCATTTCTCCGAAACGCTGTCCACCAAATTGAGCTTTACCTCCAAGCGGCTGCTGGGTTATCAGAGAGTACGGACCAATTGAACGGGCATGCATCTTGTCTTCAACCATATGGCCGAGTTTCAGCATATAGGTCACACCTACGGTAGCTTTCTGGTCGAAAGGTTCACCCGTACCACCATCATACAACTGCGTAGAGCAGAAACGCGGCAGGCCGGCCTTGTCAGTCCATTCGCTCAATTCATCCAGCTTGGCTCCATCGAAAATAGGAGTAGCAAACTTCACACCCAGTTTACGTCCGGCTGCACCCAACACGGCCTCGAAAATCTGACCGAGGTTCATACGTGAAGGCACACCCAGCGGGTTCAATACGATGTCAACCGGCGTACCGTCTGCCAGGAACGGCATATCCTCCTGACGTACGATTTTGGACACGATACCCTTGTTACCGTGACGTCCGGCCATCTTGTCACCGACACCGATTTTACGTTTCTTGGCAATGTAAACCTTAGCCATCTGCATGATGCCTGAAGGCAGCTCATCACCGATGGTAAGAGCCGTTTTGCGGCGCTTGAGCTGAGCGTCAAGCGTATTGTGCTTACGCAAATAGTTGAGCACGAGCTGCTGTATCAGATGATTGATACGCTCGTCATCGGTCCAGTTACACAACTCTACGGAAGTGTAATCTATTGTCTGCAATACCGACTTGGTAAACTTGGCATCCTTGGCAATGACTTCGGCACCAAGGTTATCATGTACGCCTGCGCTGACATGTCCTTTGGTCAAAGCAAGCAACTTGGTAATCATCAAGTTCTTCAATTCGGTGGTCTCAGCCTCGAAGTCCTCGTCCATCTTCTGCAGCTTAATCTTGTCAGCAGCTTTCGATGTACGTGTCTTTACAGCTTTTGAGAAGAGGCGCTTGCCGATAACCACACCAGAAAGTGAAGGATTGGCCTTCAGTGAAGCATCCTTCACATCGCCGGCCTTGTCACCAAAGATAGCGCGCAAGAGTTTCTCCTCAGGCGTAGGATCACTCTCACCCTTCGGCGTAATCTTACCAATCATGATGTCACCCGGCTGCACACGCGCACCGATACGGATAATACCATTTTCGTCCAAATCCTTCGTAGCGTCCTCGCTTACGTTAGGAATGTCATTGGTAAACTCTTCCATGCCGCGTTTGGTCTCACGCACCTCCAGAGAATACTCATCCACGTGTACTGAAGTCAGAATATCCTCACGAACCATACGCTCGTTCAATACGATGGCATCCTCATAGTTATATCCCTTCCAAGGCATGTATGCTACCAGCAGGTTACGGCCAAGTGCCAACTCTCCGTTTTCGGTAGCATAACCTTCGGTCAGAATATCGCCTTTCTTTACCCGCTGTCCCTTTTCGCAGATAGGACGCAGGTCAATGGTCATATTTTTGTTCGTACGGCGGAACTTCGGAATCTTATATTCCTTCACTGAGGGTTCAAAGCTGACAAACTCCTCATCCTCCGTACGGTCATAGTTAATCTTAATTACGGTGGCATCAACGTATTCAATCACACCGTCGCCCTCGGCCACGATCATGGTACGCGAATCCTCGCACACCTGTTTTTCAATACCGGTACCTACAATAGGAGCCTCCGAATGAATCAAAGGTACAGCCTGGCGCATCATGTTAGAACCCATCAATGCGCGGTGGGCATCGTCGTGCTCAAGGAACGGAATCAACGAAGCTGCAATGGATGCAATCTGCTGCGGAGCCACGTCAATTAACTCTACCTGTGAAGGCGGAACAACAGGATAATCAGCATCCTGACGACATTTTACTTTGTCGCGGATAAACGTTCCGTCATCATTCAGCGGAGCATTACCCTGACCGATAATCTTGCCTTCTTCCTCTTCGGCACTCAGATAGATTACGTCATTGTTATCCAGGTCGACCCGACTGTTCTCCACTTTGCGGTAAGGCGTTTCAATAAAGCCCAGTTCGTCAATCTTGGCATACACACAAAGAGAAGAAATCAAACCGATGTTCGGTCCTTCAGGCGACTCAATCGGGCAAAGACGTCCATAGTGGGTATAGTGTACGTCACGCACCTCGAAACCGGCACGCTCACGTGACAGACCGCCAGGACCGAGGGCTGACAAACGACGTTTGTGCGTCACCTCATCCAGCGGGTTTGTCTGGTCCATGAACTGCGAGAGGGCATTGGTTCCGAAGAAGGAATTGATTACCGACGAAATCGTCTTGGCATTAATCAAGTCAGTCGGAGTGAACACCTCGTTGTCACGCACATTCATGCGCTCGCGGATGGTGCGGCTCATACGGGCCAGACCGATGGCAAACTGATTGGACAACTGCTCACCCACTGTACGTACACGACGGTTGCTCAAATGGTCAATATCGTCAACAGTGGCCTTAGAGTTGATCAGTTCAATCAAATATTTGATAATTTCGATAATATCTTCTTTGGTCAGCACGCGCACATCGGCATCAGTTGAAAGATTCAACTTCTTATTGATGCGGTAGCGACCAACTTCGCCCAAGTCATAACGCTTGTCAGAGAAGAACAAGTTGTTAATCACCTCGCGGGCGCTGGCATCGTCAGCAGGGTCAGCATTACGCAACTGACGATAGATATAAAGCACGGCCTCTTTTTCAGAGTTGCTGGGGTCCTTCTGCAGCGTATTGAAAATGATAGAGTAGTCAGAAGAATTTGCCTCTTCATGGTGAATCAGAATGGTCTGCTCGCCACTGTCGAGAATATCCTGAATATTATCCTCCGTCAATACGGTTTCGCGATCGAGAATAACCTCGTTACGCTCAATGGAAACTACCTCGCCGGTATCCTCATCCACAAAGTCCTCTACCCAGCTCTTCAGCACACGGGCAGCCAGCTTGCGGCCGATTACTTTTTTCAAATTAGTCTTGCTAACCTTGAGCTCTTCAGCCAGGTTAAAGATCTGGAGAATGTCCTTGTCATTTTCAAAACCAATGGCACGCAACAACGTAGTTACCGGCAACTTCTTCTTACGATCAATGTAAGCATACATCACGTTGTTGATGTCCGTAGCAAACTCAATCCATGAACCCTTGAACGGAATAACACGGGCAGAATAAAGCGGTGTGCCGTTAGGATGTACACTTGACCCGAAGAACACGCCCGGCGAACGGTGCAACTGAGATACGACAACACGCTCAGCTCCGTTGATTACGAAAGTTCCGTTGTCAGTCATATAAGGGATATGACCCAAGAAAACCTCCTGCACTACGGTGTCAAAATCCTCATGGTCAGGATCAGTACAATAAAGTTTCAACTTGGCCTTCAAAGGCACACTGTAAGTCAATCCGCGTTCCAGACATTCGTCAATGCTGTAATGAGGCGGATCAATATAATAGTCGAGAAATTCCAATACGAAATTGTTACGGGTATCGGCAATGGGGAAATTCTCGGCAAAGACTTTGTACAAGCCGTCATTTTTTCTCTGTTCAGAAGGAGTGTCAAGCTGCAGGAAGTCACGGAAGGACTTAAGCTGAACATCCAGAAAATCCGGATAGGGCAACGGATTCTTCACGGTCGCGAAATTGACGCGATTATTGATTACTGAAGACATTCTGCAAATTTAATGAGTAAAATCTGAAAATATTTAGACGCAAAAAGGTTAAGAACCCTCTACCAGAGGACTCTTAACCAAATTACCCGTTAGGGCTTAGTGTTATGCTTATTTTACTTCTACTTCAGCACCAGCTTCTTCAAGAGCTTTCTTCAGTGCTTCAGCTTCTTCTTTAGCAACACCTTCCTTCAACGTGCTGGGAGCACCGTCAACGAGGTCTTTTGCTTCTTTCAAGCCAAGGCCGCAAGCTTCTTTCACAGCCTTAACAACCTGTAATTTAGCAGCACCTGCGCTCTTCAGAACAACATCGAAAGATGTTTTTTCTTCAGCAGCAGCACCAGCTGCAGCTGGACCAGCAGCAACAGCAACAGCTGCAGCGGCGGGTTCGATTCCATACTCGTCCTTCAGGACAGTTGCCAACTCGTTTACTTCTTTTACTGTCAAATTTACTAATTCTTCAGCAATAGCTTTGATATCTGCCATTTTCTTATAACTATTTATTTGTTTCTTACTTGATTAATTTTATGGGAACGGGTCATGCCACCTGATTATTACTCAGGACGCTCACCCAAGGTCTTAAGCACACCGTGGATGGTGTGTCCAGCAGACTGGAGAGAAGAGATAACGTTCTTTGCCGGAGACTGCAACAGGGCAACCACTTCGGCCAGAACCTCTGCTTTGCTCTTGATAGCGCAGAGCGCATCCAAGTTCTCAGCACCTACATAAATTTCTTCCTCAGCGTAAACTGCTTTCAAAGCAGGAATTCCGGTAGCTTTACCTTCTTCCTTAATCAGCTTTGCAGGAGCATTGGCCGTATTGCAGAAAAATACTGCTGTGGTACCTTTCAGGCAACCGTAAAGCGGAGAGAAATCTACTTCAGCTTTTTCAAGAGCTTTGTGAAGCAAAGTGTTCTTTACCACCATCATCTTGATGTCAGCATTGAAACACTTTCTACGCAAATCACTTGTCTGCACAGCGTTCAGCGCAGTCACATCTACAAGATAGAAATGGCTATACTCGCTAATACGCTCGCCAATCTGATTGATAATTAGGTCTTTATCTTCCTTTTTCATACGATTTCAATTTTAGTTTTCAACAACAGATTTCACATCGATCTTGATACCACGACTCATCGTTGAAGAAAGATAAATACTCTTGATGTAGGTACCTTTTACCGTTGTCGGTTTCAATTTCATGATGGTAGAGATAAATTCCTTAGCGTTACCCACGATCTGCTCGGGAGTAAAGGATACCTTACCAATTGAAGTATGTACGATACCTGCCTTGTCTACTTTAAAGTCGATCTTACCCTGTTTTACCTCGCGAACAGCCTTGGCCACATCCATGGTCACTGTTCCGCTCTTGGGGTTAGGCATCAAACCACGGGGACCCAAAACGCGACCTAAAGCACCAATCTTACCCATGATAGAGGGCATAGTGATGATTACGTCAACATCCGTCCAACCGCCTTTGATTTTTTCGATATATTCATCGAGACCTACATAGTCAGCACCTGCTTCCTTTGCTGCAGCTTCGGCATCCGGGGTGCACAAGCACAGTACGCGAACGCTCTTACCGGTTCCGTTGGGCAGTGATACCACGCCACGTACCATCTGATTGGCCTTACGAGGGTCAACACCCAGACGTACGTCAATATCCAACGAAGCATCAAACTTGGTGGTGGTAATTTCCTTCACCAAAGTAGCTGCTTCTGCCAGCGTGTATGCCTTCCCTGCTTCAATCTTATCAGCTACCAACTTTTGGTTTTTTGTCAGTTTACTCATTGTAATTGAAGTTATTTGTTTGTTGTTTCAGGGAAGTCCCCTTTTACTGTGATACCCATTGAACGTGCAGTACCAGCTACCAAACGCATGGCGGCTTCAATCGTAAAGCAGTTCAAGTCAGGCATTTTGTCGGTTGCAATGGCCTTCACATCGTCCCAAGTAATTTCAGCAATCTTGGTACGGTTAGGCTGTGCCGATCCACTTTTCTTTTTGGCTGCCTCAAGCAGTTGCACTGCCACAGGAGGAGTCTTCACAACGAATGAGAAAGACTTGTCATTATAATAAGTAATGACTACCGGAAGAATTTTACCGGCTTTCTCCTGAGTTCTGGCATTGAACTGTTTGCAGAAATCCATAATGTTGATTCCCTTGGAACCCAATGCAGGGCCTACGGGAGGTGATGGATTTGCAGCGCCTCCTTTAATCTGTAATTTGATTAATCCAGCAACTTCTTTTGCCATTTTCTTTAATTTTGATTTGTTTTTTGAAAGGTTAGGCACGTAACATTACCTATTCTTTCTCTACCTGCATAAAACTTAATGCCAACGGAGTATTACGTCCGAAAACCTTCACCGTCACGGTCAGCTTCTTCTTTTCGCTGTTGACTTCTTCAACAACGCCAGTAAATCCGCTGAACGGACCTTCGGTCACTTTCACGGCCTCTCCTACTGCGAAAGGAACAACTACATCGTCATTCTCTTCGAGCATTTCGTCAACCTTTCCAAGAATACGGTTTACCTCACTCTGCTGAAGAGGAGTCGGATAATCCAATCCGCCCAAAAAGCCCAGCACATTCGGTGTATTCCGTAATTCGTGTGCAATTTCGCCCACCAGTTTTGCCTCTACAAGCACATAGCCCGGCAGATAGTTTCTTTCCTTAACGACGCGTTTGCCGTTGCGTACTTGATAAACTTTCTCTGTCGGTATCAATACCTGCGAAACGTAACCGTTCAGACGCCCGTTCTTAATCTCGGCATCGATGTACTCTTTCACCTTGCCTTCTTTACCGCTTATGGCACGCAGTACGTACCATTGCATTGCAATCTCAGCCATCTTTAAAATTAATGATTATGATTTAATGCGGGTATACGAGCTCCATCACGAACTGGAATACCGTATCCATAAGGAAAACTATCAGCGCGATGAGTATGGAAGCATAAAGTACTACAACAGCACTGTGCGTCAACTCGGCACGTGTTGGCCACGTGGTCTTATGCGATAGTTCGTCGTAAGATTCCTTACAATATGTAATTACCTTGTGTAACATTGTATTTTACTTTTGCACGGGAAGAGAGGCTCGAACTCCCGACACCCGGTTTTGGAGACCGGTGCTCTACCAACTGAGCTATTCCCGTAGAAAAACAGGCCCCTTTCGCCTATGGGTTCAAGAGAACCTGTTTTGATTTATTTATCCGACCTTAATATTAGTCGAGGATTTCAGTAATCTGACCTGAACCTACAGTACGACCACCTTCACGGATAGCGAAGCGGAGACCTACGTTCAGAGCTACCGGATAGATCAACTCAACAGTGATTTCTACGTTATCACCAGGCATAACCATTTCTACGCCTTCGGGCAAGTGAATTTCACCGGTGCAGTCCATCGTACGGAGATAGAACTGAGGACGATATTTGTTACCGAACGGAGTATGACGACCACCTTCCTCTTTCTTCAAAACGTAGATAGAAGCCTTGAATTTAGAGTGCGGAGTGATGGTACCCGGGTGGGTAATAACCATACCACGTTTGATTTCCTTCTTGTCGATACCGCGGAGCAACAGACCTACGTTGTCACCAGCTTCACCTTCGTCAAGAATCTTACGGAACATTTCAACACCAGTTACTACTGATTTCTTATCTTCGCCAAGACCCAGGATCTGAACTTCATCACCTACCTTAACGATACCAGTTTCAACGCGACCGGTAGCAACAGTACCACGACCAGTGATTGAGAATACGTCCTCAACAGGCATCAAGAAAGGTTTCTCAACGTCACGAACCGGCTCCTGGATCCAGTTGTCAACAGCATCCATCAGCTGGAGTACTGAGTCAACCCATTTGTCAACACCGTTCAAAGCACCAAGGGCAGAACCGCGGATGATAGGAGTATCTTCTTCGAAGTCATACTGAGCAAGCAGCTCACGCATTTCCATTTCAACGAGTTCGAGCATTTCCTCGTCCTCAACCATGTCGCACTTGTTCAAGAATACAACCAAGCGAGGAACGTTTACCTGACGAGCCAACAGGATGTGCTCACGAGTCTGAGGCATAGGACCATCAGTTGCAGCAACTACGATGATAGCACCGTCCATCTGAGCAGCACCAGTTACCATGTTCTTTACATAGTCGGCGTGTCCCGGGCAGTCTACGTGTGCATAGTGACGTTTTGCAGTCTCATACTCAACGTGGGCAGTATTGATAGTAATACCACGCTCTTTTTCCTCAGGAGCGTTATCGATCTGATCGAACGATTTGATTTCGTCTGCCTTAGTAAAACCCTTTTCAGCCAATACTTTGGTGATAGCAGCGGTCAGAGTCGTCTTACCGTGGTCTACGTGACCGATAGTACCGATGTTAACATGCGGTTTGGTACGCTCGAAATGTTCTTTAGCCATAGCTTAAAAATTTATTATGTTATAAATGAATTAGCTTGTTGTTCTTCTGTGTATAAACAAAAAAGAGAGCTGTTAGCGGGACTTGAACCCGCGACCTCTTCCTTACCAAGGAAGTGCTCTACCGCTGAGCTATAACAGCAAACCAAAAAGATTGAGCGGAAAACGGGACTCAAACCCGCGACCCCCAGCTTGGAAGGCTAGTGCTCTATCAACTGAGCTATTTCCGCAAAAAACATTCCGCCGGAATGTTGTGGGCAAAGATGGATTCGAACCACCGAAGGCGTACGCCAGCAGATTTACAGTCTGCCCCATTTGGCCACTCTGGTATTTGCCCTTGTTTCTTTGTTACCTCTGTCTCGACTTTTTTTGCAGCCGTTCGCAGTAGCAACAACCACGAAACGGCTGCAAAGTTAGGCATTATTTTTAATATTCCAAATTTTTGAGAGATTTTTTTTACTTTCCGCGCAGTTTTTCTTTATACTTCTCCAACTGACGCTCGATTATGCTTACGCAAAGGTCCACTCCTTCTTCAAAAGTATCACACACTTTAGTGGCATGATAATCATTGTTGGTTACATAAGCATGCATGTCCACCTCCTTGTTCTTGGCGGTTTCAGGCTTAACAACCTTCAGGGTTACTTCTACTTTACGAATATTGTCACTTATTTTTTCGAGTTTGCCGACTTTCTTCTGGATGAATTCGTGCAACTTTCCGGTTGCATCAAAATGAATGGCTTGAATCTTAATTTCCATAATGTTCCTCCTTAATTAATTTAAGTGTTAGGTTTATGCCCTCGGATGGGCGTTCAGATATTCCTCTTTCAGTTCGGCCAGCGAGACGTGGGTATAAATAGCCGTTGCTGCCAGACTGGCATGCCCCAACAGTTCCTTCACGCTTTCAATGTCGGCCCCATGGTTGAGCATCGCCGTAGCAAAACTGTGACGCAACACGTGCGGGCTCTTCTTGGCCAGGGTGGTCACGGCCGACAGGCGCTTGTGCACCATTCCCGC
>UMFI01036040.1_pt1 | contig 10477 bp, 12 predicted proteins | sample 1964951 | NCBI WGS metagenome assembly UMFI01 (sample SAMEA4836040, study PRJEB28245) | human gut metagenome | biome: gut microbiome; material: fecal sample | place: Denmark | collected 2008 | reverse complement strand
TATACAGTATTGAGCTGCATAATATCTACCGTCTTATATCCCCGTAGTTGAAACCAGGGGTTTTACGACGGTTTTGATAACCCAGAAACGGTATCTGCAGTCTCAATTCCTATGCCAATCCTTTTCTACGGCGTTGAGTCATTCGGCATGCTTGCGAGCAGACATCGTTCAAGGATCCGATTCCACTTTGAAGGAACGGTGCCCCGCAATTCCGACAAATACCGATGTTCAAAGAGTCCCTGTAGACAATCCGATATAGCAATTCTGCGAACAGGGAATTGCGCTTCAAGCGCGGCACAGGACGACTGGAAAACCATGCAGACGTGTCGGTTTTCCACCCCAGGTCTGTCTGGCCGTCTGAAACAGCAAGGTTTGAGACTGAGCCGATCAGCGCATTTATAATCCTTTCCGCATCACCTCGTTCAGAACAGCCAACTTGCGTACAAAGCAAATAGTTCCTTTCTGCTTTGTCGTTCCACCCATCGAATAGACCTCTATATTTCTCGGAAGAAACAGACGATGTAAGAATAAAAGCCGCTCCGCTCTCTTCATAAGAGGTGGATCCGAATACCTCGGCATAGATATCTTCGGTTCCAAAATCACCAATCTTTTCCCGATGAGTCAAAATGCCGGCTAGCTGCTGATAGGAACGATAATCCGTCAACTTATCCGCTAACAGCCTGCAGCCTCTTTTCCCCGATGAAAAAAAGGGATTAAATGCAAATGGAATGCACCAGAGCGTTTTATCAAGACGCTCAACATAGCAGCGAGCGAAACCCGTGTCCTCCATCGGTGCATCGGAACCGGCAGCAAGAAAACCGAGCAGCTTGGCTACCAAGAAGATGACAGAACGCGCCATGCTCCAATCTGCAAAGGTCTCCACCGCGACCATAGTAGAATCTGGATCCGCGTTACCGAGTACGTCCGTGAGCCATTGACCATTGCATGGGATTCGCTTGGCTGCACTTCGTGCTGAAGCTATGCTCGATTCTAAGACCGTGTTCGCGCTCAACTCGGTCTCATATCTGAGCAATTCAGGGACAGGCGGTCCAAAGTGTATACCGCATGAACCGGACATTATTTCATCGACACTGTATAACCGCCTGCCAATTATGGGGTCAGCCGATGACGGCAGCAACGGAGGGAGCGCGGATACAGCATCAACGAGAGTTATCGGCCTCCGCGCCGTCAAGAGGGAGTTGATCTTTCCGGTTTCCATTCCAATGATTTCGTCTTTCGAGAGAAGATCTTTTGAAATAGGCCTGATGACAATATGCATCCCGAGATCATTGGTACCGATCGCCGCTTTTTTCATTTTGCACTACCTTTCCTTTTTGCCATAGCAATAGGGACAGCCTTTCCCTGCCGCCCTTGAATATATGGCAGCCTCCCACTCATGCCCGCACTTTCCCAGCCACCACGCCTTCTTATTGGATTTTCCGGCAATCTGCATCGGGCGAAGCCTACCGTTCTTCGTGGGATGCCATTCGGCGGCCAGACTTGGATTCACCGTGACGAGGTCGTTAACGCCTTCGACGACATGTCTCTTTGAACAATGGGGACATCCAATTCCCCTGCTCCTATTTCCGATTACCGCCTCCCACTCATGCCCGCATGTTCCTTTCCACCAGACCTTTCGGTTGGATCCGGCAGTCACCTGCGTCGGTCGAAGGCAGTTATTCTTCGTCGGATGCCACTCCGCTGCCAAATCCGGATTGACTGTCGCTAGGTCATTTTGACCGACGATTAGCTTTGCCATTTAATTGACCTTCCCCTTTAACCAGTCTACAGCCCACCGGTTATCGAACTTAAAAAAGAGTCGCCCGAAAAAGACGACACTTTAGACCTATCAGTTTGAGATCGCACTACTTCTCTTCTGCCTTACAAGGTGTACGAGTCAACCATTTCGTCATGACAAGTTGTTTGACCGGTTCGCCATCGGCATTCATCCCGCTGACAAATAGCCAACGTTTGCTACTCGGTCCGAGAACAGTCCATGCACGTCCATCCTCACCATACAGAATGTCGCCGAACAAGATGGGCTCTCCGTCCGCATCGACAATCTCCTTACGTGCCATCGCGTGGCAGAGCTTACGGAACTTACTGTAGCGATGGGTAACCTTTTTATATTCGCCTTTAAGCGTATTGAACTCGTGGCGCAGAGAGTTCAAATCGTTTTGGAGCTTCCCGGTCTCTTCGGCCCGTTCAACCAAAACATGGAAAGCTTGCTTAGCAGCCTCTCCCGATGCACCGGGAAACACGCTATCAATTGCAAACTCAATCGAACGGATGTCTTTATCGGTTACTTTCCTTTTGCCCATAGCCACTCCTATCAGCCAGACTTTTATTTATCGTTGCAATCTATTGTACCGCAATACTACGACACCATAATAAGTCACTTGAAATCAGCGCGAACGCTCTAACATGTATTCAGTCAGCCAACGTCGAAAAGCATTGAGAAACGGTTGGCTGTTCTGCGTGTCGGCCCATCCACAGAAGCCGATGAAACCGTCAGCGTTGAAGCTTATCGCCTCTCGACCGTTCCACTGGTCAAGACAGTCGATCTTGATATATGCCTCCTCAAGACCACCTTCCGGCTTCATTTTGCAGCACAGGCTGTCAGACTTCCGACGTGGCGTCATGAAGTGTGGGGTCATCCCGGCGCGGTGAGACCTGGCGCACTCGATGGCGATATAGCCCTGGAGGGCATCGAGATCGCAGTGGCGTATATCGTCGTAAGCGAAACCGAGTGACGTGAAAAGCTCGCGGCAGAACGCGGAAGTAAGAACTTGCATGGTGGTGACTTTCTATTTGAGATGGTCGGATGATATTATGATAGCATAATAGGTAATGTACTATCGCACTATTGCGCTGTCACATTAACAACGTTAGCCTTATATGGAGGTTTGTATTGAAAGGAAGCCTGCATTGAGTCGAGACAAGATTGCCGTCATCATTCCCTGCTATAACGAGGCTCTTACCATCGGCAAGGTAATCGATGACTTCCGCCGCGAGCTACCCGAGGCGTCTGTCTACGTTTACGACAACAATTCGACCGACGGCACCGCCGCCATCGCCCGCTCGCGGGGCGCTGTCGTCAGACTCGAACCCCGCCAAGGCAAGGGAAACGTCTGCCGCCAGATGTTCCGAGACATCGAAGCCGACTGCTACCTCATGGTTGACGGCGACGATACCTATCCGGCCGAGGCGGCTAAAGCCTTATGCGAGCCGATTCTTGCTAAACAGGCCGATATGGTCGTGGGTGACCGTCTATCCAACGGCACCTATGCGCAGCAGAACGCCCGCGCGTTTCATGGCTTCGGAAACGATTTGGTTCGCTTCATGATTAAGTGGATCTACGGATATGCCTATCCCGATGTCATGACGGGGTATCGGGCTATGTCCAAGTCCTTTATCAAGACGTTCCCCGTCCTTTCCGAGGGCTTCCAAATCGAGACCGAGCTCTCGATACACGCCGTCGATCATCGTTGGCGCATCCTGAACATTCCGATTGACTACCGCGACCGCCCCGAAGGCTCGGTCTCTAAATTGAATACGGTGAGTGACGGTCTGAAGGTGATCGCCATGATCGGCACGCTGTTCAAGGACTACCGCCCGTTAAAGTTCTTCTCGCTGATCGCTTTGGCGTTCTGCATCGGAGGTCTATGTGCCGGCATGCCTGTAGTGAGTGAGTACCTTGCCACCGGCCTCGTGCCCAGACTCCCGACAGCCATCTTAGCCGTAGCGTTCATGTTTATTGCTGCCATTTCGCTGGCTACTGGATTCATTCTGGATGCCGTGGCGAAAGTCGAGCGCAAGCAATGGGAACTGCACGTATACCGCCAAGCTGAGAACGAGTAGGGCGATCAGACCGTGACGGTCTTTCAACTGATGCATGCTAGATTCGTTACTAAAAGAGGGAATTATATGCGCACCAATCAAATCTATATCGCGAGGGACGGAAAGTCGGGTATGCATGTTCTCGTCAGAATCTTGGCTGTCGATGACATAGGGAAAGACTATCTTCCGATTGACCCTGACGATTTCAATAAACTGATGATGGCAAGGGATGTAAGATCGCTGGTCCTGGCTGCCCGCGATCTCGGACCCATGTACATTTCAGCAGACATCCTCTCACGTCGCATTTTTATACCTAGCCACCTCCAGCAACACATTGAGCACGGGGTTAATCTCGTCCCATCCGATCTAGAGAGCCTGCTTTCAGAATGCTATTTCGATCCATACGCCATCCCCGTCGAAACAAATGATATGGGCTATAGGGCGATCGGGCGGACAGGAAAGAAGTCGACACGAGAGCTTATCGACGAGATCGACTTCACCAAAGCCGGGGATCTGTCCTATCTGGACTCGCAGTTTCGCGCAATCGTCGAGCCGCTGCATGACTGGATCTTTGCGAGAAACCTGCTTTCGATCCTCATGCGCATCGGCGGATTATACAGATCCGGCGCCGATCCCGACACTATTCTGGAAGCCGCACGGTTCCGTCAAGTGAATCCCATGGTTCTGAAAAAACGATTCGATATAGATACGGACACCTGCTATGCAATCCCCATCGCTTTCAATCCGATCTATCGAATGGAAAACTTAGCAGACAAGGATATTTCCTTCGATGCTCTGCAATTCTGCCCGCTGTACGGCAGCCTTATCGATAAAAAGAATTCCTTTAGCCGAACTGCGATTGAGAACCATCTTAAAGGTCCCGGCAATGAATTCGTGAAATTCCTTGCGCCGTTAGAGGCATCACGGGTCAAGAACAGATTGGACAATCATGAAAGCCATTCCGAGGAAAATAAATGGCGGTATATGGTCGTCAGCTCAAACACGGACGGCGAGGCGATAAATAACCAGATGCAACTGGCAAACCGCTTGCTTCAGGCATTTGACGGGATACTCTTCCAGCCTCAACTTGCGTATACGGGCATAAAGATGGCAGAAATAGCTCCGGAACGGAAACCGAGCAATATATTGGAAGCCATGTGGCTCCTCGTCAGGAACCATCCCGGTTATTATTTTCTGACTTGCAAGCGCTGTATGCGAACGGTACTTTCCGGCACCCAGGGCGGCGAACGTTCTTTCTGCAGCAACTCCTGTCGCTCGACTTGGAGCAAAGAACATTCGGTAAAGTAAAGGATAATAATCTGCTTGTTTTGATAGCAAAAACGGAGCCATCCTTCAACAGGACAGCTCCGTTTTTGGCGATACTATCAATACGTTTATAAACAAGAAGTATCAGATGAATCATCTAAATGACTATCTTCTACTGCTTTTATATTCAACTTATTAAGAGTCTCATCTTTACTAGCTCGGGAATTCTTTGCTTCAGCAAGTTTCTTTGCAGCTTCAGTTGAAGAAATATCTTTTGAAGCCAATGACCGATCAGGCATCCTCTTAAATTCTTTTGTAAGAATTACTATTCCTTTCTCACGACTGAGCAAATCTGCAGAATAATCAAGAATAGCCTCTTTCCGAGCCTTAATTATTCCCGTATAAAATTCCTTTTCCGCCTGATCAATTCCAGGAGTGTCCCAAATAATATTATTTATTTTGGACATATCAATTCGCGGTAGCATTCGCTCAAGAGCTCTGTTACATCCATCGTTTTCTAACGAGGATAAAAAATTGAAATAATTTATACGTCTACCGTTAATCTTAATAGAAGAAGTTGGAATACTGTACAAACGGCGATGTAAAGCCTGTTTATTATGCAAAATATCTTTTTGCATAGCTTTGCCCGCTTCTGGGAACAAACTGCTTCCGCAATCATATACGGGAGCAATACTAAGCGCGTCGTGGGTGGAATCGTATAAAAATCCCCAATTTCCATTATGTCTATCCCAGTTTCCTATTAAAGAATCCACAATAAACATATTCCAAAAATGATTCTCAAGTTCTTCCGGATCAATAACATCCTGTACATTGAAGGTCTCAAGAATATCCTTTAATTCTGTTCCATATCCACTTCTAGCAGAATCTACCATTTGATTCTTCAGAGAAGCGAAATCTTGAAGTTCAAAACCAGGTTCAACAAAATCACGACATGCTACGACAGTCTTTTCACTACCATTTATAAAATACGTACCCAATAAAGTATCTTGAGCGCTAATGCCAGTTGACTGAAAGATATGTGAACCAATATATTCAGAAATACATCCTTTTGTGTAATGCAACTCAGGGCTTCGTTCCGAAATAGAAGGAAACTTAAGCATCCAGCGTGATCCGTTTAACATAATAGAAATCTTATTTCCATTGGCTCCACCATAGCCTTTCTTAAGCTTAGGAGCATCCGTGAAATCAATCATTTAGATATCCGTTCTCTTGATTCCTAAATACTTCTTACGAAGATACCATGCCTGTTCCTCAGTAATCGAACGCTCAATCTCAGCGCTGTTAATTTCACTTTGTAGTAGGCAATAGTCACAGTCGAATTCCAAATACCCTATGTTAGCTTGCGCTTTTTCTTCTCCTTCAAGATAGGCGGCAATCGCATCTTTAAGGCAAGGATTAAGAGTTTTTTCAAACGAATTATCGATATCCATCATGATTCCTCCTCTCTTTCTTTATATAAACAATAATACTACGATATCACCAGACTAACAAGTAAGGCCGCTAAAACGACATTATCGACCTCCATTGGTCTAAAGCCTTATCTACGATTCGTCTGTGGCATCGCTTTTAAACTCCCCATAGTTGAAACAAAGGGTTTTACGACGGTTTCGATAAGATTGAATTCTTTCGATGCAGCGGACAACGGATAGTGTTTGGACATACTCAATCTCTCCATTAGAATTGATTTGCTACTTAAGGCAAAGAACGCTCGGCAAAGTAATTATCCTTTTAGGGGTTGAGATGAAAGGATACCTGAACGATTATAAAGTTAAACAATGACGGACGAATTGTGCAAATTGACAACGCTTATTGGTCGTATTACATAGACATCGATCGCGCACGGAGTCTCGAAGATCACAAAACCGGAAAGTGGATGCATTTTTTCAATGACATCACCTTTGCCGATGCGATCTGCCGAAAGGCAGTACTGGAGGGAACTGTAGCGGCGTGCAAGCACACCTCTGCTTCTGCAACTGACGATGGCTGTGGCGTCATCTGCTTCTACCTAAACGCCGATGACCTTGAAGCGCACCGCCGAACGCTGACGTTCATGCTAGAAAACGATCTAATCAGAAGGACAAAAGCTGGAAAACTGTACAACATCGGCTTTAAACTCGATGACCAGACGCGAGCTGGTGAATACGGCTCCATGTTCAATGCAAAGATTAAGCTGGAAGATTTCGTTGATCTTGAGACAGGTGAGTTCCTATAGGTTGATTAGCATCTATAAACATCAAATATTGATTCCGCATAACCGCATCATTCCACATACGGATTACGTTGTTCTTGGTTAAATGAAACCTGCAAATTCGGTTAAACGTGCTGGTAAAACAGGCAGTCTTTGTTTAAAAGCAATGGCATTAAATGTTCTAAAAGTCGATCTCGCAGTTTCCGATAAATCTATCACTCTGAATAGATTAAAATGATGCCGACGGAAGCCTAAGTTGTAGAGAGCTGGGCAGCGCCGTTGCTTAACGAAGTTAGGTCATCGTCTTAGCGACGGTGACCTTTCTTTTTAGGCTTCGAGACCCGTCTTTGATTTTCCCGTAGTTAAACCAGGGGTTTTACGACGGTTATGATAAGTCCCACCCACGATATACTTGATGAAGTCTGAAGCTCCCTGAAAGGTGATCACAATGGCCCATATAGCGAAATATCAATCTGGCGCGATCGGTCACATGTGCGCCCTTTACGAGAATGAGGCGATGCAAGCCAACGGTTACAACCTTGGTCCCAAAAGGCTCATTTCCCAAGTGCAGTTCATTAGCGAGCGAATTTCCGCCCTCGCGCTGAAACGCCATGTGCGCAAGGATGCGGTGAGTCTGTGCGATTGCATCGTCACACTCCCCCGCTCTTTCGATGATAATCGCGAACGCGAGTTCTTCAAGACGGCATATACATTTCTATCTCAGCGTTATGGTGTCGATAACGTCGTATCAGCCTACATACACAGGAACACCTCCCGTCCGCACATGCACTTTGCCTGGATACCAGTTACCGAGGACGGTCGCCTTTCGGCGAAGAGTGTCGTGACACGTCTTGAGCTTAAGACGCTGCATCCCGACATGCAGCGGTTCATGGAATCGTCCCTTGGATGTAAAGTCGAGATTCTTCTCGATTCCGAAAAAGCCGGCGAAAGAATCCTGAGCGGGTTGGGGTTGAAGGACTACATAGATGCAAAAGCCGAGCTGGAACGACTTGACAGTGAAATTGCTGTGAAAAAATCTCAGCTGAATGAAATCTTGCGTCAGGAACATGAGGCGCGTGAGCGTCTTGCGGAGCTTATTCGCTCCGCCGAGCAAGAAGACGCTAAGGGAGATTGAGAACGCGAGAAGGAGAGGTTGCTGATGGAGTACAGGCTTGCAAACGGATCCGCGATCACGGACGAAGATATTGAGCGCGAGTGCGCGGAATACGAATCCGGCTCCTGGGAGGGGAACCTGGTGAATCTCCGCGCCGACCGCTCCAAGCTTTCCGAGGGGGAGCCCAACACCAACCTGTACTTCAAGTTCCCGAGGACGGACGCCGATCTCATCGAGGAGGCGGCCGACATAAAGGCATACAACGAGGCGCTAATGGAAGACGATGCCACCCGCTATTCGATGGATGACGTCATGCATATGGCAATGGAGGCCGAGTGAGATTGAGGTCGTAAGGGTGGGCCACCGCCAGAGTGTCTGCAAGACCACGCAGGTCAACGCCGAAAAAATCGACCTCACCAGATACGTTCTATGACCCGAAAAAGAAGTGGTGCGAGTATCTGTGCCGCCCTTGATCTAATCGGCCCGTAAAACGAATTCTGTTAAGTCGTCTACCTGAGGCTTTGTGAAATCTGCTACTGCCGTGTCGTGACCATAGAAAACGGGGCCAGGAAGACACTTGGACCCAGCTGAATGCTCGACATTATTTCGACAACAGCCTTTTCGATGCCACATAAGTGTCACCCGTTTTATTCGGAATGTCTTGCGGCGCGTATCCCTTGCCAGTCGAAATGCTATACCACTTGCCGTCTGCCCCACTGATATATTTTGAAGAAGGAGCTGGCAGATAGGAATTTGTTCCCTCACCATCGTCATAGATGACCCATTTCCAATTAGAACCGAGACTGACTTTGGACAGCGATTGGCAATTACCGAACATTTTGTTGGCACTAACGACTGAAGTGAAATCGAAGCCGGAAAGATCGAGAGATTGCAGAGACGGGCAGTCGAAGAACATTCCGAACATTCCACTACGGGATGCGTGTACGGACCAGTCTTTCATATTGATGCTCTCAAGCGAATGGCACTCTTGGAACATACAGCTGAAGTTCCAGGTTTTTGAAACATCCCATGAGGAAAGGTCGAGTGACTTCAATTTCCTAGCCCTGAAGAAAGCGTCGAACATCTGACGACACTCAGACGTGTCAATCTTTGCCACATCGACGGTTTTGAGATTGGTCATGTTTGCAAACCATACGCTGACACTTTCGGGAGCGATGCCAGTATCCACAACGGTGACCGTCTCGATCTGCGACTGATGAGCGGCCCAAGGAGCGTTTGATGAGCCATAGCGATCTGTGGGCGTCTCGACGAGCGTATACGTCCCCGTCTCAAACCCCGTGTACACCTCGGTCACGGTCTTGAACTCGAACTTATCGCCGACTTCCGGGACCTCAGCGCGTTTGTAGAAATCCAGACTGTTATCCTCGGCACTATACACGGCAAATGCGGTTTCGGCCTGATCGGCTGAACCAGCGCCAAAAACATCCTCGCCGCTACCGAACCAGCCGCCAATCGTATCGCCTGTCTCATTGACCTGCTGGGCGATTTTGGTGCCGAAGCCGAGTAGTCCCGCGCCGATTGCCACGGTGACAATCAGGACGATGACGTATTCGACGGTACCGGCACCGTACTCCGGATACGTCCTGCATGACCGTTTTTTAGTGGGGGGGGTAATTCTGGGCAATGATAACATGGGCGATCTCCAATTGACGACGATAGGATTTCTACTCATATCCACGTATTCGTTTTGCGGGCACTATGGTTAATGATACTCCAAGGAGACTGACAGTGAGAATCTGCCATTCTTTGAGTTAAAGGTGGATGATCTCGGGAGATAAGAGAGGCCGGACGTAACCGGTCTCTCTTATCGTTAGTGCCCTGCGTTGCCCGCTTTCCGAAAATTTGACCGTCCCAGGACGGACTTAGCGGCACAATCTGATTTTATCACGCATCGACTAGCTCTAGCGGTGCGGCCATTCAATCAGCTGTTATAATCAAGACCGCACTTGAACCCGTTGCGGTCGTAGCCCTAGTGCGTTGCCATTCAATTACCTGTTATAATCAATAACCCAGGCTCCAATCAAATC
>UMFI01015156.1_pt1 | contig 10528 bp, 8 predicted proteins | sample 1964951 | NCBI WGS metagenome assembly UMFI01 (sample SAMEA4836040, study PRJEB28245) | human gut metagenome | biome: gut microbiome; material: fecal sample | place: Denmark | collected 2008 | reverse complement strand
TCATATGTTAATCCGGTTCTACCCCCCCCCCCCCCGAATTTTTTGCGCTTTCTATACTCGCTTGGACTCATTCCACAAAACATCTTAAACTGCTGTCCAAAATACGATACATTATCAATGCCTACCTTCTCACAAATCTGGTTAACCTTCATATTGGTGCTCTCAAGCAGTCTCTTTGCCTCATCTATACGCTGGGAGATAATGTAATGACTGACTGTATCCCCTGTCGACTGTTTGAAAATAAGGCTCAAATACCCCGGTGAAAGAAAGACCATATCTGCAAGGCTCTCCAGGTTTATCTTCTCTGACAGATGCGCCTTGATATAGCTCTTGACCAGTGCTACATCCTTTCGGATCTGCTTGTCATCTGTAGCGATATTTTCCTCATAAATACAGATGTTTTCTTCTATGATATTATATAACTCCTTTAGAGAATCTGCCTCAAAAAGCTTCTCGACCTGTTTCTTACCCATTCCATAGACACTTCCATGAGCTGCATTGTACAGTTCAAGCGCAATCTCTGCAAAAACAAACTTCACAAATGTCTCGGAGTCCGATTTGTTCTGAAACATCATGTGCTTCAAGTGCCCATACTCTCTTCTGACAAGCTCGATATCCCTCTTTCTGATGTACATAAGCAGCTTGTTTATACACTCCGATCTCTCAGATTCGTCACGTTCGACAAGCTCATCATCCTCGTAGTAGATGCCATTGTTGTCAGCAAAAAATCTGTTTTCCATAAGCTTTTCCAGCCTCTGACAGCAGTCGTGTATCTCATAGATATCATTTATACCTGCGCCAACAGCAAGATAGCATTGCTGACCATACACCTCTGTAAGCATATAGTATATGCCCTCAGCCATATAGCTTGACTTGCTGTAATGATTCTTCCAAAGCAGGATGAGCACATAGTTGCCGCCCAGACTGACAGCATCTGCCTTTGAAGCAAAGCTCTCCTTTATTCTATCAATGACTTTATCGGAATTTTCCTTCCAAAATGCACTGTCTACCCACAAAAGCATGATATTACTCACATGTTGGACAAAGTTTAAATCATTTATTTGTGTGAATTTCATAAGCTCGTCCATATACAGCCTGTTTCCCGTTGCAATATATTGCGACAGCAAAAATCCACACATAAAAAATGTCATCTGTTTTTTTTGTTCTTCATTTTTTCTGCTATCATGTATCTCACAAATCATCTGTGCCATGCACGACGCAATCTCTGTCGGTGCAGCCGGCTTTAAGATATACAGCTCCACTCCATGCTCTATCGCCATTCGGGCGCTCTCAAAATCACGCTGTCTGCTTACAATCACTATATGTATATGAGGATTGACACCTTTTTCTTTGGCATACCCTATGATATCTGTCCCGGTCTCTATGCTGTCAAAAATCTCCGTAAACATGATATCTATTCTGCGCTCACCAAGCAATTGTGCGACTTTTTGTGGATTTGCCACTTCCATTATCTCGTATATAAAATCAGAGTCTATGCTCTCGATTATTGTCCTTAACTCCTGTCTGTCCTTATTGTTGCTATCCAGGATTAGTATATTCAACTTCTCCATTTTTGCCCCCTAAACTAACCAATATAATGTCGATGCAACCTGTATATTTAGTACTATTATATAACAATCCAGTACCTTTTTCAACTTTAAAAAGCTATATAATTGACATTGGATACGTCGGAAGTGATGCCTGTCTAATACAAATTTAACACTACCTTGTCAGGCTGTACACCACAGCATAATATCAAATAACAGCCCATGTCTCATTGAGTCGTAGGCTGTTATCATTAGTACAGTTATTAAAATATATACTAGCAGCAGAACATCTGCCAGCAAAGGAATGTGGCTAGCAGACTGCAACACTCGCTGCCCCTGCCACTAGGGCGTCCGTATATGTCTCCCATATCCGAATACCACGAGCCACCATTTTCAATTATCTGCATAAACTGGCGGTACTGCATGTTGTTTGGCTCAAGCGACACTGCTCGCTGTATGTGTTCTATGGCTGTCGCTGTGTTGCCGAGCTTTTGGTTTGCGATAGCACTGTAGTAGTACCACCTTCCGCGTCTCTCAGCAAAAGGTACCTCCTCAAGCACCTTCAGTGCCTCATTGTAGTAGCCGTTGCTGATGAAATTGCCTGCTGCACGCACCTTTGGATTGTCATCCTGTGCACTGCTGCCTGCATTATTGTAGGTATAGCGGCCATAGAAACCACCAAACGGTCCACCTGCTCCAAATGGATCACCTGCTCCCGGTCCACCACCATATGCTCCACCATAGGAGCTGCCGCCGTATGAGCTGCTGCTTCCTGCACTGCCATATCCACCGGCTCCGGCAGCACCGGACTGCTTTTCCTTCATTATCTGGTCATATGCCTGCTGCACCTGCTTAAACTTCTCCTCAGCCTGATCCTTGTTAGGATTGTTGATATTGGCATCAGGATGATATTTTCTGCTTAAGCTCCTGTAGGCCTTTTTTATTTCATCGTCACTTGCACTGCGGCTGACACCGAGCACCTGATATGGATCTATCATTTATGTTTCTTCCTTTTCTTCATCTGAATATACTCATACTTGCTCCACACACCGGAGTATAGAACATTTCTGATTATATCCGCATGTAAGAGAATTGGCAACCTCTCAAATATTTTTGCTGCCTCTGAAAGCATAGATGTCATCATAAGCCGACAGGATTTGTCAAATTTTTCCTGATCATTATTGCAGCAATGCATGAGCTGTATAAGTGGATTATATGACTTCTTTTTCACATCATCCCCTATGTCCTCATACGCATCCATTATATAAATAAATTTGCCCATATAGCAGCCAAATTCCTTCAAATCCTTCTGCCACTCATCCTGCTTCCACGCAAAAAGTATGCCGAGCATCTCTCCTGTCAGCCCTGCAACTGCATCAATATTGCTATCATTGCTCTTCTCGCACTCTGCAAGCCTTGCAATGTAGTCCTCTATCGCCTTAGCCTGTATCGGATAGCCTTTTTTTGCCTTCTCAAAGTCCTTTTTCAGCATCTCTGCGTATGTCTTCTTCGTCAGGCTTTTATCGTCCTTCCAGTCATCTATCAGATTGTAGTATGCAAGCAGTATGTTCATAGCTGCAGCATACTCTGTAATCTCATTAGTGCGAAGTGTACGCTTCTTCGTAGGGTGCACGCTGCATACAAATCCATCCCGCGTCACACTATCCGGCTCATACAAGCCTGTCAGAAGCACTATGAGAAAAGTCATGTCATAGTTTAGTGCCATCTGTGCACGCCTGCCATACTGCGACTTCATTGTCTGGCACAGCCCGCAATAATAGCTTTGATATATTTTTTTATTTTCCTCGGACAAGGTGTCCTTATTGACAGTTATATATCCAAACATTTCTCTTCTCCATGCTCTTATGTACAGGTATATATATTGACATACTAGCTGCGTCTCACGAACTGCTCCCGGCACTTCGGACAGGTAATACAGATCTTGCCATGTCCTCTTGGCACCCTGACCTCCTGCTTGCACATAGGGCACTTGAAGAACTTGTACTGCTTCCTCTGTGCAAAGCGCTTTTTCCTGCGCTCAGCCTTTACGGTCCACTCATACCTGGCATTTAAAAACTTCTGATTCTCTGCATAGCGCTTGTTTACATTCCTCGAAAATACGCGAAAATACATATGTATCATCAGTCCTATAGCCAGTATATCAAGTATCGCCGACCTTGTAAATATTGAAACCACAAGTAATATCATTACTACCCATGACTCAGCCCTTGCAAGCTCGTCCATCCCGTTTCTTCCATTCATAAATCTGATAAATTTTTCTCTCATATTACCGCCTCGCCCTATATTTTCCTATAATATTATGATATGAGGGTCAAAAGGTATTTTGCCCCTCATTTATGATTAATAAGATTACTACATGCTACGCATTCCCGTAATCTGACTACACCTCGAAATCCGCTAATTTTCTATGTCCACGCTATGAATTTGAGGTTTTAAATCGCTCTTTACATTATTAAGATAATATTGAAGATAAAAACCGTCAATAGACCTATCGTCTTTTAAGAAACATTTTATATTTCGTTTATTAAAGTTGGTAAAAGGGCTTGATTTTTGAAAAAATGCTTGGTATATTAAATAAATATGCAGGACAGGTGATCGCGGCTGCAGGTGTCGAAAGACCGCAGGTGAGGAAAGTCCGGGCTTCATAGGGCAGGATGCCGGTTAACGGCCGGTGGAGGAAACTCTAAGGACAGTGCAACAGAAATATACCGCCACTTTTGTGGTAAGGGTGGAATGGCAGTGTAAGAGACTACCGCCTCACTGGTAACAGGGAGGGCACATGTAAACCCCATCCGAAGCAAGACCGAAACAAAGCTTTGACGTGGCCCGCCAGCTTTAGGTAGGTTGCTTGAGGCGTCTGGCAACAGGCGTCCTAGATAGATGATCACTCAACGACATAACCCGGCTTATCGTCCTGCGTATTTTAATAATCTAAAGCCTATTGGCGTTTCGTAAAATAACTTATTAGTAACGTGCGCCGCAAGGTGCACCATTAAAAATGCAACTGAGATATCTCAGTTGCATTTTGTTATTTCCCGGTAACTATCATTTGCTGTTGTATATGATGCAGTCTACCGGTAATTATTATTTGCTGTTGTATGTAATAAAGTCTACCGTCATCTCTATCTGCTCCTCGAAAGCCACATCAGGTGTACCGTCTCCCTTTTGCAGACCATAGCTTCCAAAATAAGAATGGCACCCGCCATCAATGACATACTCATATGTATCCTCCGGCAGGTTTGAGCGGTATTTGCGGTATTTGTCCATATCAAGCACACCATCCTCTGAACCGTACACGCTAAAAACCCTCAGATCTGAATCCGACAGGTCAGCGGTCGAATATGCTGCAAAAAGATATAGTCCGTCAAACTCATCTACATGCTTTGACACATATTCTGCAGCCATGGCTCCGCCTAAGGAGTGCCCTCCCATGTACCATTCCTGTATGGATGGGTATATTTCCTTGTATTTTTCAATGATACCGTCTGCTGCATTCTGGTCCAATACTGCGAGGTTGCCCGGCATATGTACAAGTATGCACACGAAATTATTCTTTGCAAGCTCATGCATCAGCGGCGCATACGCCGTATATTGCACCCTGCCTCCCGGATAAAAAATCAATGCCTTTGTGGCTTTTTCCTTATCCTGCGGTGCAAAGGTTATCGTATAATTCTTATGCCTTAAGTCGTACTGGGTGGCCTGTATACGCTTGTCCTTCTTTTCTATGGTAACAGCAACCTCTCTGTCTGAATCGATTGCAGCCTCCGCAATTGAATCTGCGCGATAATAATTTCCCACATAACAATTTACGGCAATACCGCCAATTGCCATGACTGCAATTGCAACAAGCAGTATTCTATACACAGCCGGAATGCGGGATTTTTTAGTTTTATACATTAAAGCAGCTTCCTCCTACAAACTCACGAAGCAGTGAATTGTTTGGTATGCCGTCAGCCGGCATCGGAAGAAAGTAGTCTAAGAGCTTAAGCAGCCTCTTTGCCTCGAGATACTCCGGGCAGTCTCTTTCTATGCCAAAAAGCAACGGCTCCGCATACACCTTGAGTACCGCAAGCTCATACACAAGTGCAGAGTTGAACATCACATCCGCCTGTTCCTGGAAAGGAAAGATATTCTCCCTTTCACCCTTTCTGACAGACGGCCACATAGCGATGGTCTCCATGGCATTGGTACCTCGTGTACGCGCATCACGCACAATCCGTCGTATAAGTCTTTCATCTGTGGTGGAAAGAGGATTGTGCTCGTCAATATTGAGCTGTGTAAGCGCTGAGATATAGATTTTGAACTTGTGCTCAGGCGGGATAAGCTGTGAAAGCCTGTCATTTAAGCCGTGAATACCCTCAATAACAAGTATATCATCAGGGCCAAGCACCAGCTTTCTTCCGCGGTACTCTCTCTTTCCTGTCTTGAAATTGAAGGATGGCATATCAACAGCCTCTCCTTTAAGAAGCCTGTTCATATCCTCATTGAACAGCTTTACATCAATAGATTCAAGGCACTCAAAATCAAAGCTTCCGTCCGGATGCTTCGGGCAAAGCTCCCTGTCCACATAGTAGTCATCCAGACTTAACGGATGTGGCTTTCTGCCCTTTGCGATAAGCTGGATTGACAGTCTGTTGGCAAACGATGTCTTGCCTGATGATGAAGGACCTGCTATCATGACAAATTTCTTTTTGTCATCCGAAGCAATCTGCGCTGCAAGGTTTCCTATCTTCTGCTCCATCAGTGCCTCCTGAAGCAGCATGATTTCCTGTCCCCTGCCTGCTGCAATCGCATCATTTAGTGAGCCTATCGTGCCAATTCCAAGCATCTTGCTCCATTCCCTGGAATCATCCAGCGTGTGAAACAGCTTATTTGATGTCACAAGCGGCTCAACACTCCTGCTGTGAGCACCCGGAAAAAGAAGCACGAAGCCACTCTCATACGGCACTATATCAAAGTATTTGAGCATGCCTGTCGAGGGTGCCATAAATCCGTAGAAATAATCCACCACACCATCCAGCTCATAGAGATTGACTCTGGAGCTTCTCCTGTAGTGCAATAGCCTCTCCTTATCATGCAGCCCTTTTTCCTTGAAAAGCTGCTCCGCATACTGTGTTTTTGCACTGTGCTTGGTAATCGTGAGGTCTTTTTCCACAAATGTGTACATGCTGCATACTATCCTGTCGATATCATGCTCTGTCACGCTTTTCTCACTGTTTTCTCTGCTGCCTTGGCCTGTATCTTCATTATATTTTTCCTGTTGGCTGCCTGCACACTCCACTGCTTTCTCAAGCTGACAATAATAGCCTTCTCCGAGCGAATGCATCACATGAAGCTGTGTCATGCTGCCATATACATCGTATATAGCCCTCTGCAAAAGCAGCACAACACTTCTTCTGTATGTACGCCTGCCATCCCTGTCAGCTGTCGTCACAAAGCTAAGCTCACAGTCACTTTTTATTTTCTTATTCAGTTCACGAAGCCTGCCGTTTACAATTCCAAGGATTATGTCATCCTCATAATAATCCTTGAATCTGTCCGCTACGGCTTCTAAAGTATCACTTTCTGATGCTGTCACTGCCATGACCTGTCCATCCGGCAAGGTCACCTTCACACTATATTCCTGCATTTCTTATTGCCCCCATAGTCGAATATGCTGCCTCATTGTATGCCATCATCTCGTTTATCTGCTCGATTCTGTCCATGATGGAATCACTCATCTCCTGTGTCCTTAGCTGCTGCATGATGGCAGCCAGCTTGTGGTGTTCCCTGACAAGGAACTTCCGAAGCACCGGATTACCGTTTTTGATAAGTACCGGTCCGTACAAATCGCATACCGTAACCGTCGTCTCGTCCATATTGTCCCATGCGGAATTGTCCGCACACGGCACACATCTGAACATCGGATAGTATTTTCCGTCCTCCAAAATCATATCCTCATCAACTATCTTATAGCCTGTGTTCCTTACATATTCACGGACTTTGCTCACTTCCGACTGTGGCTGCAGAATCAGCTCCTTTGCCGACCTGCACACTGTCTCCCCTGCGGTTAAAATGTGAATAACAAGCTCTCCTCCCATTCCTGCTATGACAATAGAGTCAACCTCTCCGTCGTGTATCGCTTCAAGCCCATTGGAAAGCCTTGTGGTAATCTGCTCTGTCAGACCGTTTGCCCTTATATGCTCATTGGCGCGCTCAAGCGGTCCCTTATTTATATCAACAGCAATTGCCTTCGGTATTATATTACCCTGCACCAGGGCAATAGGCACATAGCCATGGTCGGTTCCCACATCACACAGCGTGTAGCCGGCCGTGACCATCGATGCCACTGCCTTCATTCTTCTGGATAGCCTAATCATCTTACTCTAAGTAGTCCTTCAGCTTTCTACTTCTGCTTGGATGACGAAGCTTTCTTAGCGCCTTTGCCTCAATCTGGCGGATACGCTCACGAGTGACGTTGAACTCCTTACCTACCTCTTCAAGTGTTCTGGCTCTGCCGTCCTCTAAGCCAAAGCGGAGTGTGAGTACCTTCTGCTCTCTCTCTGTAAGAGTGCCAAGCACCTCCTCAAGCTGCTCCTTAAGAAGTGTGAATGCTGCCGCATCAGCAGGAACCGGTACATTATCATCCTTGATGAAATCACCAAGATGTGAATCCTCCTCCTCACCGATTGGAGTCTCAAGTGAAACAGGCTTCTGCGATATCTTGAGTATCTCACGCACACGCTCTACCGGCATGTTCATCTCCTTGGCAATTTCCTCCGGTGAAGGCTCTCTGCCAAGCTCCTGAAGGAGCTGTCTTGACACACGGATGAGCTTGTTGATTGTCTCAACCATATGCACAGGAATACGGATTGTTCTGGCCTGATCAGCTATGGCTCTTGTGATAGCCTGGCGAATCCACCATGTGGCATATGTAGAGAATTTGTAGCCCTTCTTGTAGTCGAACTTCTCAACTGCCTTGATAAGACCTAAGTTTCCCTCCTGAATCAGGTCAAGGAAAAGCATTCCTCTTCCCACATATCTCTTTGCGATGCTGACAACAAGACGCAGGTTTGCTTCTGCAAGACGCTTTTTGGCATCTGCTCCCTTGTCCACATCCCTCTGCAGTGTCTTTATTTCTTCCTTTATCTCAGCCTTTTCCTCTTACGATGCACCATCAAGGCGGCCCTTTAGTACATTAATCTTCTCGGTTGCTACCGCTCCGTCCTCCATATTCTGGGCGAGCTCAATCTCCTCATCTGCTGAGAGAAGAGGTACCTTACCTATTTCCTTAAGATACATACGGACAGGATCCTCGACGCTGACTCCCTCCGGTACTGAGAGATCAATCTTTTCAACCTCTACCTCGTCCTCATCATCGAGTATGATATCATCATCCACGTCATCATCATTGCTGATTTTAAGCACGTCTATGCCGTTTTGCTCGAGATAATCAATTACCATCTCAAACTTCTCCGGATCCAGATTTAAGTCCTTGAAAAAATCTGCAATTTCCTGATATTCGAGCATATTCTTTTTCTTTTTTTCAAGCTCAAGAATCTCAATAAGCTTCTGCTGGAAATTCAGTCTCTGCTCCTGCTCCTGTGCCATGTCTTTTTGTTCCTTTTTCTTTGCCATTTTATTTTCCTCTTTATTCTGGTATTTTTTGCAATTCTTCGAGTGCACGCTTATCCTCAATAATCCTCATCATGCCCTCCATATCTGTAGGTGCCAGATGCTTTGAGCGGTAGTCTATGCTGTTTTGCTTGATACGGACAACGGTTTCCCTGAGTGCGGTTGCCTTGTCATTTTTGCCCTCCACCTGATGGATTGTGGCATTGAAAAGCCCTGCCACCTCGCGCTGTTCGTCCTCATCGGTAAACATGCTTACTATCCTGGCCGGATTTACTGTATGCGTGGTCTCGTACTGTGAAAAAACCTCCTTAGCCACCTTGTGGTACAGCTCTTCGGTAAAGTCATCTGCACTGATACGCCCCTTTATCCTGTCAAAAAGTGAATTATCCTCTATGAGCCATGTGAGGAGAAGCTTCTGCGACTGCTTCATGCCATCCTCCTTTTTATTTTTCTCATTGATTCCACTTTTAAGCTTTGTCTGAGGCTTTACGATACCGCCCTTCATTGCCATACTGTTTACGAGCTTTCTTAAGTCGTCGTATGGTATGCTGTACTCTCTGGACACTGCCTGCGTATAGTTTGTCCGCTCAAGCTCCTCGGTAAAACCAAGCAGCTTCTTTGCGATTTCATTATAAAATGCGGTTTTTGACTCTGGATCGTCCATATCATAGCCTGCCTGCATGATCCGTATCTGAAACATAAAGCTGTTTTCAGCCTTTTTGATACGCTCCTCATACTCCTGTGCGCCAAGCGCCTTGATAAACTCATCCGGGTCCTTGTACGGCCGCATGTTAATGACCTTTGTTGTGATGCCTACCTCCTTGAGTATCGGAATCGCACGCAGCGCTGCCTTTACCCCGGCGCCATCACTGTCATATGTCAGATACACCTCATTGGTGTATCTCTTTAATAGTGAGGCATGTCCGCTCGTGAGCGCCGTACCAAGCGACGCCACCGCATTGTCAAAGCCTGCCTGATGCAGTGCTATGACATCCATGTAGCCCTCACACAAAAGGAGCTGGTTTTTCCTCGTGCTCCTTGCTATATTAAGTCCGTAAAGATTACGGCTCTTATCAAATATCTTTGTCTCCGGAGAGTTTAAATACTTTGGCTCTCCGTCACCCATCACTCGGCCTCCAAAGCCTATGACACGGTTGTGCACATCCATAATCGGAAACATCGCACGATTCCAGAACTTATCGTGCCCGCCTCTGACCTCATCTATCGTCACAAGACCTGTCTCCTTAAGTATCTCATCATCATAGCCCTTGCTGCGCAGATACTTATACAGATCATCACTGTACTGGTCCGAGTAACCAAGCCCGAACTTCTGCATTGTCTCATCG
>UMFI01040274.1_pt1 | contig 10555 bp, 10 predicted proteins | sample 1964951 | NCBI WGS metagenome assembly UMFI01 (sample SAMEA4836040, study PRJEB28245) | human gut metagenome | biome: gut microbiome; material: fecal sample | place: Denmark | collected 2008 | reverse complement strand
CACCCCCTTGTCTTCTTTTACTTTTTCTACCATCTTTTGTATTTTCTGCAGTGATGCGTTCACCGCATTTTTCTCTTTTGTATCTTCCATATAATGGAGAAGCTCCTGAAGTTCCTTTGGAATATTTCCTTTTGTTCCTTTTGTGTAAAGAAATATTGTTCTTGCTCCGTCTTCATAAGGTATAGAAGGGTCTTCCTGGCACATATTGCGTATGGTATAAATAAGACGTTTTTTGTCAAATGGATCATATGGAAGAATGATAATAATGTATACATCTTTTAATGTGCCGTAGTCTTCGCCGGAGGCAAGGCTGTGTCCATCCACAATCGCCCGGTAAAAACGCGTCCGTTTTGGAAGATTCTGCCGTTTGTTTTTGTCTTTTGCGTTTTCTGCTTCTAAATCGTAGAGGGCTTCCGGTTCTAACTCGGCGCAGTCTTCTTCCAAATACACATCCAGACGCGTCCCATGATATTCTGTATCATCGCCGTAATACTGCCGTTGTGGAATTACTTTCAGTTTCCCGAACTTTCTTTGAAAAATTGTCTGGAGCAGTTCCCTGCAAAAAGCCTCGCCGAATTCTTTGTGGGATACAAGCGTTCCAAATAGAAAATCGTCCAGAAGGTTCAGGTTTTTCAATGTTCTTTTTGCCATCGCATTTTCCTTTCTAACAGCGGAAAGGAAACGCGGGCATCTCAAAGAAACTTCTCTGCCGACGGTTCTTCTCTCCGCCATATTCAATTGATTATTCATATGGGGATTTAGAGCCGAACGGCCAAGAATAGTTCTCCCAGATATGTAATTTCATTGTAGCAAGGGCAGTGCATACTGTCAATGGATTTTTTATTTATTTGCTCCAAATTTCAAGCGTTTGCAGTAATTTTTCTTTTGTTTTTGTATCTAATTTTAGAATAGTCTGATAAAGCTTTCTGTCAAGTGCTGTTTCGGAATATTCTGGTTCCAAATCTCCAACGAGGGAATCTAAAGAACAGCCGACCAGGCGGGCGTAATATGTCAGCATTCGCAGGGACATTGCGGTGCGATTATTTTCTACATTGCTGATATAACCGGGGGTAACGCCAAGTGAATCTGCAACCTGGTGTTGTGTTAAGCCATTTTTTAAACGAAGATTTTTCACAAGCGAACCATAATTTTCTGAATCCATGATAATCATCTCCTTCTGATTTGAGTATTACTAATAAAAGTATACTATAAATAGTGCTCACAATAAATCTACTAATAGTATACAATATATTTTAAAAATATATATGAGAATACAAATATGAAGATTAGAATGGATTTTGTAACAAATTCAAGCAGCAGCAGTTTTATTTTGGCGAGGAAATCAGGTTTTACTGATAAACAGAAGGAGAAGATTCTGGAGTATGTGGAGAAAAAATTTCTGGGAGAACCACTATTGACGCCAGAAAGCAGTGAAGAAGAAATTCAGAAAGTGTTTAAGGAGGAATGGCTTTTTGAATACTATACAAAAACTGAGGAAGAAGTGAGAAATGCTCTGAAAATGGGAAAATCTGTATATTGTATATAATGGTTGTATATCTTTTGAGGAGAGTGTTTATAACTATGCGAACATATTCGAAAATATATGGGAAATTATGAAAGCTTATGGGGACGGGAATTTTGATCAAATAGCATATGAGTAAGGCGTACGGTTATGAGAATTAGAAAAGACAAAAACTTTATTTCCTGCTTTAATGAGGAAACAGGCGAATATATCCGAAGCGGAATCATTAAAGATGGAAAGGATACCGGCAAGGATCCATTTATGGCATCGTTTCCGGAACTTTTGGACATTGGAATTATGGGGCACTGCATACATGGGAAAAGTGGATTATGTATATCAGCAGGAGTAGAATGTTATCAAGATGGGCTGCATGCAGAGAATCGAAATATGGCACTTGAGGATTTTCGGAAAATTGTAGAGCAGTGCAAAGGACAGACTTACCAATTTGCATTAGGCGGTTGTGGTGATCCGGATCAACATGAAGAATTTGCTGAAATTTTGAAAATATGCAAGCAGCATCGTATAGTTCCTAATTTTACAACATCGGGTTTGGGTATGACGGAAGAGATAGTGAAGCTATGCAAAGAATATTGTGGAGCAGTCGCGGTAAGCTAGTATAGAAGTGATTATACAACCAGAGCGGCAGAAATGCTGATAGAAGCAGGGGTGAAAACAAATATCCACTATGTATTACATACAAAATCCGTAGAGGAAGCAATGTATCGGTTAAAAGAGGGAAAATTTCCGCAAGGTGTAAACGCAATTGTATTTTTATTGCATAAACCAGTAGGATTGGGTACAAAAGAGAAAATAATCGGATTGGAAAATAAAGAGTTTTCTGAGTTTATAAAATGTATTTCGGAAGAAGATTTGAAATATAAAGTAGGGTTTGATTCATGTACTGTACCGGCACTCATTCAGCATCTTGGAAATATTGACAGGAACAGCGCTGGGCAGTAGACCTTCGGACACATACAATCCAGCAGGCATGGGAAGATAGTTTTATGTGAAAAGAAGAAAAAAGTATCATAGAATTTAAAGAAATATAATAAGAAAATCTGAGAAATTTTTTTGTAAAGGAGAACAGCCCATTAGAACAGTTCTCCTTGTCTTATTTCATAAGTATTATTTTTTAAAGATTTTTTGCGTATTCATATACATCGTCGTTAAGAAGTAGTGCAGTTCCCATATTGAGCAAGTCGCTATCCGGATACTGCATTCGTATGATTGGATAATATCTGGCAAATGCATTTTCGTTTTCTTCAATATCTGTAAAAATTTTTTCCCAGTCTTTATCACGAATCAGATAATATTTGTTTTGCTCTACAAGCCACGTTTTTCTTAAAAAGGCACTGTCTTGTATTAGTTTTTGATAGTTGTCTTCCTGTAAAAAACACTGGATTGAATCTATAAAAAATTTTAAGGTTTCTGTGATTTCCGGAGATACGGTATCATTTGTTTCATAAAAAAGCAAATCATAAAATTTTTGGATAGTATAGTCGTTTTTCTGAAGTTTCTCTTTTTCTGTTTCTACAATTTTTTCAAAAATTTCTGATAAGCTTTCATGCTTACTTGGGTTTTTAATTTCTTCAGACATTTTTTGCAGCTTAGTTCCAGAGGAGGTCAGCTGCTCTTCCGTAACATATTCGTCCACGATTTTATTTATGTCACATTTATTTCCAATTCCTCTTATAAGAGATGCCCGTATTTCTTCCAGAGGAATATAGCGGTCAATATGCTCATTGCCGGCTCCAGCAAATAAAATCTGCATCATCAGCGTGTAAATTCCGTAAGTTCTCTCATCTTCCGGATTGATTTCTAATACATTTTTGCAATTTTTATTTTTTATATAAAGCCGTGACTCCATGATTTTTCGGACAAATTTTTCATAGCAGTCTGTTTCGCCTTTTTCAAAAGGGATAAGCGTACAGAGAGTTTCAAGATTGAATCCCCATAAAAGATAATCGCGAAAACAGTCATCAAATCCGATGGTCCATAAATTTGTTTCATCAAATCTCGTTTTCCAATATGCATTTAAAGAGTTTTCTGAATAATAATTTTTCAAAAACTCTCCAAAGTCTGCCTTTTTTGTTCCTTTATATAAACCAACGAAAACACTTATTTGCTCAGGTTCAGAAATAGGTAAGGCGGATATTCTGTCGGCTAATCGCTCCATGTAGCAGCTGTCAGGCATGTCTATAGGCTCTTCCAGATATTTATTGATAATTTTTACAGCTTTTCTGCATTGCCCTCTTGTAATATCCCCATATACAAACGCCTTATTTCCAAGCCTTGCTTCTATCAAACATGCAATTCCCAGTAAATAAATATGATAGGATTCTCCTTGTGTTTTAGATCCCCAAAGATTATATACCTGGTTAAATTCACTTGCTTCAGGGTCACAGTCTATAAATGATGGAAGGCGATTCATAATGGCGTCGCCTGCATCTGGCCGGACTTCATTTTTGTCAACGAGTTTTTCGTATAGTACATGATCTTCTGCCAGTGTCATATCTATATAGTTTCCGGAAGCTATCCAACCGCGTGAGGTATCATTTTTGCTGTATCTGTGCAGTGCCTCATGTTCTTTTGTGGGTGTAATGCATAGTGTGTTTATTCCCTGTATCTCGGTTCGCTGCAGTTCAGCAAAAGGAAGCTGTTCTGCTAAACGCAGAGATTCTTTGTAAACTTTGCTCCACTGTTCGTGTGATACGGATTTTGAAATGTCGAGATAAATATAAATTCCCATTTTGTTTCTCCTTTATATATTTTTAGAAAGAATTATATATAATCAGTATATAGATGTCAACATTTTGCGCGTTTTTCTTTCTTGTTTTTTTCAGGAATTGTGTTAATCTGATATTAGGTTCAGCAGTTGGAAAAGAGTGCAGAAAAGGGGTAAACGATATGGAGCTGGAAAATATTTTGAAAGAAATCTTAAAGACTTCTGTAGAAAATTCTGAGATTGCGGGAGCAAATTTCCTTGTGATAAAGGATGGAAAAGAGATGGTGTATGTTCAGGCTGGTATGGCTGACAGAGAGGCAGGAAGAGAAATAAAAAGAGATACGATTTTTCGCCTGTATTCTCAGACGAAGCCCGTAACATCTGTGGCTGCCATGATTTTAATGGAGAGAGGTCTTCTTGATTTTTATGCGCCTGTATCAGAATTTCTCCCTTCCTTTGCGCAGATGTGTGTGGCGAAAACCGGGGAGAGGATTCCCTGTACAAGACAGATTCTTGTAAATGATCTTTTAAATATGACATCCGGTCTTGTGTATCCAGATGAAGGAACAGAAGCGGGAAGAGCGGCGGATAAGGTGTTTCAGGAGGCGTGCAGCAGGCTTCACAGTGAAAATCCGATGACAACAAGAGAACTGGCAGACAGGCTTGCTACCCGCCCTCTTGCTTTTGAACCGGGGAGTTCCTGGACTTACGGCACTTCCGCTGATATTCTGGGAGCTGTGATAGAAGTTGTTTCCGGGAAAAGGCTGTCGGAATTTATGAGGGAGGAAATTTTTGAGCCGCTTGGAATGAAGGATACGGCATTCTGGGTTCCAAAGGAGAAACAGAGTCGTTTTGCAAAGGCGTATGAGACGGTGGAAAAAGAAAATGGCGGGAAAGAGCTGGTTTTATATACGGGTGATAACCTGGCAGTGTGTAACGATATGGCAAATCCTCCGGCTTATGAGGCAGGAGGCGCCGGGCTTGCGTCTACTCTTGACGATTACAGCAGATTTGCTGGGATGCTGTTAAACGGTGGTTTTCTTAATGGGGTTCAGATTTTGCAGCCGAAAACAGTGGAGTTTTTCAAGAACGGCGAGCTTCTTCCTGCACAGCAGGATTCTTTCCGGAACTGGGTTGGTCTTGAAGGGTATAGCTATGGCAATCTTATGAGAGTATGTAAAAATCCGTCCCAGTCAGGTATGATGACGCGAAAGGGCGAGTATGGATGGGACGGCTGGCTTGGTATGTATTTTGCCAATTTCCCGGAAGAGAAGATGACGATTCTTATGGGAACACAGAAAAAAGACGGGGGAACCTTTGGGCTTACAAGGAGACTTAGGAATGTAGTGCTGAGCAGGGTGTAGATGGAGGCGGAAGGATGAAAAAGCCATTGCCTGTAGGTGTTGATAATTTTGAAATCTTTGCTTTAGGAAGAGGATAAAGAGGCGTATAGAAACATTGTGTCCGGCAGGGCAGGATATGATGATGATTTAGGAGCATTAAAGTTTTTAAGCAGGATACTTTATAATTGAGATAAAAGTATCGGATGGTATCGACGACCTGGGACCTGACGCAGAAAGAGCAGTAAAACAGGTATATGACAGAGAAGATATGGAAGAACTGCGTGGAGAAGGCTACAGAAAGATACAGAAGAACAGCCGACTGGAGAAATCCGGCCGGCTGTTTCGATTAATTCTTTACAAGTGTTTCTCGCTCGATTTCTTTCACTTTTTCTACGGAAATATCAACTAAATCCGCAATCTCTTCGTAAGAGAATTGCTTTTTGGAAAGCATATTTCGAACGATTTTTCTGCGGCTGTTTTCTACACCTTCTTTGCGTCCTTCTTCTAGGCCTTCCTTACGTCCATCTTCCATGAGCATTTCGCCAAGTCTGGTCATTCTGATCGCCTCCTTAATTTCCTCCAGCTCTGTGCCGGTTAAAAATTTGTCTGCCAGGGTATAAAGCATGGCAGTTACTTTTCCTGATGTAGCAGTTTTGCACTGTTTTGCCATCAGAATTCCTTTTTTAATAGTATCTTTTTTACTGAGGCTTCCCGACATAAGCGGTGTTAGGGAAAGTTCCGCAAAGTCTTCTTCTGTGAAAGGCTGTTTTCTTTCCTGTTTTTCCTGCAGACGTTTAAAAACTTTATCCGCATCTTTATCTGCCAGATAGATTGGAATGACCTGATAAATATTTGCTCCGCAGTCCAGCCGGGTTTGAACATTTTTAATACCGCCGGAGTAAATTACATAAGTAATTACGTTTTTGCCTGTATTGTGGGAATAAAGCGCCTCGTAAGCCCGGAATCTTCGAAGATCTGCAACGATTTTGTCATCTGTAGTCTGGAACTCAAAATGTACATAAAACCCTTCCGTAGTAAGAAAGGTAAAATCCATATACAGAGAATAGATTTTTAAATCTATCAGTTCTGTAGGAGAGGATTCCAGAAATTCGTAGTTGATTCCCAGGATTTTTAAAATAGTGTCGCGGAAATAATCAAAGCCCATTTTCATAAACGCATCTTCGTGTTTGGTATTTCCCATAAGATTTGTAATTGTCCTGTGGGCAATACAGCTGCACCTCCTTATTGTTCGTTAAGTATGCTTATCTTATGTGCAGTGAAAATGTCGGCTTTTGTATTTGTTCTGCAAAAAGTAGGTTATCTTTTGTAAAAAGGTATTCTAATGGAACCTCCTTATAAGAAATTGTAACAGAGCAGAAAGGGAAAGTAAATTAAGAAAGAATAAATTTTTTATCCCTTAATACACAAATCCCGTCTTTTATGTATCCTGTATTTACAATTTAAAGTATAATAAGTATATTGTAAATCAGAGAAAGGAAAGGTTTTGAGGGATGTATAAGATTGCAGTTTGTGACGATGAGGAAGCAGTTGCTGCTCAGGTAAAGGAGCTGATTACAGAATGGAATCCTTCTGTAGATGTTGTTTGCTTTTCGTCAGGGGAGGAGCTTCTGGAAAACTATCAGTCTTACGAAGCGGTATTTCTCGATATTGATATGGCGGGAATGAATGGCATTGAGACGGGAAAAGCAATCCGAAAGATGGATAAGGATACAAAAATTGTATACCTGACTGCATACAGAGATTATGTTTCCGGGGCTTTTGGCGTTCATGCTTTTCAGTATTTATTAAAGCCGGTAAATAAAAAAACCATATGGAATGTGCTGGAGGAGATTTTCCGATATATGAAATCTGCGGAGAAAAAAATAATCCTGGATTTTCATACAGTGGACGGAGCTCTCTGCCTTCCTGTGGAATCCATATATTTTTTTGAATATGAAAACAGAAAAATCCGGATTGTGACAGATAAGGAGCAGTATTATATGGCGGATAAAATCGGAAATGTGGCAAAGAGGATGGACGAGTTTGGTTTTTCCATGCCGCACCAGAGCTTTGTAGTCAATATGTTTCATGTGAAGAATGTGAAAAATCAACAGATTTTTCTTGATAATGGAATGGAGATTCCCCTTTCTCAGAAAAAACAGAAAATATGGAAGCAGGAGCTGATGGAATATTTATCTCGGCGTCTTGAGGGAAGAGGAGAAGTGGAATGAGTGCAGTTGCAGTTTTTTTGATGGTTCTTTCCATGCTTTTTTATACTTTCTGTGCTGTGTGGTTTCTCTGGGCTGGAGAGTTTGAGCCAAGAGGTCCAAGGTGGGTAAGGGTTCTGCTCTGGGTAGTATACGGATTTTTAAACTGGTTTGTTCCGAATATGTGGCTCAATGATACGATTACTATGATCGTGCTGTGCGCATATTATATGGCGGTGGGCTGGTTCTTTTATCACAGAAGCAGAAACTGGCTTTTGTATCAGGTGTTTTTTTACATGGCAACTTACGCAGCGCAGATTATCGGCATTTTTCTTGTGATCAGGCTCAGTCAGTGGATTGCCATGGATGCAATTGTAAGGAGTTACGGATTTCTTATTATGAAGGTTCTTCTTATTATAATTATTACAGCGGGGCTTCGTTTTCTTGTGAAGAAACGTGGTGTTTCCGACAGGAAGAATCTGAAGGTAAAAGGAATGATGCTTGTTCCAATTATCAGTTTCGCCCTTATTTTTTTATATATGGGAGCAGGAGAAATCTTTTTTGTGAGATACGGCTATGAGTGGATTATTGTGTATTGTGTTCTCCTTCTCATTATAAATGGCTGGTGTATTTATGTGTGGCATGATGTGGCTGCAAACAGGGAGTTAAAGCACCGAATCGAGCTGATGGAGCAGCAGAATGAGCTGACGCACCAGTATTATGAGGAAATGGAGAAAAATTATAATCGTTCCAGAAAGATTATCCACGATATAAGAAATCACCTTCATGCACTGGAGCAGTCGGCAAAAATGGAGGACAGCCGATATTTTGAAGATGTACATGGTATGTTAAATTCTCTTGGGCTTAAATTTTATTCGGAAAATAAAATGCTGAATATTATTTTAAACGATAAGCTGAAAAAGTTTTCGCCGGAGCAGGTGGAATGCAGCCTCGGCGGTGTCAGTCTTGATTTTGTGTCAGATATGGATATGACTACGATTTTTGCAAATCTTCTTGATAATGCAGTAGAGGCAAGAGATGGAAATCCAGGTTTTTGGGTAAAAATAAGGGGAGAGCAGATTCAGGATTTCACAGTGATTAAAATATGGAATCCTGCGTTGAAGACATATGAGCCGGGACAGTCCGGAAAAACAGGTCATGAGGGCATCGGGCTTTCCAATGTGCGTCAGGCTATGGGGCGCTATCATGGAGAACTGAAAATAGAATGCAAAGACAATATTTTTTCTGTCACCCTGGTATTTCCGGGACAGGGCAGAGAACAGGAGGAAGAATGAGGATGAAAAAAGCAGGAATTTTTACAGCAATGGCACTTATGGCGGCAGTTTTTACAGCCGGATGCGGACAGGCGAAGCTTCCGGAGGGATTTTCGGAGGCAGAGGTAAAGGCAGAGGCGGAAAAATCAATTGCGCTTTTTAATGAAAGGGATTATGAGGGAATCAGACAGATGGGCTCTGAGGAATTGAAAGCCGGTATTACGGAGGAGCAGTTTGCGACAGCCTGCGACCCGTATCTTGACAAGTGCGGTGAGTTTAAGGAAATTACAAAGACGGTTTTTGCAGGAGGATACGACAAAAATTCAGATATTGACTATGCGACAGCTGTGATGGTGGGAGAGTATGAAGATGGAAAAATCCAGTTTACGGTAAGCTTTGATGAGGATATGGAGCTGATTCAGTTTCTTATTAAATAACATACGGAAGACAAGACTTTGAGGGAGGGCTGCAGAAATGGAAAAAACAGAGAAAAAACGATTTTTGATTTATATTTTGCTCGCATATGGCGTGACGTATGTGATGGGGCTTCTTATGTGGTATGGGAATTCGAAAGGAATGGACGTAAGCGCTTTTCCCAATGCGCAGATGATGTACCCGGCAGCAGGCGTTGCTCTTGGTGTTCTTCTTACAGGAAAAGGGGATAAGACAGTTCCCAAATGGTTTTACCTGTTTTTTATTGTGCTTACAGGGGCAATGGCGGTGGTTTCTGTTCTTTCTGTTATGATGCCGGATGAGCTTGTCGTCGTGGGAGGAATGGGAGTTTCCCTGTGGAGTCTTGCCATTAATTATCTTCTGATGCTGGGAAGCGTTGTGTTCTGGATTCTTCTTCTGGCGGCAGGGAAAGAGAGAAGAAGGGCTTACGGGCTGAATGGAAATATGTGGAAGAAATCGATTCTTATGCTTCTTCTTTTTGTGGCTTTGTTTTTGGGGAGAACGGCTTTGTCCTGTGCTCTTTCCGGACAGATGGGAATTTTTACTCTTGTTTTGACAACACCTTCTACTTGGGTTATGATGGGGGTAATCCTTCTTAATTTCTTCTTGGTGGTTCCGGCTTTTTTCGGTGAGGAGTATGGATGGCGGTATTATCTGCAGCCTCTTCTTCAGAAAAAATTCGGGCTGAGAGGCGGCGTAGTGATTCTCGGAATTGTGTGGGGGCTCTGGCATCTTCCGGTCGATTTCTTTTATTACACATCACCGGAGATGGGGCTTCAGGCAGCGGTGGCACAGCAGATTACCTGTATCACGCTCGGCATCTTTTTTGCCTATATTTATATGAAGACAAAGAATATCTGGGTTCCGGTAATGGCGCATTTTTTGAATAACAACATGGCTGCCATACTGTCAGGAGGCGGTTCGGATGCCCTTGAGAATCAGGTGATTACATGGGGCAGTCTTGTTCCGGCGCTTCTCGTAAATGTACTTTTCTTTGGTATATTTATATTTGCAAAGGTTTTCCGCGAAGA
>UMFI01028258.1_pt1 | contig 10560 bp, 8 predicted proteins | sample 1964951 | NCBI WGS metagenome assembly UMFI01 (sample SAMEA4836040, study PRJEB28245) | human gut metagenome | biome: gut microbiome; material: fecal sample | place: Denmark | collected 2008 | reverse complement strand
CCGCCGCTCATACGGAAGTCAGCCGCCGCCGCGGGAATACTTCTGACTGCTGTTACAACGTCAGATTTCAGCAGACCCTTTTTCAGCAGATCCTGTACCGTAGGGCCAACGCCGAAGGCATATTTTTTCTCCATGCCCTTTTTCGCAATTTCCATATTGATGTCAATGGCTTCCTTAATGAACTGCAAATCCGCAACATCCACTTCGTTTGCCCAGTGATAAAATTCAGAGAAGGTGTGCTTTGTTACATCAAAGGTGCCTTCCTTTTCTTCGCTTTCGACTGCTTCCTTCTTTACTCTTTTATCCAGCAGCACTTCGCCGTTCTTTTCGCAGAACACAAGGTTGTCATGCTCGTCCTCTGTGATGGTGTGTACGGTATCCTTGCCGTCTGTTGCAGTACATTCAATGTAGAACTGACTGCTTTTCAGAACCTTTACATGCGCAAAGCCTTCCGCAACGAGCTTTTTCGCCTTTTCCACATGCTCAGGCTTGATGCCTGCGCAAATTTCCATGGTATTGCCTGGCTTGCTCAGCAGCATCCCCAGTACGCACGCCAGCTCAATGCCGTAAGTCCCTGCATTGGGAATCTGTACGCTGTACGCATTTTTGAAAATATTGGAGCTGATAAGCATTTCCAACTTCTGTGTGGGTGCATCCAGATGCTCACAGGTTCTGGAAACCGCCAGTGCCAGCGCAACAGGCTCGGTACAGCCCATACTGGGCTTCATTTCTGCTTTAATTGCATTGATTACTAAATTCATATCCATAATTCTTCCTCCTATATCTCCCAATCATTTTATTTTTCCTTCCACAGATATATAAAGCAAGAATCGTGCCAAAAAGAAAACCGCCTGTTTTCGGCGGTTTTTTTGTTTCATTTTCTCATATATGAGAATCAAATTCCTTCTCTCTCGGATTGTTCTCTTTCCTGTACGTCATTCAGAGACAGATTTATTTTTCTGTCTGCATTACAACAAAAAATCTCCTATTTTCTGCCGAAAACACAGGTACGGTTTTGATATGCAAAAATTTCTCATTTCTGATAACAATTCTCATTTTTAAGAATTATAATAAATCATATTTTTTCAGCTTACGGTACAGCGTTGCACGGCTGATTTTCAGATTTTCTGCCAGCTGATTTTTTTCCTCCAGCGTTGCGCCCTTCTTCACCATGCTGCTCAGCACGCGCTTTTCATAGTCCTCCACAATTTCATCCAAAGACCAATCCTCAAAGCCCTTGCCGGAGCGCATCACGATATGGTCGGGCAAATCCGAAAGCTGAATGATTTCTCCCTCTGCAATATTTTCCAGATATTCAATAATATTTTTCATTTCACGCACATTCCCCGGCCAGTCATAGCTTGTCAGCGTCTGCAGCGCCTCAGGAGAAACGCCGCGCATGCTCTTTCCCAGCTTCTGATTATAATACGCAATGTAATACTCTATCAGCGCAGGCAAATCCTCCTTACGCTTGCGCAGGGGCGGCAGCTCAATGGGGATAATGTTCAGCCGATAATACAAATCCTCGCGGAATGCCCCCTCCTCCACCATCTGCTCGATATTTTTATTCGTCGCACAAATCACGCGGATATCAATGGGAATCGGCTTCGTGCCGCCAATCCGTTCCACCACGCTTTCCTGCAGCACGCGCAGCAGCTTTGTCTGCACCGGCAAAGGCATATCCCCGATTTCGTCCAGAAAAATCGTACTGCCATGCGCCAGCTCAAATTTTCCGATGGAGCCATGCTTTTTCGCCCCTGTAAACGCGCCCTCCTCGTAGCCGAATAATTCGCTTTCGACCAAATTTTCGGGAATTGCTGCACAGTTAATAGAAATCATCAGCTTATCACGACGGTCACTCAGGGCATGAATCATCTTCGCCATAATCTCCTTCCCCGTGCCGCTTTCACCGCGCAGAAAAACGGTCGAATTCGATTTTGCGACCTTTTTGCCAATCCGAATGGCTTCCTTCATTTTCGGGCTGTCCCCAACGAAGGACCATCCCTTTTCCGCATCATGCACCACCTGCAGCTGCTGTTCCAGACGCTCCTTCACCTCGTCCGTATACAGCTTGCTTTCCAACAGAACAGACATATACTTCAGAAATTCCTCCATCTGCCCTCTGTTTTCCAGAAGGTTTTTTCGTTCCCCCTCGCTGAAGGCAATGATGGAAATGATACCGACCACAGCCCCCTCCTTGAAAATAGGATAGGCAACATTCGCAAGCTCTCTGCAGGTTGTGCGCTTTTCGCAGCCCTTGCAATTCAAATCCGCCATGCTGTCCATAATACTGCCGCTCTCGCCGGAAACCAGAATATGATGAAAAAAATTCGCGTGAGTCACAGTTTCGCCAATCTCGTCCGCATAAATGCCTGTTCCAGCCACACGAACCAATTCATTATCCACAATCGTAACATCTACATCCAGAATGGACGCAATCGCCTTCACATACGCCTGAATAAAGGATTGTATCTTCATCAAAGCCGTCATATTGCTTCCCCCTTTCAAAAAAAGCCTTAGACCCAAAGGGGTCTGCAAGACTCCTGAAAATCTAAGGCTCCGTTCTCATTTTATATTGTCAATCATTCCACGTTTTTTTCTTCATGGAAATTCTTTTCCGCTCTATGCTCATTCAGCACAACCTGCGCAATATTCATTGCATGGTCGGAAACACGTTCCAGATTCCCCAGAAGGTCAATGAAGTGAATCCCGGCGTTAACACTGCATTCCGCATTGGATAGACGATCGATATGCCCTGCGCGCAGCTTCTTTTCCATCGCATCAACCTGATCCTCTAAGAAGGAGGTCTTTACGGCATAGGTGATATCGTCCAGCTCCAACGCCTTCACCGCATTGTCGTATGCCCCCAATGTTGTAGTGGACATTTCGTTCAGCTCCTCCAAAGCCGTATCGGAGAAGGAAATCCCCTCCTGCTTCATTTCTTCCGCCAATTCCACGATATTTTCCGCATGGTCGCCCACACGCTCCATGTCGCTGACTGTGTTGAGCAAGGAGGTTACCATTTCATTATCCTTATCGCTCAGATGCAGCATACACAAATCAATCAGATACTTGGAAATATTATCACAAAGCTTATCAATGACAAACTCTCTCTGCTTTACATCTGCCATCTTTTCCTCATCGTGGTCAGAAAGCGTAGAGAGTGCCAAGGAAAGGTTCTCTCTCGCAATACGCCCCATGCGGATGGTTTCCAGCTTTGCGCCCTCTACCGCAACAGAAGGAGTGGACATCATACGCTTGTCCAGATGCACCAGCTCTGCCTCGTCGCTCTTTGTTTCCACCGCCTTGAGGCCGTTTACCTTCATGGCAAATTTGATGATATAGCCGCTGAAGGGCATCAGGATAATCGTTGTACCCACGTTGAAAACCGTATGGATAAAGGAAATCTGCGTCATATTGATAATGCCCTCGCCATAGGAAGGGTCCAGTCTCGCAAACAGAAACATTGCAAGAATACTGAAAATAATCGTACCCGCAATATTGAAGGTCAGATGCATCGTACCAACGCATTTTGCATTTTTGCTTGCACCGACAGAGCTTAAAATTGCAGTCACACAGGTACCGATATTCTGCCCCATGATAATGAATACTGCCGCATTCGTAGGAACCAGCCCTGCGGATGCCAGAGAGAGCAGGATACCCTGTGATGCAGAGGAGCTCTGGATAATCGCCGTTACGCCTGCGCCGACCAGAATCCCCAGAAAAGGATTAGAGCCCATAGAAATAAAGGCTGTCTTAAATACCTCGGATTCTCTCAGGGGATAAACCGCATCAGACATGGTATTCATACCGATAAAAAGGATACCAAACCCAATGATGATACCGGCTACATCCTTGCTTTGCTGCCTTTTCCCCACCAGCGTTATGATTACGCCGACCATAACTGCGATTGGTGCCAGTGTAGAGGGGCTGAACATTTTTGCCCATTCACCTGCGGAAACCAACCAACCCGTGATGGTTGTACCGATATTCGCACCCATGATAACGCTGATTGCCTGTGTCAGATTCATCAGCCCTGCGTTTACAAAGCCGACAACCATAACCGTTGTGGCAGAGGAGCTTTGGATAATCGCCGTAACCAATGCACCCAGCGCAATGCCCATCAGCTTATTCTGCGTCAGCACTTCAAGAATCTTCTTCATTTTGGAGCCGGCAGCGTGCTGTAAGCCATCCGCCATGATGTTCATGCCATAAATGAACATCGCCAGACCACCAATAAAGGGAATTACTATAGAACTCATTTTTTCCTCCGTTTTTTCTTCGATTCGATTGTAAAATTTTCCTAAAAACCATGTAAAATCTTTGTTTTACATCCTGAATAATGATATCATAAACAATAGACAGCCGCAATGAAAAATCATCGGTTTTTGGCAATTTCCACCGAATGAACAGAATCTTAACAAATTTTCTTTTCTGCACTTGTCATTTCGCATGAGTTTTGTAAAATCTTTGTTAAATTCAATTTCACTTTTCCCAATACCTTCCTGCTTTATGCAAAGAAAAACGTATACATAAAAAAGTCCCGGATAAAAAATCCGAGACTTTGTTTTTGTATGGATAGGATTGTATTTACAGAACCTTATTCAGGAAATCCTGCGTTCTCTTATTCTGCGGATTGCCAAACACCTCTGCCGGCGTTCCCTGCTCCACGATATAGCCGCCATCCATGAAAATCACACGGTCAGCAACCTCTCTGGCAAAGCCCATTTCATGCGTTACTACAATCATGGTCATGCCATCCCTTGCAAGCTGCTTCATAACCTCCAGAACCTCGCCGACCATTTCGGGATCGAGTGCGGAGGTAGGTTCGTCAAACAGCATAATATCGGGACTCATTGCCAAAGCTCGTGCAATGGCAACACGCTGCTGCTGTCCGCCGGAAAGATTGGGGGGATATTCCCCTGCCTTTTCCGCAAGGCCGACTGTCGCCAGCAGGCGTTCCGCTGTTTGCTTTGCCTCCGCCTTTGTCAGCTTCTTTCTGTCCACAGGCGCAAGCATAATATTTTCCAATACATTCAGATGAGGGAACAGATTAAACTGCTGAAATACCATGCCGATATTTTCTCTCACCTTATTGATATTGCATTTGGGATCTGTAATATCATTATCGTCAACAATAACAGTACCTGCAGTCGTTTCTTCCAGACGATTCAGGCAACGCAGAAATGTAGATTTGCCGGAACCGGAAGGACCAATCAGACAAACGACTTCCCCTTCCTTGACTTCCAGATCAATCCCCTTCAAAACCTCAAGGCTGCCAAAGCTTTTTTGCAATTTTTCTACTTTTACCTTAATCATTTGTTTGACAACCTCCTTTCAACCAGCTGGAATGCTTTTGTCAGCACGATTACAACAACATAATACATAACCGCAACAATCGCATAGGTTTGGAAACTCTGATAGTTTCTTGCTACAATCAGCTGTCCCTGACGCATCAATTCGCCGCAGCCGATAACGGAAAGGATGGTGGTATCCTTCAATGTAATGATAAACTGGTTCAGTACGGATGGAATAACAATACGAATTGCCTGTGGCAGAATGATTTTTCTCATCGCAACGCCATAGGGCAATCCCAGACTTCTTGCCGCCTCCATCTGCCCTTTGTTGACTGCCGCAATACCGCTTCTGAAAATTTCAGACAGATATGCACCGGCATTCAGGCACAGAACCAAAATCGCCGCACTAAAGGGTGTAATCCGGATATGTAACGCACCTGTGATACCGAAATAGATGAAGAATGCCTGTACCATCAGGGGAGTCCCACGAATCAGGCTCAGATAAATACCCGAAATCCAGTTCAGAGGCTTCACCTTGGAAATGCTGAACATGCACATCACCATGCCGACAACCACAGCCAAAATCAATGAAAAGACTGTCATTTGCAGTGTAAGCTTCAGCCCTAATGTCAGCTGCGGCATACACTGTCCCACATACTCAAAAAAACTACTCATGAGGCACTACTCCTTAAGGAATTATTCCTGAATATATGTATCCAGAATTTCCTGATATTTGCCATTTTCTTTCAGGTTAGCAAGACCTGTGTTGAACATTTTCAGCAGCTCTGCATTTTCGCCCTTGCCAACTGCAAAGCCGTAGGAGCTGCCCTGTTCCTTATCTGTTACCATTTTCAGACCGTTGCCCTGTGTGATGCCATAGCCCAGTACGGGGTAGTCTTCAAAGCAGGCTACGCTGTTGCCAACCTTAACATCCATGCACATTGCATCGGAGGTATCGAATACAACTGTTTCAAAGCCATATTTATCCTTAATGGATTCAGCAAAATCAAAGCCCTCTGTACCTCTCTTAACGGCAACCTTTTTGCCCTTCAGGTCTTCATAGGATTTAATATCGTTATTGGATTCTGCGATACCCATAACAACGCCGCTGTCGAAATAAGGATCGGAGAAGTCGAATTTCTTCTGTCTTTCGGGTGTGATGGACATACCTGCGATAACACCGTCAGCCTGACCGGATTCCAATGCCTGTACAGCCGCATCAAAGCCCAGATACTGCAGGTCATATTTAAAGCCCTGGTCTTCTGCAATTGCAGCCAGCAGATCCATATCAACGCCTACATATTCGCCTGCGTCATTCTGGAATTCAAAGGGCGCAAAGGTTGTATCTGTTGCGATTACATATGTTTTTGTGTCCGCAGCATCATCACCGCCGCCGCATGCTGTCATGCCAACTGCCATTACTGCTACCATTGCCATAGCTGCAAATTTCTTTAATAAACTCATTATAAATTCCTCCCTTTTTCTTTTTCCCATTTTTACGAGCTGCCGAAGCTTCCCTCCGCAGCCTTACTGCTTGATTTCCTGCCGAAGCATGGCAAGAAGGGAACTGCTGCCCAGTCTGTCAGCCCCTGCCGCAAGAAAAGCCTCCGCATCGGCAACTGATTTGATGCCGCCTGCCGCTTTAATCTTCGTATCCCCTGTTACATATTTTTTAAACAGCCGAATATCCGCGAGCGTTGCCCCGCCGCCGGCAAAGCCTGTGCTGGTTTTGATGAATTCCGCCCGAGAGCGGCTCACCACATCACAAAGAGCAATTTTTTCTTCTTCTGTCAGCAAGCAGGTTTCAATGATGACCTTTAACCGCTTCTCACCACAGGCATCCTTCACCGCATTGATTTCCTGCAAAATCGCATCATAGCTTTTTGCCTTTGCCCAGCCGATATTGATGACCATATCAATCTCCGCTGCGCCGTTTTGTACCGCTTCTGCTGCTTCAAAGACCTTCACTGCCGTTGTCTGGTATCCGTTCGGAAACCCGATCACCGTGCAGATAGGAAGTCTTTCTCCCACAAATTCCGCGGCCTGCTTCACAAAAGAAGGTGGGATACATACCGAGGCCGTTCCAAAGTCCATTCCCTCCTGACAAATCTCACGGATTTGCTCCCAGACTGCGTTCTGTTTCAGCAGAGTATGGTCAATAAAACGGAAAATTTCATGCTTATTCATGCACTTTCCTCCTTTATCCCACGAAATTACCTAAAAAGTATACCATAAAAATGCAGACATAACAATGTCGGTTTTTTTATCATTTTTTAATGTTTTTTCTATCAATTACGCATTTTTATGAAATTTTTTAATATTATTCAAAATTTGCATATATAAAATTTCAATAAAAAATATCAATAAAAAACTCCCACCATGGTCACGCCACAATGGGAGCTTTTGCACACGGGATTATTCTGCTGCGGGAGCTTCTTCCACAGGAGCATCTGCCTGTCTCTTGGAAAGGCTGATTTTTTTCTGGTCGGAATTTACTTCCAGAACCTTCACGTTGATGATTTCGCCAACCTTCAGTTCATCTTCGGGTTTTACAACGTGCTTGTTTGCAATCTGGGAAATGTGTACCAGACCATCTACGCCGGGTTCCAGTTCAACGAATGCACCGAAGGGTACCATACGAACAACCTTACCCTCAACGATGGAGCCAACTGCATATTTGTCAGCTGCCAGCTTCCAAGGGTTCTTGTCTGCATCCTTCAGGGACAGGCTGATTTTGCCCTTTTCCTTATCTACATCCAGAACGAATACTTCAACTTCCTGACCTTCCTTCAGAACCTCTCTGGGGTTGGAAATTCTGCCCCAGCTCATTTCGGAAATGTGAATCAGGCCATCTACGCCGCCCAGATCAACGAATGCGCCGAAGTCTGTCAGTCTGGAAACAGTACCTGCAATCTTGGAGCCAACTGCGATTGTTTCAAACAGAGCTGCCTTCTTTGCTGCGATTTCCTTTTCAACCAGATCTTTTCTGCCGCCGATAATACGACGTTTTACTCTATCCATTTCAATGATATTGAATTCCAGCTCCTGACCCTTGAATACGCTCAGATCCTCGATGAATCTGTTGGAAACCTGAGAGGAAGGAATGAATACTCTTACGCCGTTTACAACTGCAATCAGACCGCCCTTTACAACGTCTGTTACAGTACCTGTAACAACTGTTTTTTCATTGAATGCCTTTTCGATATCTTCCATGCCCTTCTGTTCTTCGATACGCTTTCTGGACAGAAGTACATTGCCATCGCCGTCATTTACACGAACAACGAAAACTTCGATTTCATCACCGGGCTGTACAACCTGGCTGGGAACTACTGTTGTATCTCTGCTGAATTCGCCTCTGGGGATAACACCGTCAGATTTGAAACCCAGATTAACGGAAACCTCTTCGCCTACAACCTGAATAACGGTGCCTTTTACAACATCGCCTGTGTGCAGGGTAACAAGAGAATCTTCCAGCATCTGCTCAAAACTCACTTCTTCAACATTTACATTTTCAATTTCGCTCATAGTAACTACTACCTCCTTAATTATTGCAGGTGGTGTGGACGCACCCGCAGTTATCCCTATTCTATCATCCTTCTTGAAAGTTTTCAACACTAAATCGCAAATTGTTTCAATATGAACCGTATTCTCGCAATTTTTTTTACAAATCTCAACCAATTTTTGTGTATTAGAGCTTTTTTTGTCCCCGATGACAATCATTTTATCCACATTTTGGGAAAGCTCCATGGCTTCCTTCTGCCTCTTTTCCGTCGCAGAGCAAATGGTCTGGGAAATCTCCATTTTCAGCCCCTTCTGCCGCAAAATGGCAAGCATATCGTCAAACTTGCTCTGGCGGAAGGTTGTCTGCACCACAACGGCGTAGTCCTTCTCCGTATCCAGCACCGCCGCCTTTGCCTCCTCAGGGCTTTCCAGAATAATGGCTGTATTGCCGCACCAGCCGTTAATGCCCTGTACCTCCGGGTGCTTGCCGTCTCCGGCAATGATGATGCTTTTGCCCTGATTCCACGCTTCATTCACAATCGTGTGTATCTTCTTGACAAACGGACAGGTGCCGTCCACCATTCGCATGCCCTTTTCCTCCAGCGCATCATACAGAAACTTTCCGACACCGTGCGAACGAATCACAACCGTTCCTTCATGAACGCCCTCCAAATCCTCAATGATATGCAGTCCCTTTTCGTCCAAATCCCTTGTTACCTCCTTGTTGTGAATCAAGGGGCCATAGGAATACAGCGGTGCGCCGTTATTTTTTTCTATTTCCGCATACGCCATCTCAATCGCGCGCTTCACACCAAAGCAAAACCCTGCGGATGCCGCCAGTGTTACGTTGCTCATTCCTTCACCTTCAATTCTTCCACCTTATCCATAATCACCTTCGTAATTTCGCCCATCAGCTCTGTTGTCAGCTTTTTATCCCGAAATTCATCCAACGTCAGCGGCTCACCATAGCGAATTGTAAGCTTGCTGCGGAATTTATAGGTGCCGCTGATGGCGCAGGGAATGACAGGTGCATTTCCCTTCATCGCAAAAAGCGCCACGCCTGCCTTTGCCGCAACGTCCTCGCCTGCCTTTACCCGTCTGCCTTCCGCAAAAATGCCGACAATCTTGCCCTCCTTCAAAAGCTTGATTGCTGTCTTGACCGCCTTCATATCCATGGAAACCTTGCGGTCAATCGGGAATACGCCCAACTGGTCAAGCACCCATGAAAACAGCTTATTTTTAAATAATTCCTTCTTTGCAATATAATGCGGCAGCCTGTCCAGATAAATCGCCGTGGAAACAGGATCATAATTGCTGTAATGGTTGCTGCAAATCACACCGTTGCCGGTTTCGGGAATGTTTTCCTTCCCGATGATTTCCACCTTGAACATAATGGCATACCAGATTTTCACCAGAAAAATCGCTACATAATAGACCCATGATTTCTTTTCTGTATCCTTCATTTTTCTTTCACCCTTTCCGCAACAATATCTAAAATGGCGTGCAGCACAGCATCTATGCCCATGCCTGTCGAATCCAGAGAAACCGCATCTGCCGCCCTTTTCAAGGGACTGTGCGCTCTGTGCATATCGTTGTAATCCCTCTCAAGAATCATTTTCTTGATTTCTTCAAAATCCGCCGTTTCGCCTTTTTCCTGCAATTCGCCCACACGACGGCGCGCACGCTCCTCCACGCCGGCATCCAGATAAATCTTCACCTCGGCATCGGGCAGAACAACCGTCCCAATATCTCTGCCATCCAT
>UMFI01025461.1_pt1 | contig 10672 bp, 11 predicted proteins | sample 1964951 | NCBI WGS metagenome assembly UMFI01 (sample SAMEA4836040, study PRJEB28245) | human gut metagenome | biome: gut microbiome; material: fecal sample | place: Denmark | collected 2008 | reverse complement strand
GTAAAATCAATGGGTTGTGGCATTTAACAAATGCCTAAAAACTTATTAGCAAGGAGAATTAATTATGCGAAAAATTTTAGCAATATTACTCTCAGCAACTATGGTATCTGGATTTGCACTGACCGCGTCAGCATCAGGACAAAATGAAATGGTAATTACACATCCTGAGAAAGGTGTGACAGAAGGATCTGTGGAAGAAAAGTGTATTATTATTGATGGTGTTTATTCCCCATCTCATGGTACTAGAGCCGCATTTAAGGATTATGTTGGAATCGGAAATGATGATAAAGGTCCATGGTTTCATGGAGTTACACCAGATAGAATCGTATATTCACATTATAAAAACCCGAAGTATTGGCACGGTTCATCAGCCCGTGGTTCTCTTGGACTTGACAGAAGTGAATGGGTTCCTAAAGATGTTATGTCCTATGCTTCCATCCAAACAGTATGGCTTGATGGCAATCATGCCTATTGGCGAGTAGATGAAAATAAGCAGTAGTATGACAAAAAGCAAACATAGAAAAAAAGTTTATTTAGTAATAGTGGCATTATTTAAGGGCGTTGCCTTATATGCCGCGCTCTTATTATTGTTGTTAATACTAAATAACAGTAATCGCTTATTTCAAACCTTTAGACAGTATGAGCAATTTCATTCATTGGATGGATATTATGGGATACGTATTTCTCCAGAGATTGATGTCTCTGAAAGTGGTCTTCAAAAATTAGACGAAACTCTCGTTCGTTTCTTTAAAGCGACAAATGGAGTTAATAGTCGTTTGCTAAGTGTGGGAACCCAAATTTCTCTCTATGATAATGGCCTTATTTCCTTTGAAGAAATGGATATAAAAGATTTTATTATCACTGTAAATGAAACCTATTTGCGTGAATGTCCAATCTATGATTTAAATGGAAATGAAGTGAGAATTACAGAAAATCTGGATCAGGATTATTTATTGATCCCGGAAAAATACAGATCAATGTCGGAGGAATTAAAAACGTACCATGAAAAAAACAATACGTTTTTGCGGTATTTCATAGAGGATTCTAAAAAAATGGGCATGGAAGCTGCTCATAACCAGGTTCATGAAATTATACCACTAAACCTGATTTATGTTAAAGATGAGCAATTCATCGAAGTATATAATATGAATGTACGTGGAAAGTTCAATGCACTAGTAAAGAATCCTCTTGTGAAAATAGTTACGAATGATAATGTAAGCGATGCCCAAATCCCTCATTATATAACTCATCAAGATTACCTGATAAAAATAACAGATGATAATCGGAGCTCTATTTATCATGCGCTAAAGGAATCAGGATTGGAAGACTTTGTGATGGAAATATATTCCGTTTGGGAAGAATATCGTCGCAATATAATTCAAAACATTGGTATACTATTTATACAATTATCCCTAATCTGTATAATAGGATATTCCACCTATAAAATGGAAATGCGATACCTCGAGGACATCAGTCCAAATATGCTTATAAATATATTTGTGTTTAGTTGGATAATTGTGATATGTCTGGCTATGTATATGAATATTTCCTTAAGCATGATAAGAATTATAGGAATTTTAATAATGTCTTGTCTCGATATTATTATTTACAAAATGTGCATAAAACCAAGATGATACTAAATCTAAAACAATCAAACCGGCAGCCTATGAAACTTGACAATCCCCTGACATACCTCTTATCACAGCGGCCAGACGCTAAAATGTCAGATGAACAGCTGGAACAGCTTGCTCCATGGAGCGAGACTGCGAAAGCGAACTGTCAAAACTAAACATAGAGCAAAACGCTTGCATCTATCATTTTGGTGCAAGCGTAATTCATGGGCAGCGTAGCAGAATATTTTGCGCTTACTTTTTATTTTCCACTTTTTGATCATTTTTATATTGACATTTACTTAAGCGGGAAATTTTGAGCTTCTAATTTTATATAATAAGTCCCATTCCGTTCTGTATTACAATTTAGTCCACCAGATATATTATTGGGATATGCTAAAAAGCTCCCACAGGCATTACCATTGCTATCCATCAATGTCACGATATAGGAATAACCCGTACTTTTGTAAATATGTTCCACCAGACAAATTCCTATAAATCTGAGATTGAGTGTCTATCCAAGTACTCGTATTCCATGTAGTAAACGAATATGTTCTTCCTTTATCATGAACCGTAAATGAAAAATTACCTTTATCATCTGGTCCCTTTATAGTTCCTGTTGGTGGTGAAACTCTTTCTTCTGCTCGACAAATACTCTTTGCCTCTAGTTTATCGCGTTTTACTCCTGCAAGAGCATCTTCAACCGAATAATAAACAGAACCATTTACTAATTCTCCATTATCATATTTTCCGTCTAGCAACTCATGTCCAGGTGAAATAAGTTCTGCCTGCCCTCTAGTTTCTAAGTGATATTGTGATTCATTAACCTCTAATAACTGTTCTAACTCTTCCTCTGGGCTTAACATTGTCTCAGTATTTGCAACCACGGATATGGGAAAAGCAATTGTTAACATGAGGCAAAGACCAAAAATCCCAATATTTTTTCTCATAATCTTTCTCATTCCTTTCTAAAATAGTTTTAAAGCTATAAAAATATGAAGTATTGTTATTTTAAACTTCGAAACTGCTTCGTAAGGGCTGAAAGCTCCAAGATGAGCCTCCCCCCGTAAAAGAGAGAAACTATTAATGTACATCAAAAATACTCTTCACGGTCGCAAGAATTCCTCTCTGTAATTCACCTATTGTTCCTAGTATGCACAACTCATTCTCATGTATGCTTTTCTGGTAAAAAATACTTCCAGTATCCGTCTATTTTCTTGATATTTTCATTTGTATCTTTGCAGATAATATCAACAATATAACATATAAAATAGGTGTTACCGTTAAAAATGTATGCTTTCCTATTTCAGCTATGATCCCTATGTCAGGACTGGCATTATAGTGTATGGCAAACGCGAAACCAAATCCCGCAATAACACAATGAAAAGCAAATAAAATAGTCGCCGTAACTACAATAAATGCCACTATAGATGTCAGTTTTTTCTCAAGTATTTCTATCCTTCTAAAGCAAATAAACAGGACATCTATCAACATAAGAACGAACGTAAAGAAATGCAGATTATCACTGAACTGAATTGGATAATTATCCGCAGTTGTTACAGGAAACAGCCCAGATGTCTTTTCTCCAAAAAATCCATCTAATTCCGTTGCAATCTCTTGATCATTCAAGTTTTCATTAAAATGAAATGTATCTACCAATTCTTTATCAACAACCTTTACCAATGTAGGAACTGCATCAATTTTGTATTTACGCAATATATTGTCATACCTCGAATTTTCTTTCCAATACGCTGTATTGAAATAATAAACAACCCAACGGTTATTCTGTAGAAACTCATTTAAGTGGTCTTCAAACACTACACAGCTCGGGCATGTCGGTCGTCCAAAATATACATAAAAGGTTCCTGGCATATCATCGAAAAAAGTAATATTTGTAATCCCTATAATGTGTTCCGCTTCCGCTGCAAAGGTTCGTATTGATAGCATACACAACAAAAATATAGTAACTATTGCCTTTTTTATTTTCATTATTTTATTCACCCCGTAGGATTGCACTTATTAATCGCAAATTCAATCAACCCTACATCTGGTCTTATTGGTTCCAAATCCCAGTCTCCCACTTCTCCTGGATACCAAATTTCTCCCAATGCATGGCATCGAAACTGTTGCTCTAAACTCCCTTCATTAGTCCAGTACTGACTACTCCCACATCCTGCTTTTACAAGTGCCCAAGATGCCATCGTTACTTCAAGATCATGATTATTTTTTGTAACATCTGTTGGAAAGTTTTCATTAAAAAGATCCATTGTAAAAACTACCGGTTCGGTATTTCCATCAGTATATTCATAAAGAATAGCATCCTCTTGTGTCTTTTTATCACTGACAGGCATAGCAAAAGACATCATATTATTCAACAATATAATCATCAACAAATTTCCTGTAAAATACTTTATAATAATATGAAGTGTTTTCATAATCATTATATAGTAATTTATACCTATTCTACAAAAAACAACATAAATAGTACATTTTAATAACATAATTCAACTTTTTAATCATTCACTGTCCTCTATACTGTAAATTCCGGCTCATCTGACATGGGGGGGCAAATGAGCCGGAATTTGCACCTTCATACTAAAAGTACTCTCCTTTTTCCGCTCATAGCTTTCATTAATCTACTGTATGCCTTTTCAATATATAAAGAATAAATTACTTGGTTAGAAAAATAAAAAGATAAACTATACCATCAAAGACAAAAAAGGCGATGAGCCTTGTTTATGTTTCATCGCCTTTTAATATGACCTTTTTACTATTTTTTCATCATTATTCTATATTCTATAATTACTCTATTTTATTCGATAAGTAGACCATAATATTCACATAAAATCGCTTTTCAATATATCGAACATCAATCGTTCCATTATATTTTTTCACAATTCTCTTTACATTTTTTAATCCATATCCATGCCTAGTCTTATCCAATTTTCTACTAATAATTCTTCCATCTTTTTCACTGATATTACCATCAAAACTATTTTCAATTGTAATATACATCAGTGACTTTTCAGAATATATCTCTAAATGTAAATATTGTTCTTCTGAATGCTCTGCAGCAGTAATCGCATTATCTAATAAATTACTCAATAATACATTCATATCAAATGATGCAATATAATCGCCTTCCGGAATTGCAACTTTTGCTGATACATCTTTTAATCTGTGGTGAGCCTCTCCTAATAAATAATTCAAATTTCCATCCAGTTCCTTGTTTCCAGAATAACTATATTCATCCGAATTAATTGTCGCTTTATTCATTTCTTCCAAATACGATACCATTTCTTTCATATTCATAGAATTTGCCATTGATAATAATTCTCTAATATGATATTTCATGTCATGTTGCAAAGAACGTATTTGATCCTGTGTATTCATAATAATATCCAATTGCTGTTTATAAATTTCAGTTGTTTGAAGACTTAATTCATTTTCCATATTGGTTAAATACACGCTTTCCATTGTACTGTAAAGATAAAACGATACAACATTTATAGTCAATAATCCCACTCCCATGACCACAATAAGATTTCTATCTTCCATATCGTTCGATATGCAGTAATGAATCATAAGCATACTACATAAAGGAATCAGTAAAAAAAGTACCCACTGAGGAATTACATATTCTGGATTTCTTTTTTTGTTCACTATCTTTTCTGAAATAATCTGACAGACTGTAATTAGTAAAACTGTCATTGTTCCCTGTAACTCATTAATTGCTGGAGCAATTCCATAATCCCGAAAAGAAAGAATTATTACAACATCGCTTAACATGTTACATGCATAAATAAGAAAAACAGAAAAAAGCTTTTTTTGGATGTTTCCTCGGAATGTGAACGCAATCAATAACAAACCAACAATATTCGTAATCATATTGATTTCACGATCATGGAATAATATGTATCCTGCACTGGTAATTAAGAAGCAAGCGAAACCGCTAATGAATTTTATTTGTTTAGAATAAGTACTGGACTTCTTCAGAAAAATTTGCAAAAACTTTGTATTTACATAAATACGAAATAAATTTGTTGGAATAAATATTAACAAATTTTGTAAACTCATTATCCTCACTCTTTTCTATGACTTATTTTCTCTCGTACTTCTTTTTGATATGCTTTACTAATTGTTAAAATATCATGATTCTTCATTTCTACAAAATCAAAGGTATATTTTATAACATAATCTTGATTAACAAGATATGATTTATGGATTGCTAAAAACTGCGGCGGTGCATCACTGGCAACTTCTTTCAATTTTCCATAAAATACAATTTCTTTACCTTTTGTCACTGCCACTACCTTGTGCCTATCACTTTTGAAATATAATATCTCGTCATATGCAACTTTATTAATTTCCCTTCCACTTTGGTACTGAAACATATGATTTTTTGTTTCAATAATTTTTAAGATACCCGATATTACATCGAATAAATCGTTTTGATTTATTGGCTTTACCAAGAAATCGTATGGCTGTGTCTTAAAAAGTTTTAAAGCATAACTTGTTTTCGATGAAATATAAACAATTTGAGTTTTTACATCATATAAGCTATTTCTTATATAACTTCCAATATCAATGCCTGTTAATTTTATTAATTCTATATCTAGAAATATAATATCTATTTGATTTCCTTTCTCTAGATAATCTCGTATGGACTCTCCAGAAAACCATATACTGATTTCCATCGAAATATTTAATTTCTTCCCAATATTTTCTAACATGCTTTCCAGTTCTGAGCATAGACCTTTTTCATCATCACAAATGGCTATTTTTAAAACATTCTTTTTCTGATCCATAATGTACCTAACCTTTCCCATCATTGCATTGTACATTTCATTATATCTCATATCCTTGCGTCCTTTCAAACTTTTTATTAATTATTACCATGGTCGATTGAAATTAACATAATCTACACCTCCTTTTGATTTTCTTTATCCTTATCCTTTACGCTTGGTATGCGCATATCAACAAAGCAGTAAATATGCTGATTGCTTATTAAATCAAAAAAAGGTGTTAAAGCTTTCAGAAAATGAAATCATTTAACACCTTTGCTATATAATATTTTTTATATTTATCAAGAAATTTTGTCTCGTAAAAAAACAAAATTATTAACGTAGCCATTTATATCTGAACCATCATATACCAGCTCCAATTGTTCTTTGTCTATGACATAATGGTACAGCCCTTGAGGATATTCTTCTGGATCTGATCCGGCTCCTAAGAAATATATATCGTTATCAGAAGTAAAAACAAATTCCTCATAGACAGTTACTGGGAAGTCTTCCGTAAATAATTCATAATTTATTGGAGATTCCCCTGTTTTTAATAAAAATTGAAACTCTGGCAGATCCGTATATTTTTGATAGAGACCCGTATAAAAAATTTCATTCTCATTTTTTATAGCAATATGCCTAACCAAAAATCGATCGAGCTTTATTAATAACTGTGGCTGCTCTGCAGATAATTCATAAATGTAAGTGTCTGGAGGATAGTAAGGATCATCTTGATTCTTACGTGAATTCCAGGCTTCCCGGATATCCAATTCTTGTTTATAGGAAGTTCCAGACAGAACCAGGCGTCCACTGGCAGCATGATAAGTGCATAACGAACAGTTAAAATCAATACCAAGTTCCAATTCCGACAATACATGGCTATTTTTATCATATCGATATGGTACGCACCTCCGCTCTTTTCTTGCAACAGCTATGACAATAACATCATCTTTTCTGGGGATAATGTAGTTGATGGCAAAGAGAGAGTCTGTTAATTTTTCTGCCGTTCTTTTTTCCAGATCATACTTCCATAGCTGATCACAATTTCCGGTCTCATCTACAGCAGAATAATAAGTCGTATGTTCGGCCTCATCATATACAGCTAACGGATACTGAGAAGTATAAGGAACACTGCCGATAGTGATAATGGAATCCTCCAGGGACTTTTTTAACACAGCCGTAGTCATTCCGTTTTCAGGCGATGTATGATCATTATAATAAGTAACAGCAATGGAAAGATAAGGAGATGTTTCCGTGTGCAAACAGCAGGAAGTACAAAATAAGATACAGATTGACAAAATAATTATAGTGATACGTTTCATAAAAACCCTCCTTTTATACAAACATATACATAGTGACATAAATTATTTAAAAAATGAGATATTTTATGAAACAATAATAGCAGGAGCATTACATATAAGACCACGCTCCTAAATAATGTCAATAGGCATGATTACCATCGATCTATATTGTTTGAACGGAAGCATATTCATTTTATCCATTGCGAGATAACATTTAAATCAACTATTCTTCCGGTTGCTCAGCTTGATAATCTGCTAAAGGCATTGTGATGAATCTTCCGTCATCACTAACAGCAATGATGATCTCTTTAGAACCCTCAATTTCAACAATATCTCCGAGGGAAATATTGGTTGATGCATTCGCATTGACCTTATTTCCTTGTTTAATATTTGTATGCACTGATATCTTTTCCCCGTTAATACCGGAAAAGTATTCTGTTTTATTGGAGATATTATACATATACAGTCCAATTAGAATAAATAGTAATAAAACAATGAATATAAATGCATTTAAATACTTTTTCATAATCTTATTTTACATAGCCACATACAGTGCAAGTATCTCCTAATAATTTATATTTGTGCTTCACATTTCTCCATGTCCTGTCATATATCTTGAATCCGATCCTTCCACACTGTCCACATACTCCATCCTCTAAACTTGAAACAACTACTTCTTTGCCATTCGGACCATCAATGATATCACCTGCCTTATTGGCATTGGTTTCAGAATGATTGAGTGAATGAGAACTAGCAAAAGCAGGGATGGCTGTGGTACCTACTAAAAAGATTGATAAGCTCGTCATAAATACTACTTTCTTCATTTTCAAAATAAAAGTCATATATGCCTAATAAGTTTTTCATCAAACGATTATATTCAAACCATATCTTATTTTATATTCCATTGGAATCCCCTTCTTTTTTTAATTCCTTTAATATACAAGTTTTTTTAATTACATTGAATATATTTGATTTTATCATTTTGAAAAGCAATTTAATATGTTATTGACATAATTCATAGAGTTTAAAGACATAATTGGATTATACTGAATTGAGACAAAATGATACTCTGTTGCATCTTTATAGTAATCGAGAAACAAAATGGGATGTCAAATTCAGTGGTATCCATTTTCAAATGCCTGCAGCCATCCTCCATTCAGGATAAAAAGTGTTGTGTACTGGCATCTTTCCTTGATTATTCTTGAAAATCTGGGAAAAACTGATCCAAAATCTCCATACTGTCCTTAGAAGTATATCCCCATAAGATCGAACTGAGCGCTTCAATCACTTCTTGTCTTTTTCGGTATCATCAATCCCTTTTTCTTTCGTGCCTTGTAAGGATGAATTTCTGGTAAGAGCTATGGAACCCGCAGACTGCACGCTTTCCTCTTCCCTTGTCCTTTACCTGTTTACGGGCTTTCATTTCTTTTTTGTTACTGGACATCACTAATAAAAGTACAGCCCAGAGAACCATGATGCCAACCCCAATGACCGCCAGCAAAGGGTTCGGGGCTGTGGTTGTTCCGGCATATTCACTCATGTCAAAGCCCACTAAAATCAGTGCAGCAGAAAACGGATAGATGCTGGCAAGAATACCGCCTTTGAAAAACATCATGCTGTATCCAAGGAAGAACGCCAGAATGGAACCTCCCAGATATGCCCCTCGGATCTGTCCAAAAATCAGGATTAGGGGCATACAGACCAGATAGGTTGTCAGACCCGCTAACACAATCTGTGCACCGCCATGAAAAAACACTTCCGCTGTCAGTCCCGATAATCCAACCGCCAGTCCAGTGATTAGGGTAACGCCAACACTGTAAATTCCCAACAGAACCGTAAGAATACCAACCCAGAAGAGCTTGGCCCCTAACACGTCCGGCATAGAAACAGGAATTGTCATGATGTTTTTCAACGTATCATGGGTGGATTCTCTGTCAATGAGCCAGCTGCCGATCATCACCAGTGAAATAGGAAAAAACATCTGGGTATTGCCCCATACAACATTCTCAAAAAGCATGGGAAAATCATAGTTTGGATTTCGGTACTCCGGCTCGACAATCAGCTGACTTCCATATTGCACCAACGGACAGAGTGCAAGCGCCACCAGTCCCACCCAAAGGATCTGACACCGGCGTAGTTTCAGTAATTCCGATTTTAATAAATTCCACATAATCACACCCCCTTAAATCTCTCGACGCCGGTAAACAAACGCAATCAGTGCAAGAAATACAATGGCTTCCACAAAAACCACGCTAAACACTTGGATATTATTCAAATAATACGGACTGACCCGTTCCAGCAGTTCTGCCAGCTCTTCACTGATGCTGCTATACTCATAAAACTGAAATGTCCAGCGAAAAGCCAGCGGTCCTGGAAGCAAGGTTCCGGCATTCAGACCAAAAGGCTGCATCAGAAAAATATCATTGTTGGCAAGAAGATAATTCGCAATGGTATAGAAAAATGCAATTACAACCGACACGATATAGTTTTTATCAAGAAGAACAACGATCAAAATGCAGGGAAGTGCGCCGACCCACATGATCACGCTCTCTCCAATTCCTATCTGAAACAATGTCCAGAACCCCACCGGATTCCATCCTTGAATCAGCAAAGCCGCAAGAATTACCAATGCTCCAACCGCCATAAAGCCAATAGCAAACAGCAGTAAAACCAGCATCTTGGAAAGTACCAGCTTCGTTCTGTTCACCGGAATGGTAACAAGGTTTTTCAATGTGTCATTGTCCAACTCCTCAAACAGCAGATTAGAAGCCAGTATCACAAGAAGCGGCATCAAAAGAAGATATGCGCTGAGCTGGAACAACCCTGCCATCATATTGTTCGTAGCATCCACATCCGTGTTCGCATCTGCCAGAAAAATAGCATAAGCCAATGGAAGCAAGGCGGAAAGGAACACGGAAATAAATACCAGTGGCTTGCGTTTCAATTTCAAAAATTCGCATTTGATTAGTTTAAGCAA
>UMFI01055408.1_pt1 | contig 10744 bp, 6 predicted proteins | sample 1964951 | NCBI WGS metagenome assembly UMFI01 (sample SAMEA4836040, study PRJEB28245) | human gut metagenome | biome: gut microbiome; material: fecal sample | place: Denmark | collected 2008 | reverse complement strand
AAAACGGACCATGCTCGAGCAGCTTCGCAAAGAGGTCTCATCGGATTACGCCGAGGCGATCGACTCCGGCCTCGACCAGCTCAGTACTGCACTCGACATGCTTTACAACGTTGACCGCGACCGCGGTATCTTGCTGGTCTCCGGCGTGTTTTACAGTGAAGAGGAGCGCGGGCACGACACCTTTGACGGCCCCTTCCCCGTTGCCTCTTGGGATGCCGCTCAAACCCTTATGAAGCAATACGTCGATGACGACCCCGATGAAGATTGGTCCGAATCATTCTGGCAGATTAAGCTCGATACCGCCGAAGACTTACACGACCGCCCGCGCGCTCAAGCCTCGCTGATATTCGCCGCGACCATGGCTGGCGATTTGGTCTTTTTGAGCGACCGCCGGAATCAGCGGACTCCGCATCAAAGCATCGATCACTTGCCGTGGAACAATAGCAAGCACTTCTGTGCCAATGGTGAGGTCTTCTACACCCCCTGGTCCCCCGGCGACATCATCAAGATCGATAGTCGGCCCTTCGACCACGGTCCCCGTTTCGCCATCGTACTCGAAGACGACTACGATAGTTCGTTCAAAGGCCAGGTTTGGTGCGCCTATCCGAGCAAAATCTACGGCGTTGAGGAAGGCAATCTCCGCTTGAGGGATTTCACGGACGGCTTCCTCGACGACTTCACACCCTCTGCGCTCTACACCGCCGAACGCTATATCGGCGACTTGCCCGATGATTGCTCCTTTATGCTCGAACTCTCGAAAAAGCTGCACGATGACCCCAGCTACGGCAAACAATGGTCGGACGGATCGGTCGTACACGACTGCCTGCAGCCATACCGCACATCGGCCGGCGCCGGCGTCAACGCCATACGTTCGGACATTCTCGAGTTTCTCGACTCACCTGACATCAAGGAGCATTTGAGAGACATCGGCTACGAGCCCACCACGCCCGAGGCGGCGTTCATCGTCGACCGTTCGAGCGAGAAGACGCTGCAACAGAAGATTGAGGCCTGGCAAAAGATTCTCGAAAACATGCCCAATTGTGCGATGAACAGGCGATACGGCACGTTCAATATCCACAACTTCCATGTCTTTCTTCGCGATGTCATCAGATGGGAGCGCAAGAAAATCGCCCGGTTCAAACAGCCTGGCAAGCACATGTATTTCTTTGAGGACAAGACGGGAAGTCCCCATGAGAGCGGGTGCAATTATGGCCCCTACACCAGCTACGAAAAATGTTTCGAGGCAATCTGGAATGAGCTTGAGGAAGAGAATCCTACCTCGATTGAAGTCACACGCCGCCCGATCGATCCGGACGAAGACTACTATGTCGCCGATAAGCTCATGCTCGACGCAAATGGCAAGGTCATGGATTGCCAGCTGCACTGCATCGACAAGGAACGCGAGGGAGAAGACCCCACTTTCGCCTTTGAGCTGATGTGGTTTGACATCCCGACGCCATTCCACGCCGGCGACATCATTTGTCGGCACGGCGACCCTGGCGACCCCATGCTGCTTCTCAATATGCAGACATGGACCACGAAGCGGGTCATGGATGAGCTTCCGCCTTCCACCTACAGGGAATGCGCCGCAAATAAGGCCGACGACCTGCTCAGACACCATCGGCAAAATGGCGATACGAGCGACATGTACGCCTACGGCTGTCAGATTGAATATCCCCTGGAGTACCCCGTCTATATCGGAGAGCCGAGTTGTTTTCTTCTCGATATGGAATACTGCCGTACCCCGCTCAAGCCGGAGGCGAGAATTCTGTACGGCGTGCGGGCATATCTCGACGGCAATCTGGGTCTTGACTCACTTATTGCGCTATCAAGTCTTTGCGAGCTGCAGGCGCTGGTTAAGAAAAAAGCCGAGCGGTTTGAAGGGGAAGACGGCTGGCTCAAGACCCGCTATCCGGAGCTGTTCGACGATGCGATAACCCCGCTGAAGCGATTCGAAACAAAGAGGAGCTAGCCATGGACATCTTGGATTTTGTGGACTCCCGGGACATTCGGGGACACCTGCGCAGTATCGACTTCCAACCCAGCACCATTGAGGCCGCCTATCTGGTTTGGTTTTCGAAGACCGCCACGCTCGATCAGAAATGCGAAGCTTGGCAGGAAATCGCCCGAACCATGCCCAATTGTTCGCTGGAGGCAACCCATGCCGGTCTTGGAAGGCCCGCCATCCCCGATTTCCATGCCTTCTTGCGCTGGACAATCGATTACAACAAACGGTGCGTCGATGCGTTTACGAGTGGGACGGGTTACGTTTATCAGTATGAAGAGGAGATTGTGCCCGACGGACAACTTTGTGGGGCCTTCGGCGCGGCATTCAGCTGTTATGAGAAATGTGCCGAGGCGTTGCGCGGTGATGATGAACTGGCGAGCCGTCCAGAGGCACGCGTACGCATCACCCGGTGCCCGCTCGATGTCGACGAAGAACATCACCGGGAAGATTGGCTCATGGTGAACGGTAAAAGCGAGGCCCTTTCCGTCTATTGTCCTTCCGCCGGCCCCGTTGAGAACGATTGGGAGATCGCATTCGAGTTCATCTGGGTCGATATCCCCACGCCGTTCCACACCGGCGATATCGTCTGGACGCCGCAAGGCAGTGCCCGTGAGCCGTTCACGTTGTTCGATCTGCCCACGTGGGACCGGACAAAGCTTGAGGCAGAGCTTCGGCAGGCAGACCGTTCTGACGAATGGCTTGATCATGCACAGCAGCGCCTCGAGCACTATCGCCATGCAGGGGATATCAGCAACATGCGTGCCACTGGTTGCTCGATTACCTACAACGAGACGTTTCCCCTCTACATCGGCGAGCCAGACCCGCTTTACCTGAATCTTGAGTACTATCGCAAACCACTCGAAGACGAGCAGCGGATTTTAGTCGCAGCCCAGGCCTACCTGCGCGGCGACCTGTATGTCGACTCACTTGTAGCGTTTATTGACACCATAAGGATGGAATCCAAGGCCAGGCGCAACCTAGAAGAGCTGCGTCTTGATCAGGCGCCGCTCAAGGAAAAGTATCCGCAGTTATTTGAATAGGGGTCGTCATGTCCGAATCCACGAGGGGCTACGCCGATAACCCGGAGACTATCGTGCACAAAGAAATAATCAACCTGATCGAATCTCCGGAGCTGCGAGAGCATTTGCTGCATAATCCGCAGCTCCTGAGTGGTGATCATTACACGCAAATCATCGGTGGCGCGTCGATAGAAATCAACCGCAAACGGGAGATGCTCAGCAGGCTGGTTGCTGCCGAGCGCAGCTCGTCAGGCGAAACCTTTGATTGGTACGGACCAGAGATTTGTATCGACTACATCGATGATTGTCTGAACGCGCTAAAGGCCGTCGACGGAAACAGGAAAGTGCTGCTTATTAGCGAAATTAGCTTTGTCGACGACGAAGTGGGATCCGCCATCACGCATGGCCCCTTCCCCGTAGCATCGTGGCAGGCCGCCCTTACGGCAATGAAGGCATACGCGGACAAGTGGAGCGAAATGACAGATCTATCGTCCTCATACTGGATGATCGAGCTGTTCAACCTTGTCAACGACCCGAGCTGTTCATATCCATACGACGGCTTTCTACAGCCAGACTACACTTACTACGCAAACGCCTCCGGCGAAATCCAGTACATCTGCAGGGAAGAAGAGGGTGAATGTGGTGAGGTGCTCGACTGCATTGTGGGTGGAATCTTTGGCCCGTGGTTCAAGGGGGCATATGTCGACCTGCCCACGCCGTACAGAAAGGGTGACATTCTTGAGATCGACTGCCGGCCATGGGCGCCAGGTCCTTGTTATTGTCTGGTAGCAAACTCGAAATTGGACTGTCTGTATCCCGATGGCGATGGGCAGATCAGATGTGGCTCTATCCCCTACGGCAGCTGCTTTGCCGGATGGGCGCATACGAACCTGATGCTGTCGCCCGTGTTCAGGGCGAGAAAAGCAACGCAGCCCTTGCCGGAAGCATGCGCGACCTTGCAAGCAATCGAGCTGGACCGGATAGAAGACCTGTTAGAAGAGTGCGCCGACAACAAAGAGAAAGAACCCGGTTGGCTGGATATATATCGGCATCGTGCTCGATAACGGAAGCTGGATGCATATCGACACTCGAGGGAACGATCAGCAGATGCGGCGGATCAACTCGAGACGAACGTCGACGCGGCGGCAACGCAGACTTTTCCGAATAGCGATCTTGACGATAACATTTGACCATCCCACCGCTCATCCGTCTAGATTGTCCGCACACCTTTGTTGCTCAACAATTGCACAAAGCCCACGTTCTAGTATTTGTTGTTAAAGCGGCCGCTAAAGACAGGAGCAAAATGGATGCCAAACCAAGTTCACCTGGATTGATACCTGCACTGCAATCGCTCAAAATTGCTGGCCATGCGAAACGACGAAGAAACCCTTCTCGCAATCTGTAAGTCCCCCGCATCTACAACGAAATGATTGGATCGAGTGTTAACTGGAGGTCGACAATGAACAACAACGAGCCAAAAGACATTTTAATTAGCGTATTGTTCTCAGGCACTTATTTAGATGAAGGGAAAAATATTGGCCACGAGATTATCAACTTCTTCCCTGACGACAACGGCAATAGATACCTATACATACCCAGCAAGGGAACCATTGCGAAAAGCCACGACTTGAAATCAACGGCAATAATTCTCGCGCATAAAGACGGCGAACAGAAAGTTGAGGTCGATGCACTCGCACGTTCTCTTGCTAGCGTGGATGAAAATGAAGTATCGACAATAACGTTTAATGGAAAACCACTCTCAGCTCTTTTCGGCGATAACACGCACCGAGGCGAAAACGACAAGGAAGCCGGACTAAATCTTGCATGTCGTGTCGATGAGTTTTTGCTGCCGGCATCGGGGAAACGCATATTTATTGCAACTGGAAAGGAGGACGTCCTCAAAGATGACGAGTGCATTGAAGTATACGTAGGCGATGCCAAGATTCTCAACCAGTCTCAGAGAACGTACTTTTCAGAAGCGAAACGCAAAGAGGGCTACAGGATATTAAGAGATCTGATTGATGACGAGAGTCTATGGAAAGAAGCGAGTGAAACCGCCTTCGCTGCCGAGAAACTGCAGAAAAGTGAAATACTCGCCGAGCATCAAACGCCAACTTTCCTAGAAATCGCAAAGAAGCAATACGATGAGCTAGTCTTTTCCAATTTGTTTGCCTATTACTTTAATTACAGCGACGAAGGCTTTCGGGAGTTTGCTAAAGAGGTTTTAGGGCTACCAAATGTAGGCAGCATCACTTCTCTCGTAAGAGAGTCCGAGAACAATATCGATTTATGGATTGAAACAGAAACGCATGTCATAGTCATCGAGAACAAAATTCGCTCCGGAATCAACGGAATTAAGCGAGGCGAGGATGGAGAAACCAACCAGCTCGAAAAATACTACGAACATGCAGAGACAAAATGTAGAGAGGGCCAGAAACTAGCTCTGTATTTATTTGCGCCAAACTACAGCAGCATTAAACCCTCCGATTTGAAAGGAATAGACCCGGAACGCAACACAGAGTGGGAGTATGCGCTCATTACGTACAAAGAGATTTATAACTTCTTCAGTAAACACGCCACCTTATATGAAGATGAGTGTCATTTTTCCGACTTTTGTCGCGACTTGAAACGCCACATCGAAACCTCCGAGGACAACAAGCGCAGGGTAATGCACGCAAGGTTCGCCCAAATGCTCGGAAACGCCAATCAATCCCGCATCTCTCCAACCTCCAACGATTAAGGCGCGTCTAATCTTCGAATCAACTGGCTCTTGGCCGCCAACTTCAAGCCAACCTCCAATTTAAAGCCCGGCCTGCGGCGCAATTGCCCCGCGGGCCGGGCGCTTTTATTGGTTATGGCATCAGCAGAAAACTCGCACGTAGGCGGGAGTTTCGCCGCCGTGAATCATCCTCACCAGGACGTCCACGTTGCAGTGGGTCTCGGCGAATGCCGCATCGTTGTCTCGGCCCTCCGCTGCAAAGCAACCTGCCAGGATGGCAGATGTTGGGCTAAGCATGTTGCGTAAATCGCGCAGGACAGCGTTTACCGGGCGGTTGTCATCGAGCATCTTGAGTCCGTCGATTACGACCACTATGTTCTCTAGTACTGCTCTGTTCCACGTTTGATCCCCAAGCAGCCAGCTCGTTAAAAGGTCCATGGTCATGTTGTCTTCGGCAAAGATGCCCAAGTTGCGCTGCTTGAGGCGCATCGTTGCGCGGATTGTCTCAACCTGTTGTTCCTCAGGCTCATCTAACATCTTGTCATCCATCTCAGCGCGAATAAGCCGGGCGATCGCGTCCTCTTCACGCTCCCGAATCGGCATGTAGAGCACGGCTCGTTGTTCACTCAGGCGCAAGGCCGCATGCACCAGCACGTTCGAGACATCTTTATGCGCGCCGCAAATCACGCTGAGCTTGCCCAGCCCAATGCCGCCACCTAGGGCATCATCGACCGGCATACCGATCTTCAACACTCGCAGGGCTTCATGCACCGACGTCTCCATACCGCGGTCGAGCCCAGAAACCAGCCGATTGCGAAAACCGCTGAGGTCAAAGCCCTCGTCATTATGTTCTTTGCGATTCCCACTACGCTGATTCGCGGACGTCGGCGGCATCACGCCCGGGAAGCCCATCAGCTCGCCTATACTCACAGAACGGCCAATTCGATCGTCCCTGGAGTCCATCTTTAGCGTCATCGCAACCCTCCTAACGCCTACCGCGCTTACCAGTAGCCTTAAAATTCCAAATCGGCTTGAGTCGGTGAATAACATCAACCGTCGGGTCCATGAGTCTCAATACATCATCCGCAGGCTTATACGCTTCGGGCGACTCATCGAGCGTCGTCTCGCATGCGCTCGGACAGTAGATGCCGGCATCGCGCATCTCGTTAACGAACGACCTGGTATCGAGCGTTTGGAACGCTTTGGTGCGGCTCATCGCACGACCCGTCCCATGCGGCGCTGAGCAGTTCCAGTCCTCGTTTCCCTTGCCGCGCGCAATAACGGCACCGTCGCGCATGTTGAACGGAATCAGCACCATCTCGCCCGCATGAGCGCTAATGGCACCCTTGCGAATCATGCCGCCTTCCGAGATGTAGTTGTGCATGGTGGTAAAGCCGTCTCCGTCGAGTCGAATTCCCGTACGCTCAACAATCTGTGCGACAATCGCCTTGCGGTTCTGATTCGAGAAGCGTTGGCAGCTATGCATATCGACGAGATACTCGGCAGAAAGATCCCCCACGAGATACTTGAGCTCGTCGGGGATATCTGCCGTGCACGTCTTCTGCGCCAGCGCCTGATGGTGCTCCGCCGTCTGCTTGCCCATGTTGCGCGAGCCGGTGTGCACGACCAGATATTGGCACCCATCCTCGTCCTCGTCGAGTTCAATGAAGTGGTTGCCGCCGCCCAGCGTGCCCATGGAGCGCTCAACCTTGCGTTTATCCTGCAGCCAATCACGCGACTCCATGTCAAAGTCCGCGAGTACGCAGGCAGGATCGCGATGAAGGCTAAAGCCCGTGGGCACCGCGCGCTTCACATCGCGATTGAACTGAATGAGGTCGTCGCGCGCAATGGTCTCCGCAAGCGGCACACAATACATCCCGCATCCGATGTCGACTCCCACCAAGTTGGGAATCACCTTATCGCCCAAGTTTGCCGTAAAGCCAATCACGCAGCCCTTGCCCTTATGGGCATCGGGCATGATGCGGATCTTGGCGCCTTCAAACGCCGGGCAGCTGGAAATCTCCTCGATCTGCTCCTTGGTTGAATCCTCAAGATTCTCGGCAAAGACTTTGATGTCTGCCATCGCATTTCTCCTGTTTTGATCCTTGTAAACCGGAACCAGCCCCAAGCCAACAGAGTGCATGTCACGCCAGCCAAACCGCCGATTTCCGTTTAACCACCTTTCGCCCTATTCGGGCTCTTATTGCTGCGAATACTACGGTCGCGCGGGCTACAATGAGTCCCAATAACGGGTCTTGTTTTAAATCTCCGGTTGGTACGCTGCCGGCGAAAGGAGACAACGTGGCGAACAGACCAAACCAAAAGCTCAGGCTTCTGTTCTTGCTTAAAACCTTGATGGAAAAGACCGACAGCACGCACGGGCTCACGACGCAGCAGATCATCGAGGAGCTCGCCTATCACGATCTCGAGGCCGAACGAAAGGCCATCTATCGTGACCTGCAAACGCTTCGCGACTTTGGGCTCAACATCGACCAGCGCGGTGGCAAGGAATGGGCGTTGGCCTCACGGCCGCTCGACCTGCAAGAACTCATCATGCTTGTTGACGCCGTGCAGAGTTCGCCGTTTTTGACCGATGAGTTGACTGACCACCTCATCGGCAAGCTGCAGAGCCTCGCCAGCCTGGGCGAACGCGAGCTTATGCACAAGCGCGTCGACGTGCCTTCACGCGTGAAGATGCAAAACTCCGATGCCCTGCTCAACATCGACTTGATTCAGCAGGCCATGCGCGAAAAACGCAAGATCCGCTTCCGTTACTTCCACTACGACGCCGCCAAGCAAAAGGCCCTTAATCATGACGGAAAGACCTACGAGCTCACGCCTGTGCGCCTTATCTACTCCGACGAGCTCTATTACATGATTGGATTTAGAGATAAATGGGCTAATGCCGGCTCGGGTCATCAGCCGTTCACGCCCTACCGCGTCGACCGTATGCTCGACGTTGCGGTGTCCGAAGAGTCCGCGACCAAAGATCCGCGCATCGCCGGCTATGTGCTCGAGGACCACGTTTCGCCATCATTTGGCGTGTATGCGGCGGACAAGACCACTGTGGTGCTGGAACTCGATGACCGTGCGATGAACCCGCTCATCGACAAGTTCGGGCTCGACGCCGTTGTGTTTGAGAACCAGGACGGGCGCCTGCTGGCCACCGTCAAAGCCCCACTGTCGCCGCAGTTCTTTGGCTGGCTGCTGCAACTCAGCACGTTCATTAAGATCGTTCAACCTCAAAGTGCCATCGATACATATCTCAACTATCTCGATAACACGCGTGCGCTCTACCAGGAAGACAGGTAATACTGCCATGAACATGACCCCCGAACTCATCGCATCGCTCGACCGACTAAACCCCGAACAGCACGAGGCCGTCGAATGCCTAGATGGTCCGCTGCTCGTCATTGCCGGTCCCGGCACCGGCAAGACGCAGCTACTGAGCCTGCGCGCGGCGAACATCCTGGCCAAGCGCGATGCCGCCCCGCGCAACATCCTCTGCCTCACCTATACCGAGGCGGGCGCGGAGGCCATGCGCAAACGCCTGATTGAGCTGATTGGGCGCGACGCCTACGGCATCGAAGTCAGTACGTTCCACGGATTTGCAAGCAGCATCAGGTCGCGCTATCCCGAGTACTTCATGCGCCCTTCGACCGACACGCTTGTTACCAGTCTGCACCAGCAAGAGATTTTTGATCGGCTGCTCAAATCGCTTCCCTTTGGTTCGTCGCTGGGCGGAGGGTCACCCGATATGCCCGCGCAAAACATCGGCAAGATGATCGGCTTTGTCTCCAAGATGAAACGCAGTGGCCTGGACTACGACACGCTGAGCGCCATCGCGCAGCAGAATATCGACGCCGCTGCCTGGCTCGCCGAGCATTCCGAGCTGCTTACGCTCGCCTGCGAAAGGGCAAGCGCCACGTTGGCCGAACGCTTCGAGGAAGAGGTCGAACGTGCCTGTGGCATGGCGCCTACATCGCTCACCCACCCGATCGACTGCCCTGCTGGCACGTATGCACCCTATATCCTTGAGCTGCGCGATACCATTCGCCGCACCGAGCTCATCGATGAGAAGGGCAAATCCTCGGGATACACCAAGGTGCGCGATGCCTTCTTTGGAGGCAGTAACTCTCAGGGGCGCACGTTTAAGATTGCGGAGCAGAGCGAGCGACTTAAGACCGCTTGCGACGTCGCACGTCGCTACCAGAGCCAGCTCGACCAGCACCATCTCTACGATTACGACGACATGATCGGCGACTTTGTTAACGCCGTCGAGCACAACGACGCGCTACGCCAAGTGCTCCAGGATACCTATACCTATATCCAGGTTGACGAGTTCCAGGACACCAACGGTGCCCAGATGCGCATCATCGAGCTGCTCTGCGACGGCGTTGATGCACCCAATATCATGGCCGTCGGCGATGACGATCAGGCCATCATGCGGTTTCAGGGCGCCACGATCGAATGTGCTAACCAGTTTGCAGCCGAGTTCTCGCCCCGGAGCATCGTGCTCAAGACCAACTATCGCTCCACGCCCGCCATCGTTGAGCTTGGTCAAGCTATCGCACGACAAATTGAATATCGCCTCGACGCCAGCTCGAATAAGTCAATCGAAGCCTTTAAGCCTCAAGGCGATCAGGTCAGCTTTAGCGAGAACGTCTACACCGGCAAAGCCGAGGAATACGCCGCCGTTGCCGCGAGCATTAGACAGAGAATTGATACTGGCTACCTCGATGACTGCGAAGATCCCAATGAAGGAATTGCAGTCATCTCTGCCAAACACGCCGCATTGCGTTCGCTGATTCCCTTCCTCGTTAAGGAGAACGTGCCGTTTTCGTATCGCGAGCGGCAGAATCTCTTTGCCTCCGAGCGTATGCAGACGACGTTGGCACTGTTGCGTTGCGTTACCGCGCTTGCTCGCGGGCAAAAAGGGCTGGCAAGCAGCTATCTCCCCCAGATTGTCTGTGCCGCCGAGCTGGGCGGCGACCATCC
>UMFI01020997.1_pt1 | contig 10760 bp, 8 predicted proteins | sample 1964951 | NCBI WGS metagenome assembly UMFI01 (sample SAMEA4836040, study PRJEB28245) | human gut metagenome | biome: gut microbiome; material: fecal sample | place: Denmark | collected 2008 | reverse complement strand
CAGGATTTAATTTATCTCGTCTTTATCTTAAATCCGTTCTTAAAGATGAATAGTATATCATCCTTAGACTTTACCACCACTTCCTGTACAAGGCTGCTCCAAAGTCCCTCATCGAATTCCTCTACCAAAGCACCCTGCTTTTCCAATGCCCGGATGAATCCCTTGAATAATTCCCTCTGAGCCTTTTTGCTCTCAATCTGTTTTGAAATCTTGTCATAATCTGCTTTGATGGTATTGTACCTTTCGGTAAGGTCAGCATATCTTCTTTCATATTCATTCTGGTCAAGTGCCGTCCGGCTGTTCTCAGCTATGGCTGTCTGCATCTGCTCTGCAATGATTATACATTTCTCCACCCACAAATAGAGCCAAACTAGAGCCATTTGATAAAACAAATGCCGTATGCCGAAGCCGGGACATGCAATGTAGCTACCATAGTTATAACACTTAGTAAACAAACTGCTATTTTTTCATTTTATCTCCCTCTTATTAAACTTATCAGAGGCTACCTTTTCGCAGAATATAAGACATACATGACATGTCTATCCCTTAAAAAGCTAGCCTCTTTAATTACTTTTTAATTATTTAATTTTAAGTTTCTTCTTAAACAACTTAATGGCTTTCTTATTTCCTTTAAGTTTAGTCTTCTTAGACTTAATATTTTCCTTTGCTTTCTTGCTAAATGCATTCTTCTTTACAGTCTTAAGTTTTTTACCTTTGAATGTAATCTTCTTAATCTTGTTATCTCCTATAAATGCCTTAGAACTTATTGTCTTAACTGCTTTTCCAATTACTACTGTTTCAAGTTTTGAGCACTTCTTAAATGCATTTTTTCCGATAACAGTTACCTTGTTACCTATTGTAAGCTTCTTAAGGGCCTTGCAGCCGGCAAACGCATTGTTACCAATTGTTGTTACATTTAATCTATATCCCTTACAATCTGCTCTGTCCGGAATTGTAATCTTTGTTATTTTATTCTTCTTAGCAGCTACTACACCAATAACCTTTGATTGTCCTAATGTTGCAGTATCAATTGATGTAATCTGGTATATTAAATTTCCTGCCGTATATGTCATTCCAACGTATACGCCGTAGCTGTGGGTATGGCTGCTGCCTGTTGCGGGGATCGTTGCGGTTTCAAGAACCTTCTTGCAGACGGTGCATTCCTTATGCTTAGCGCCTTCTGCGGTTTCGGTAGCTGCCGTGTCAATGATCCACTCGCTGGCGCTGTGAGCCGCTTCGTCCTTTTTGTCGTGGCAACGAGAACATTCATGCCAGTGGTTAGTATCGTCAGACTTCCATTCTGTGCCTGCGGTATGTCCGGGAGCCGGAATCTTCACACTGGTTTTATCGGTAATTTCTACCGATCCTGTTGCATCTGCGAACCACTTGTCACAGCCATCGCAGGTGTAGTATGCGGAATTGCCCGCAGTAGTGCAGGTGGCAGCTTTCGCAGCAACCAAAGTCAGATTGTGAGTGTGTTCTTCGTTTTTATTTTTGTAATAATATGTAACAACCGTTCCGTCCGAAACAATAGGCTTATTCAAGCCGTCAACCTTTATAAATTCATAATCATAAAGTGTTTTTGCCGGTGTTAAATCAAGCTTTGTGCCGTATGGCACGGTAAATGTTCCGCCGGCAGTGTTTGGAATTTCAGAGCCGTCCTCAAATTTATACTGAATTGAAACGGTTGTGTAGCGCTGTGTTTCCGTATTGTCGTCTGCAAGCACATTTCCGTTTTCATCGAGCACCTGAAATGCCACGGTATCGCCGCTCTTAAGCTGTGCATCAGACGGAATTTGATAAATAAGCGAGCAACTCTTTAAGCCTGAATTAAAGTCGCTTTTGATGTGATCCAAAGCACCGAGCGGCCAGAAATTTGCCTTATCATTCCAAACAGGAATGTCAAAGGTTTGTACTGTTTGAAGCGGATTCCCCGATGAATCGGTCGCAACGCTTCCGTCGGAGTGCTTAATCCACATTTTGAATTTTAATTGTCGTGCATTTTTATCTGAAATGTTTTGAATAACAGTTCTAAGCTCGATTTTTTTACCGTTCATATTAGTATTAAATCTGCTTTTGCTGTTGCCGCTCAAAAGTCGGTCATTGCGATTATATGTGTAATTATAATATGAACTTGTTTCAAGGTCGGTAAAATCAGACGGCTTTGAATAAGCGCCCGTATATTCCTTAACCTCGGGAGTTGCAACATAAAGGTCTACATCCTTAACAAGCTGAGACATTCGCTTGAAGCCCTGCAAACGGCAAACCTCACAGAATTGATAGTTTGTGTCTCTCATTATGCACTCATAACTTGAAACAAGCATTTTTGAGCCGTAAGCATTGCGGCAGGTATATGTGTTTCTAAAACCTAAAAGCTGTCGCCATTTTATCTTTTCCGGGTCTTCAACCGAGGAAAGATTGAGTGATTTAAGTTCCTTATCGTCAAGCAAATATCCGTTACTGTATTCATCACCGAGACCGAGCAAACCGTGTCCAAACTCGTGTGCAAAAGTTTTTGACGCACGATAACTGTCTGATGGCGAAATGAAATAATGGAAGCCGTATTCACGGTTATTATAAGCACCTCCGAAATCTGATTTTGTGTTTACAACCATAGCGAACTGAGCAATATAATCGTGAACATAATAATAAGGCTCATATTCCGAACCGGACGGAATTGTGTTTGGATCACACTTTTTTTTGATATGAGCATCGTGAATTTTCTCGATAAATTCAGGACCGATACATCTCTCAAAAATATGATTTTTCCACTGACTTCCGTGGAGATTATTAGAAATAACAGGCGAATTATATTTGTCGACTATAACATCAAAGAAGGTGCTTCCACCATTGTCAAAAGTCGATTCGGAAGCTGTGCAAAGAGCGTAAACATTGAATCTGTCGGCATAACTGCGATACGGTTCATATTTCATAGCGTCCTGCCAAAGTCGTTTGACATCATTGATGAATTTGCCCTGCTGACTTTTTGTGTATCCCTCGCCGCAAACGACAACAACCATATTTTCCGTGTCGCTGCGTGTTTTTTGGATGGTATAAACAGGGATGGTAGGATTAGAATATTTTCCGTCATTTGAATACCACGGACCGAGGGTGAGCTGAATGCTTTGCTCGGTGCTGACATTCCAATCGGGATTTGCGTCCTCGGCAGGTTCCGAAATTGTATAATCATCCTCTTGCTTATTTGGAGCAGAGCCGATATAAGGACTGCTTTGTGAGCCGCTGCCGGAAGTTGTAACAAAATATTCGGAATCGAGATAAAATGCAGGTCTTACGCCCAAATCGGAATACCACGGAGCATAACGACCGACCTGACCCGATGAACTGATATAACGCATATCGTGATTGCAATCGGTAACAGGAGTGCGAAGCCAATAAGGCCAAGCCATACCGTCATTATTATACGCAACATAATAACCTTTGAGATTTTTCCACACGGCATTAGCCTGCTTTACATCAAGAAGAAAAACCTTTTCGGTTGTAGTTTCAAAATATGAACTGTCGTAGTTTGCCACCGCTTCCGAAATATCGGTGTAGTATAACAAATCCGAATTTGCGTCTCCATCAACTATGCCCTTGTTGTATTCGGGATGAGAAACGAGAGAACGCTGGGTAACGGTTTTCATTGCCGCAATTTCAGATTTTGAAAAAGCGTTGAGAAAACCCGCTTTTTCGTTGTACGCTCCCACACCGCTTACATATCCGTCTTTCGGAGGGTTGCCACAAAGCCAATCGACTTTGCCTTCAGCTGCGGTCGAATTTAACCAAGAACGCATATTGCTGTCTTTCCAATAGTTAGAACCGTAATCATCACGCTTATAGCTTCTGCTGTGTGATTTTGAATTGCTGTTGTCATTTGTTTTGGCATCATATGCAAGGGTGTCAACAATTTTGTCTGCAAGCATAAGCGGTCCGTTATTGTCAATGCTTACACATCGCCAAAGAATTGAGGCATTGTTATACGCGCCCATTTTAACATAGTCGCCAACTTTAATATCGGGCTTTGATGCCGCCTGAATGGTCATCGGCAAAACGAAAATTGCCATGCACAATGCCAAGAATATTGCGGTTATTTTTTTCGTCATTAAGGAATCTCCTTTATAAGCTATATATTTGCTTTTATTATATTGTAAGGTGTTATATGGGTCAATGAAAATCCAATTAAATTTTTGTTAATTTTACAGCCGACACATTTAATATTACACGAAGAAGAAAATCTTATTAAATATGCAAAAAGGCTTCTGCCCAAAACAGGGCAAAAGCCTTAAAAATTATGCGATTTTTAGGTTTAGTTGCAAGCCAAGGGGGACTATTTCATCTGCCCGAAAACACGTTTTTGAAAAAAGTGTTGCAAAAGCGGTTGAACACAAAGATTTTCATATCCGATGAGCCTGAATTTTGCGGCGCAATCGGCATCGTACTTTTATATGCTTCTGCCGCACGTTTGGCATAAGAAACATCTACGATTTTATCCTTTGTACCATGCACGATGCACACCCTGCCGGCGTAGTTCTTAATTTCTGCAAAGGCATCCATTTGCATGACATCCATTGCATAGCAACACCCCAATTTCATCAGTCCGCAGCGGAAAGTATCGGGAACATTTTGCCATCATCATTTTTCCGGCTCTGGCGTCATCCGGGATACACAATGCCGGATAAAACAGGACAAGTTTTTCTATCGGAAAGTTGTTCTTTGCTGCCACCTAAGCAGACACAAAACCGCCCTGACTGCATCCCATCAATAAAATTTTTTCAGAATCTGTATAGGAAAGATTTCTAACATATTCAATGACCGCTTTCAGATCTTTGGTTTCTGTCAGAACAGACATCTCTGTGGTTTTTCCGTCACTTTTTCCACACATAGCAGAACCGCCACAAAAATCAAATGTAAATGCAACATATCCCATTTCAGCCAAAAAAGCCGCATAATGTTTCACACTGTCTTGCCATGCCATAAATCCGTGACATACGATTGCAATCGGAAGATGATCTCCTTTTGGACGGTAGATTGTTCCACGAATCGTCAATCCATCTCTTTTGCATTCAAAAGTGCTTTCTGTAATTCCATCTGATAAAACAGGTTTCTTAAAAATCATAATTTTTCTCCAAATTCAGTGGTATTTTGTTTTTGTTGCATCGGCTATATTTTTAACACTGATTTTGTGTAAATGTTTTAGTCAATAGCTATTTTGCTTGTAATAATCATAAGCACGGGAAACACAAAGGAGCATTCTTTCATGATCGACATATTGTTCTTTGGTTTACTGTTAACTCACACTGTCATCTTAACAGTGCTTACGGTTGCCTGAATTATCGGACCGGAGAGCAAAACGGTGGCAATTGTGCAAATTCCGAATTTACCGCCGAGCAAAACTCCGATAATTACCATTATAATATCAAGAACCATTCGTACGATTTTGATTTTCCACCCGTTTTTTTCGGCAAGCGAAAATGTGACTGCTTCATATGAGCCCCTGCCGAAATCAGCGGCGGAGTAAATCCCCGTTCCGAACGAAAATATAGCAATGCCAAGCAGCATTATAACAAAATTAACCGCTTTAATATCTGTATAATGCTGAATTTTGTGAATACATCTACGAAAAAACTGTAAATGATTTGGTAAAGAATTGTGCCGATGTTGATTTGTTTTCTGTCATAGAAAAGGGCAAAAATTATCATTGCCACAGCCACAATAAGCGACGATGAGCCGATTGACATACCTGTCACATTCGTCAGCCCTTGCCACAATATCGCAAGTGTTGCGCCGCCGAAACCTGCGCCTATTGCAAGCGTAATTCCGTATGCGGATATTATTGATCCGATAACGATCATCAGCGTTTTTGTTGCATATTTTTTGAATTTCATATTATCACCTAAAAAAATAAAACTGTAAACTCTGCTGTTGTGTTCAGAAACAGCAAAATTTATAGTCTTCATCAGCCGAGACAGCTTTATTTTTTTGATTGTACACCCGAGCTTTTATAAAGTCAACGGTTATAAATATGATTTTCTGTATTCGCTCGGAGTTTTGCTCATTTCAATTCGTGTTACGATTTTGATTTGAGCGATGTCTCTCAAAAGTCTCAGTCATAAATGCCCCCAATCGCACTAAAATGACTTTGAACACTATTCTCTGACGAAGGCGAAGGTGCTTTGTCAAATGTTCTGAGTATTTCTTCAATTTCTTTTTCTTGTTCGTCCATTTGATTTCTCCTTGTTCGATTTCTTTCCGAAGAAATCCTTTTCGTAAGGAAAAGGCGGCAGCGGAAGCTCCGCTACCGCCATCCTTAAATGGTAGCTATCTGTTATTTCTTTGTTGTAACAGTCTTAGCTTTTGACCAGCCTGAATAAATCCTTATGGATTTGCCGTTAATCTTAACTGTCTTATAGGTGCGAACTCTTACATAATACTTTTTCTTGCCCGAAAGCTTTGAAATTTTCTTTGATACTGTTGTATTCTTGCCTACTGTTACGGTCTTAGCCTTGCTGAATTTACTTGAGGCACTGTACTGTACCTGATAGCCTGTTGTCTGTGTAGCCTGCTTCTTCCACTTTACTGTAAACTTCTTTGAACCTGCTGTAAGTGAGGAAATACTTGTTGCCTTTGGCTTGATTGTGAAATAAAGCGTCTTTGTTCCGCTGTATTTACCCTTAAAGGTAATCTTTACTGCGTACTTGCCAACATACTTTCTGCCTTTTGCATAAGACACAGTATAGTCAGTATTCTTAACAAGTGTCTTTCCTGTTCTGTCCTTAACAATAACCTTAGGTGTTCTAACCTTTCCGTTATATGTTAATGATGTTGCTTTAAGCTTTATGCTTGATGCCTTTGGAATTACTGTTGTTGAAAGAGTTTTCTTACATACCGAACAGTAATTTACTATCTTGCCGTTTGCTGTTGGGGTTGCCTTTGTTACGGTTTGCTTTGTGGTGTGGGCAATCTTAGCAATATTGCCCCAAGATGCAAGGTCGGTTATTTCCTTTGTACCGAGTACATCTTCATAGAACTTGCCACAACCTTCGCACTTGTAGTATGCTTCCTTACCGCCCTCTGTGCAGGTGGCAGCTTTCGCAGCAACCAAAGTCAGATTGTGAGTGTGCGGTACAGTTTTGTCATATCCGCAGGTGTCGCAAACATTGTCAGAACCGTAATCGTGAGCCGCTTCGTCCTTTTTGTCGTGGCAACGAGAACATTCGTGCCAGTGGTTTGTAGAATCGTATTTCCAATCAGAACCATATGCATGACCGAGAGCTGTATTCATCGCTACGAAGGTATCTGTTGTGCTGATTGCACCGCAGGAGCAGCTCTTGAAATATACTGCGTTGCTTGTGCAGTCAGCAGGGGTTTTAAGTGCTTCTGGTTTTACAGTTTCCTGATTATAGGTGTGCGTATGTGGAGCGTTCTTGTAGGTCGCTTTCACACTTACTGCACTTGCAGGCATAGTAAATGTTGTGGTTGCGCTGTTTGCGTCTGCAAGGGTAATGCCGCCGCTTACAACTTCCCACTTATCAAATACCTTGCCGGACGGAACCGCATTTGCAGTCAGGGTAACAGCTGTACCTTCTGCCGCTTTGCTGATTTCGCTTCCTGCGCCAATTGTCGCTTTACCGTCTGTAACGGTGATGTTGTACTCTATTGCTTTGTATGTTACAACAACGGTTTTGTTTTCGTTCATCGTAACATTCAAAGTATTGCCAGATACAGATGTTGCAGTACCGTTCACCGTAACGGTGTCGATTTTATAGCCTGCATCGGGGGTAAAGGTAATCGTTTCGGTTGAGCCTGCCGTCAGTCCTGTCTTACTTGCGGAAATCGTTCCGTGACCACCGTTTACCTGTGTTGTGAGGTCATAGGTCGTGACCGGGATCGGCTCCCAAACTGCGGTTACGGTAGTGTTAGCAGTAACGGTAATCTTGTCGCCAACCGCCTTTTCAACACCGCCAACGCTCCAAGCCTTGAACTGCTTACCGGCAGGAGCAGTGAAGGTGCAGGCAGGCAGCGTGTAGTTGCCACTGATGCCGGTGGCAGCCGTCATCGTGCCTGTACCGCCGTTAGCCGCAAAGGATACGGTATATGTTACAACAGGGATGTTCTCCCAAATTGCATATACAGTTCTATTTTCAGTCATATCTACTTTAGTAACGATTGCTCCATCAGTAGTTAATGACCATCCTTTGAATTGTTTTCCACTTGGTGCTGTAAACTCATTTGATGGTAATATGTATTCTCCAGTTAGATCAGCAATTGCTGTCATTGAACCAGTTCCACCGTTAGCATCAAATGTTAATGTATATTTATTTTCTGTCCATTTTGCATAAAGAGTCATACTATCAGTAATCGGTGTGTTGAAATCAAATTTCTTACTGAATGTTGAATCTTCATACCATCCATCAAAAGTAAATCCTTCTCTTGTTGGAGCTGGTGTTGGTTCTTTTAGTTTTTCTCCAGCATTTATATTTTGTGGTGCAACTGGTGTTCCATCATTTGAATTAAATGTTATAGTATAAACAACTGGTGTTCCATTTGCTTTTCCCAAATCAACAGTAACATAAGCACCCCAAGCCCATCTTGATACATTAGCAGTTGTGGTAACATTGTCACCATTATAGATAACTTTTAAATCTGAAGCAAGTTGATATCCATCATTAGTATTTACACAGAAATCATATCCATAATTTGTTTTGCCATCATTATATGCAACTGGTGTATTACTAGCAAATCCACCCCACAAAGAAGTTGTACTTGTTCTTTTCATCCAGCCACTATTTGTTTTATCAATAGTAATACTATCAGTAGTAGTCCCAGGATTAAATGATGGTAGTGTTCCTACTTGAACAGTTCCATATTGAATATCTCCAGCAAGTCTAATCTCGTTGATAGAATTTGCAGCTTCCCAGTTTGCATAAAGAGTCATATCAGATGTAATTAGTGTGTTGAAATCAAATTCCTTACTGAATGTTGAATCTTCATACCAACCTCTAAAAACATATTTATCTTTTGTTGGTGTTGATGGTGCTTTAATTTTCAATCCACTTACAACTTCTTTTGGTGCAATTTCTGTTCCACCATTTGAATTGAATGTTACAGTATGAGTAGTAGGGTTTTCTCCTATTGCTTTTCCCAAATCAACATCAACATAAGCACCCCAAGCCCACCTTGTTACTTTTACGGTTGAGGTAACATCTTCACCATTATAGATAACTTTTAAATCTGAAGCAAGTTGATATCCTTCCTTAGTATCTACTGCAAAACTATATCCATAATCTGTTTTACCATCATTATACGCAACTGGTGTTTCTAAACCAAATCCGCTCCATCCTCCAGATTTCATTTTATACTCCCAGCTACTATTTGTTCTATCAATAGTAATACTATCAGTAGTAGTTCCAGGATTAAATGCAGGTAATATTCCTGCTGGAACAGTTCCATATTGATAATTACCTGTCAAATTAATTTCGGTAATATCAGTTGTTTCTGCATTTACATTAGTTGGTCCAATGGCGAAAACTGATACTAATGTAAATAATACCGTAAATAATATCGTAGTTAATTTTTTAACTACATTTTTAGATTTGCTCATCAAATCTTCCTCCTTTCATAAGTAATTCCTCCTTGTTTCTTTTCGGCATTTCGCCGGGTGATCTGAGCGTGTGAGTTGATTTATCGGCTCTCCCACACGGCAAAGAGAGCGTCCGCCATTGCCCATCCGTTCGGAGAACGAAGAAGCGTCAAATACATTCATATCATTCCATCACCACCTTCTAAAAGCATAACTCCAATCTTACAGTATCAATTGTACTGACTTTTGGGCTCTTGTCACTGGCACTTGTGACAGTAACAGAAGAAAAATCTCGATTTTTTCATTTTATCTCCCTCTTAATAAACTTATTAGAGGCTACCTTTTCGCAGAATACAAGACATACATGATATGTCCATCCCTTAAAAAGTTAGCCTCTTTAATTACTTTTTAATTATTTAATTTTAAGTTTCTTCTTAAACAACTTAATGGCTTTCTTATTTCCTTTAAGTTTAGTCTTCTTAGACTTAATGTTTTTCTTTGCTTTCTTGCTAAATGCATTCTTATTTACAGTCTTAAGTTTTTTACCTTTGAATGTAATATTCTTAATCTTGTTATCTCCTATAAATGCCTTAGAACTTATTGTCTTAACTGCTTTTCCAATTACTACTGTTTTAAGTTTTGAGCACTTCTTAAATGCATTTTTTCCGATAACAGTTACCTTGTTACCTATTGTTACCTTCTTAAGTTTCTTCATAGACTTAAATGCCTTGTCTCCAACGGCTGTTACATTTAATCCATATCCCTTACAATCTGCTCTGTCTGGAATTGTAATCTTTGTTATTTTATTCTTCTTAGCAGCTACTACACCAATAACCTTTGATTGTCCTAATGTTGCAGTATCAATTGATGTAATCTGGTATATGAAATTTTCTGCCGTATATGTCATTCCAACGTATATGCTATGGCTAGGAGACGCATCATTATAGGTGGCCTCAATCTTCACATCATTACCGGGCATGGTGAAGGTGGTGGTGGCGCTGGTCTCGTTAGCCAGTGTTACGCCGCCTGCCTTAACGACCCACTTATCAAAGACCTTGCCGGTCTCCGGTGCGTTTGCCGTAACGGTGACCTCAACGCCCTCCATGGCGCGGGTGATGGTTGTGCCTGCGGCAACGGTTGCCGTGCCGCAGGTGACGGTAACGGCGTAATCCCGCAGGGC
>UMFI01059898.1_pt1 | contig 10775 bp, 9 predicted proteins | sample 1964951 | NCBI WGS metagenome assembly UMFI01 (sample SAMEA4836040, study PRJEB28245) | human gut metagenome | biome: gut microbiome; material: fecal sample | place: Denmark | collected 2008 | reverse complement strand
ACTCCCTGCCGCGAAGGCACGAAGCGTATGCTGGAAATCCTTACCCGTATTACGGAGGGCCAGGGACGCGAGGGCGATATCGAGCTTTTGGAAAACCTGGCCAAGAATATCAAGGAAACAGCTTTGTGCGGCTTAGGACAAACCGCTCCTAACCCTGTTTTGAGCACCTTGAAATATTTCAGAGATGAATATGAGGCGCATATCAAAGAAAAGCGCTGCCCCGCAGGTGTTTGTGAAAAGATGCTGCATTACGAAATCAGTGATGCCTGCCGCGGCTGCGGTCTGTGCGCACGTCAGTGCCCGGTACAGGCTATCAGCGGTTCACCGAAAACAAAACATGTTATTGATCAGAATAAATGCATTAAATGCGGTGCCTGCATGACGGCGTGTCCGTTTAAGGCAATCAGCAAGGCATAAGGAGGGGACTGAAGATGCAGATGGTTAATTTGACAATAGATGGAAAACAGATTCAGGCCCCGGCAGGCTCCAGCGTACTGGAGGCTGCACGCAGCGCGGGTATTTATATTCCTACGCTGTGCTATCATCCGGACCTGCGTCCGGAGGGTGCCTGCCGCCTGTGTATGGTAGAGGCCAGCGGTGCGCGTACTCTGGTTGCTTCCTGCGTATATCCTGTAAGCGAGGGTATGGTAGTAAAAACTAATACCTCCAAAGTACGCGAAGCGCGTAAAACAGTACTGGAGCTGCTTTTGACCAATCACCCGAAGGACTGCCTGTGCTGCCAGAAGAACGGCGACTGTGAGCTGCAGAAAATTGCTGCTGACTTGGGCGTGCGTAAGCTCCGCTTCGAGGGTGGCGAAACAAGGGCGCGTACTATTGATAACAGCAATCCGTCGCTGGTGCGCGACCAGGAAAAATGCATTCTCTGCGGACGCTGCATCCGTGTTTGCCGTGATGTGCAGGGTATGAGCGTTTACAGCTTTGCCGGCCGTGGCTTCAACACCATGGTATCTACAGCCTTTGAGCATGATTTGCTCAACAGTGCCTGCACCTACTGCGGCCAGTGTGCTGATGTCTGCCCGACAGGCGCTATCGTGGAAAAGGATGATACAGACAAGGTTTGGGATGTAATCAACAATCCTGAAAAGGTCGTTGTAGTACAGACTGCTCCGTCCGTGCGTGTTGCCCTGGGCGAAGAGCTGGGCATTCCGGCAGGTCAGGTTGTTACCGGCAAAATGGTTGCGGCATTGCGTCATTTAGGCTTTGATAAGGTTTTTGATACAAATTTCTCTGCCGATCTGACTATTATGGAGGAAGGCCATGAGTTCCTGCAGCGTCTGCAGAATGGCGGCGTGCTGCCGATGATTACCTCCTGCAGCCCCGGCTGGGTAAATATGATTGAGCTGAAATATCCTGAGCTGCTGCCGCATCTTTCTACTGCCAAATCTCCGCAGCAGATGTTCGGCGCTGTTGCTAAAACCTATTTTGCGGAACGTGCAGGCATTGACCCGGCTAAAATCGTCAGTGTATCGGTAATGCCCTGTACTGCGAAAAAGGCTGAGGCTGCACGTGAGGAAATGTGCGCCAGCGGTTATCGCGATGTAGATGTAGTTATCACTACACGCGAGCTGGGACGCATGATCCGCGAAGCGGGTATTGATTTTAACGCGCTGGCAGAAGCTGAGTTCGATTCTCCGCTGGGAACCGGTACCGGTGCCGCAGTTATCTTCGGTACTACAGGCGGCGTTATGGAAGCGGCTCTGCGTACTGTGGCCGAGGTTGTTGCAGGCAAGGAGCTGCCGAAGCTTGAATATAATGAGGTACGCGGCATGGAGCAGACACGTGAGGCTGTTATTGATGTAGCAGGCGTATCCGTGAAGGTTGCTGTAGTACATACACTTAAATCTGCCAAGATGATGCTGGAACGCATTAAAGCAGGTACAGCAGATTATCAGTTTATCGAGGTTATGGCCTGCCCTGGCGGCTGTATCGGCGGCGGCGGTCAGCCGGTTCCTGTAGATGCTTCCATCAGGCAAAAACGCCGTGAAGCGATTTTTAATTGCGACCGTACAAGCGAATTACGAAAATCGCACGAAAACCCGGAAATAAAAACACTTTATGATACTTGGTTAGGCAAACCTCTTTCTGAGAAGGCTCATAGTCTATTACACACACACTACCACGCGCAAAACCGTTAATTGTTCTAGCTGGATAATACAAATCCCCCTTTTTTTCCTTGAAAAGAAGGGGGTGTTTTGTAAATTTGTAAAGAAAAAGCTTGCAGTGTTACAATTTTATTGGTATTATATATAGCGTTGAGTGCAATTTGCCCGTTATGTAAAACACAGGAAAAATTTGACAGAAAAAAGTGAAGTTTTTCTGAAAATGTGTTATAATTGTAGCAGATAGTAAAGAAGCCTTTGAAAAAATATTTATAGTATAAGCAGGAGTTTTCTCTTATATGTCGAAATGACTATATAGTCAAGTATGAAATATTTGTGAAGAGCTTGATATACGGTAATATCTTATTTGTAATGCCGCAAGGTATTGCCGATAAGTTATATGCAAAGGGGTAACACCCTTATAAAAACTCAATGTCCTAATTAAAAGGAGGAAGGTAAACATGATCGATATTAAAGATCGCATTTGTGACGTAGTAGCTGACAAAGTGATGAGCGCTGAAGCTGCTGCAGAATTCGTAAAAGATGGTGACAATTTAGGTGTCAGCGGTTTTACCCCGTCTGGCTATCCGAAAGCTGTTCCTCTGGCTCTTGCTGAAAAGGGCAAAAAAACTCCTTTCAAAGTTAACGTTTGGACTGGCGCATCTGTTGGTCCTGAAATCGACCAAGCAATGGTTGAAGCTGACATCATTGACCGTCGTCTGCCTTACCAGACCAACGGCACCATGCGTAAAGCTATCAACGCTGGTAAAGTAAAATACGCTGATATTCATCTGTCTCACATGGCTCAAATGGTTCGCTATGGTTACATGGCTGGCCGTCCGACCGGTCCGGATGTTGCAATCGTTGAAGTTTGCAAAATCAATGACCTCGGCGATGGCAAAGTAGGCCTGATCCCGACCACTTCCATGGGCAACAGCTCCTCTTATGTAGCTGGCGCTAAAAAGGTTATCGTTGAAGTTAACACCACTCAACCGGTAGGCCTGGAAGGCATGCATGACTCCTATATTCCTCTGGATCCCCCAAATCGTCAACCGATTCCTATCACAGCTCCGGAAGACCGCATCGGTACCACCTACATTCCTTGCGAAGTAGAAAAAATCGTTGCAGTAGTTCCTTGCGACCGTCCTGACATCGTTCGTCCGCTGGGCGAAATCGACGACGACGCTAAACATATGGGCGCTAACCTCGTTAACTTCCTGAAAAACGAAGTTAAAGAAGGCCGTCTGCCGAAAAACCTGCTGCCGCTGCAATCCGGCGTAGGCTCCGTTGCTAACGCAGTTATCAATGGTCTGGTTAACTCCGATTTCGAAGACCTGACCGTTTACACTGAGGTTATTCAAGATGGTATGTTCGACCTGATCGACGCTGGTAAACTCCGCGTTGCTTCCGGTACCGCTCTGACTCCGTCTCCTGAGTGCCAAAAGAAATTCTACGAGAACGTAGAACACTACAAAAAATACTTGCTGCTCCGTCCGCAAGAAATCTCCAACAGCCCTGAAGTTGCTCGTCGTATCGGCGTAATCGCAATGAACACTGCTATTGAAGTTGATATCTATGGTAACGTAAACTCCACTCATGTTTGCGGCACCAAGCTGATGAACGGCGTTGGCGGTTCCGGCGACTTCGCTCGTAACGGCTACCTGACCGTATTCTTCACCAACTCCCTGGCAAAAGGCGGCAAGATTTCTTCCGTAGTTCCGTTCTGCAGCCATATCGACCATGCTACCCTGGACGTTGACGTTATCGTTTCCGAACGTGGCGTTGCTGACCTGCGTGGCCTGAGCCCGAAAGAAAAAGCTCCGATCATCATCGATCAAATCGCTAACCCGAAATATCAACCTTGGCTGTATGATTACTTCAAACGCGCTTGCGAAGCTTGCGGTAACAGCCAAACCCCGCACATCCTGGCAGAAGCATTCGATTGCTACAAAATGTTTGCTGAAACCGGTTCCATGGAAGGCATGGTTGAAGGTAAATAATTTTAAAAAAACTTTGCGAAACCCCTTGTTAAGTTTTGCAAAATAGGTTAAACTATGTAATGTGCTTGCCGGTGGGTGAGATTCCCGCCGGCAGGTATACATAGACAAAGCCTTACCCAAGGCTTTGCCAAATAAAATCAGTTGACGAAGTCTCACCCTAGACTTTGCCATATATAGCCGTCATAGACGGAACACTCTCACCATCATTTCGGAACCGTCCAATCCGAAATATGAAACACAAATATTTTAAGGAGGATTTGAGAATGGCATTTGAAAACATTAAAGCTGGTTTAGAGAAATATCATGCTGAAGTTGAAGCTAAACTGGCAAAATTCCCTGAACGCGCAAACCTGGTTCCTAACAGACTGTACACCCCGGTAGATCTTGGTGAAAACTTTGACTACATGACTAAACTGGGCTTCCCTGGTGAATATCCTTACACCCGTGGTGTTCAACCGACCATGTATCGTGGCCGTTTCTGGACCATGCGTATGTACGCTGGTTTCTCCACCGCTGAAGAATCCAACAAACGTTATCGTTACCTGCTGGCTAACGGTGGTTCCGGCCTGTCCTGCGCATTCGACCTGCCGACCCAGATCGGTTATGATTCCACCGATCCGATGGCTGAAGGCGAAGTTGGTAAAGTAGGCGTAGCTATCGACTCCCTGGCTGACATGGAAATCCTGTTCGACCAAATTTCCCTGGATAAAGTATCCACTTCTATGACCATCAACGCTCCTGCTTCCGTACTGCTGGCTATGTACATTGCAGTAGCTGAGAAACAAGGCGTTTCCGCTGACAAACTGCGTGGTACCATTCAGAACGATATTCTGAAAGAGTATGCTGCTCGCGGCACTTACATTTTCCCGCCGAAACCGTCCATGCGTTTGATCACCAACATTTTTGAATATTGCTCCAAGAACGTACCGCTGTGGAACACCATTTCCATTTCCGGTTACCATATCCGTGAAGCTGGTTCCACCGCTTCTCAGGAAATCGCATTCACCATTGCTGATGGTATCGCTTATGTAGAAGCTGCTATCAAAGCTGGTTTGGACGTTGACGCATTTGCAGGCCGTCTGTCCTTCTTCTGGAATGCTCATAACAACGTACTCGAAGAAGTTGCTAAATTCCGTGCTTCCCGTCGTGTATGGTCCAAAGTTATGAAAGAGCGTTTTGGCGCTAAGAAAGCTAAATCCATGATGCTGCGTGTACATACCCAAACCGCTGGCTCCATGCTGACCGCTCAACAACCGAACAACAACATCGTTCGTGTTGCTCTGCAAACTGCTGCTGCTGTAATGGGTGGTACTCAATCCCTGCACACCAACTCCAAAGACGAAGCTCTGGCACTGCCGACCACTGAGTCTGTAACCATCGCTCTGCGTACCCAACAAATCGTTGCTTACGAATCTGGTCTGGCTGACACCATCGATCCGTTGGGCGGCTCCTACTATGTAGAAGCTCTGACCGATAAGATCGAAGCTGAAGCTTGGGACTACATTAAGAAAATTGACGAAATCGGTGGCGCTCCTGAAGCTATCGCTAAAGGCTACATCCAAAAAGAAATCCAAGACTCTGCTTACAAATGGCAGATGGAAATCGAAAAAGGCGACCGTATCATCGTTGGCGTTAACAAATTCACCCAAGAAGAAGAAGCTCCGAAAAACCTGCTGCGCGTAGACGGTTCTGTAGGCAAGCTGCAAGCTGAAAAGATTGCTGCTCTGAAAGCTCGCCGTGACAACGCTAAAGTAGAAGAAACTCTGGCTGCTCTGAAAGTTGCATGCGCAGACGAAAATGTAAACCTGATGCCTTACATCCTGGATGCAGTTCGTGCATATGCAACCGAAGGTGAAATCTGCGGCGTTATGAGACAAGTATTCGGTGAATACCAACCTCATACTGCACTCTAATTTGTAAACTCAACCAATATACGGAGGTAAACTATAATGGCAAACGTTAAAGTTTTAGTTGCTAAACCGGGTCTGGATGGCCATGACCGCGGTGCTAAAGTTGTAGCTCGTGCTCTGCGCGACGCTGGTTTTGAAGTTATCTACACCGGTATCCGTCTGACTCCGGAACAAATCGCTGAAGCTGCTCTGCAAGACGACGTAAATGTTGTTGCACTGTCCCTGCTGTCCGGCGCTCACAATACCCTTTTCCCGAAAGTAGTTGAACTGCTGAAAGAAAAAGGCCTGAACGACGTTCTGGTTATCGGCGGCGGCGTTATTCCTGACGCTGACATCCCTGGCCTGAAAGCTGCTGGCATTGCTGAAGTATTCACTCCGGGCACCCCGACCAGCAAAATTGTTGATTTCATCAACGCTAACGTAAAATAATTTTATCCCTTAAAGCAAGCCGGGTTTGTCCTGGCTTGCCTTATAAAATATTCACTATCCAAAAACAAGGCGGTGTGAATTATGGAAATAGTAGATAAATTATTAAATCATTCTCGTCTTGCATTATCTAAAGCAATCACTGCTGTTGAAAATGAATACGATGATGCTGTCAAAATTATGACAGAGATTTATCCTCATACTGGTAATGCTTATGTAATTGGTATCACTGGCCCTCCGGGTGCTGGTAAAAGTACTCTGACTGATAAATTAGCTAAGGAATACCGTAAACGCGGCAAGACCGTAGGTATCGTAGCAATTGACCCCACTAGCCCGTATTCTGGCGGCGCTATCTTAGGCGACCGTATCAGAATGATGGATCTGACCGCAGACGAGGGCATTTTTGTACGCTCTATGGCAACACGCGGCAGTCTTGGCGGCCTGTCTCAAAAAGCAGGTGACGCTGTTAAATTAATGGATGCTTTCGGCATGGATGTAATTATCGTTGAAACCGTAGGCGTAGGACAATCTGAGGTTGACATTGTAAAGACCGCAGATACTACTATGGTAGTAGTAATTCCTGGCATGGGCGACGATATCCAGGCTATTAAAGCAGGTATACTTGAAATCGGTGACCTGTTCACGATTAACAAAGCTGATCGTGAAGGTACAGACAAGCTCAACATTGAGATTGAGATGATGCTCGAATTAAATCCCGAACATGTTGGCTGGCGTCCTCCGATTAACAGGACCATTGCCAGCAAGGGTGAAGGTATAGAGGCTGTTGTGGACTCTATTGAGGCTCACAAGGCATATTTGATTGAGAGTGGTAAATTAAACGATATCCGTAAAGCTCGTATTAAAAACGAGGTTACCGCTATGCTTAATGACCATGTAAATCGCTACATCGACAAGAACGTCATTCAAACGGATGAATTTGACAACCTGGTTGTTAAAATGCAGTCCCGTGAGATTGAGCCGTACTCTGTCGTTGATGATATTGTTGGTAAGGTTTTAAAATAAACCGCCAATAAAAACAATTTTAGGAGGAATTTATTATGGCATTCAAAACTATTTGTGTTGACCATGTAGGTATCGCTTGCGCTGGTACCTTGGAAGAAGCTGCAAAAATTTACACTGAGGTACTGGGCCTGAAAGCTACCGGTACTGAAGAAGTTAAAGAACAAGGTGTTGCTACCGTATTTGTTCCCTGCGGCGAGACCCTGATTGAGCTCCTTGTTGATATCACTGAAAACAACGATGGTCCTATCGGCAAATACATTGCTAAAAACGGCCCTGGCATCCAACATATGGCTCTGCGCGTTGACGACATCAAAGCAGCTATCGCTGACCTGACCGAAGCTGGCGTTCGCATGATCGACAAAGCTCCTCGTAACGGTGCTGGCCAAATGAAAATTGCTTTCGTTCATCCGAAATCCGCTGGCCTGCTGCTTGAGCTGTGCCAACCGGCTGCAACCTACAAAGACTAATTTATTAGCTTCGTAGATTCAGGGCGATTTAAGGTCCCATAATTTAAGCTACATAATGCTGAAGATATACAAGTGATATATCTTCAGCATCTGTGTATAAATTTGTTCTCCCAATAATGATGGAGGTGTAAGATTTGTCTACTCAAGAAAAAATTGAGAAAATGCTCAAAAAAGCCGAAGTAATTCTGGCTGCTGGTGGCGAAAAACGTGTTGCTAAACAACATGAATCCGGCAAAATGACTGCTCGTGAAAGAATCGCTGCTCTCCTCGACGAAGGTTCCTTCGTAGAACTCGACCGTTTTGTACGTCATCGTTGCTACAACTTCGGTCAAGAAAAGAAAGAACTGCCTGGTGAAGGCGTAACCACCGGTTACGGCACCATCGATGGCCGTCTGGTTTATGTATTCGCACAGGACTTCACCGTTGAAGGTGGCTCCCTCGGCGAAATGCATGCTGCTAAAATCGTTAAAGTACAACGCCTGGCACTGAAAATGGGTGCTCCGCTGGTTGGCCTGAACGATTCCGGCGGTGCTCGTATCCAAGAAGCTATCGACGCTCTGGCTGGCTATGGTAAAATCTTCTTCGAGAACACCATTGCTTCCGGCGTAGTTCCTCAGATTTCTGCAATTATGGGTCCTTCCGCTGGCGGCGCTGTATACAGCCCGGCACTGACCGACTTCATCTACATGGTAAAGAACACTTCCAAAATGTTCATTACCGGCCCTGCAGTAGTTAAATCCGTTACCGGTGAAGATGTAACCCAAGAACAACTGGGTGGCGCTATGACCCACAACAGCACTTCCGGTGTTGCTCACTTCGCTGCTGAAAACGATGAAGACTGCCTGCAACAAATCCGTTACCTGCTCTCCTTCCTGCCTTCCAACAATGTTGAAGGTGCTCCGATCGTAGAGACTGGTGATGACCCGATGCGTACCGACGACAGCCTGAACACTCTGCTGCCGGACAACTCCAACCAAGCTTACGATATGTATGATGTAATCAGATCTATCGTAGATAACGGCGAATTCTATGAAAACCAAAAATACTGGGCAACCAACATCATCACTTGCTTCGCTCGTATGGATGGTCAAACCGTAGGTATCATTGCTAACCAACCGAAAGTTATGGCTGGCTGCCTGGATATCAACGCTTCCGATAAATCCGCTCGTTTCATCCGCTTCTGCGACGCTTTCGGCATTCCTCTGCTGAACCTGGTTGACGTTCCTGGCTTCCTGCCTGGCTGCAACCAAGAATACGGCGGCATTATCCGTCACGGCGCTAAGATGCTGTATGCTTACTCTGAAGCAACTGTTCCTAAAATCACTCTGGTTACCCGTAAAGCTTACGGCGGTTCCTACCTGGCAATGTGCTCTCAAGACTTGGGCGCTGACCAAGTTATCGCATGGCCGACCGCTGAAATCGCAGTTATGGGTCCTGCTGGTGCTGCTAACATCATCTTCCGTAAAGATCCTGATGTTGAAGCTAAGACTAAAGAGTACATCGACAACTTCGCTACTCCGTACCAAGCAGCAATGCGCGGCATGGTTGACATGGTTATCGAACCGAAAAATACTCGTCCCACCATCATCAACGCTCTGCAAATGCTGGAAAGCAAACGCGAAACCCGTCCGGCAAAACGCCACGGCAACATTCCTTTGTAATTCACAAGCAGTTGCTTAGTGCTTAAACAACCTATTTTAAGATAAGATGAGGTGAAATAAATGGGTCCTGTTACTACTAATCCTTGGTTGATTGCTTTAATCAATATGACCATCGTATTCGGCGTACTGATCGCTCTGGGCATATTGATGAACTTACTCCAAGTTATCGATCCGACTAAAAAAAAAGTTGCTAAACCGGCAGTAGCTCCTACACCGGCAGCAGCTCCCGCTGCAGCTCCGGTTGCAGCAGCTAAAGATGATAGCGAAATTATCGCTGTTATCGCTGCAGCAGTAGCAGCTTGCGGCGTTAGCGCAGACCAAATCGCTTGCGTACGTCGTATTGATGCTAAATCTGCATGGACTGTAAGCAGTCGTGTTGAAGCTATTAGCGTTCGTAAAGAATGCTTCTAATGCATATAGTTTGCAATTTTAATTAAAAAACGAGATTTTAAGGAGGATTATATCCATGAAAAAGTATACTATCACCGTAAATGGTACCGCATACGAAGTTGAAGTTGAAGAAGCAGGCGTTGTTGCTTCCGCTCCGAAAGCTGCTCCGAAAGCTGCTCCGGCTGCTGCTCCGGCTCCGAAAGCTGCTCCGGCTCCGGCTCCGAAAGCTGCTGCTCCGGTTGCTGCTGGTGCAACCACCGTTTCCGCTCCTATGCCGGGCAAAGTTCTGTCCGTTAACGTAAAAGCTGGCGACGCTGTTAAATCCGGCGACGTTCTGCTGATTCTGGAAGCTATGAAAATGCAAAACGAAATCATGGCTCCGGCTGATGGCACTGTTTCCGACGTTCGCGTTTCCGCAGGTCAAACTGTTGCTACCGGCGACGTTATGATCGTTCTCTAATTCTTACTCGATAGTTCGCAATATCAGTAAGTCTTAAATACCCTTGATCTTTGGAGGGGGCTTTTCGCAGAGCCCCTTCCACAAATTGAAAATTGGGAGGATATTAAATGGAAGCATTTCTCGTTGCTTTGTCTTCCGTATGGGCAGATTCCGGTTTCTCTGCACTGACAGGCGGTCACGTAATCATGATCGTTGTAGGTCTGGTTCTGCTTTATATGGCTATTGGTAAAGGTTTCAACCTTTGCTGCTGTCCCCGATCGCATTCGGTTGTATTCTTGCTAACATTCCTAAAAACGGTTTCGAAGAACCTGGTGTTAT
>UMFI01006224.1_pt1 | contig 10793 bp, 6 predicted proteins | sample 1964951 | NCBI WGS metagenome assembly UMFI01 (sample SAMEA4836040, study PRJEB28245) | human gut metagenome | biome: gut microbiome; material: fecal sample | place: Denmark | collected 2008 | reverse complement strand
CCAGGCCGAGAAGGCACGTCCCGCCCTTCTCACCCGCCGTCAGGAGTTGCAGGAACAGTCGCGCCAGCGCTGCGACAAGATGCAGGAGGCGCTGGCCATCCTGAACAACGAACTGCAGAAAGCACAGCAGAAGGAAAAGGAATATGCCCGCCGCCAGATAGAAGAAATCATGGAGCGTTCGGCCCGCAAGGAGGAGTGGAAGAACAAGCAGCAGGGATTGCAGGAAGAGCAGCGCATCCTTACTTCGCACTACACGGAAATCTCCACCAAGTACAAGTCGCTCATCCAGAGCCTCGACGAGCAGTGGAACCGCATCCACGAGGCCAAAATCAAGCAGCTTGAGGGACTGAACAACACGTTCAATGCCCGCATCGAAGAAGCCCGCCGTCAGCACGAAGCGGCTACCGAAGCGCTTTACCAGGAATACGAACAGCTCTCCCAGCAACTGCATCCGGAGCGCAGCAGCAAGCAGAACGAACTGACCGCCCTCGACTACCAGATGCAGCTGTGCCGCAAGGAGACTTTCTTCGAAGCCGAACAGGAGGAACTGAAACACCGCATCCAGTCGTACACCGGTCTGCACATGAGCAAGAAGAACCGCATCAACAACGCCCAGCTCATCATCAAGGAACTTACCCTGAAATGGGAAGAAGAGTTGCAGAAGGGACTGAAGGAGAAAGACGAAGCACTGATGCAGTTGCAGGCCGAGCACTTGCAACTCCGTCCGCGTATGGACGAACTGGAGACCTTCCTGAAAAACAGCAAGAGCACCCTGCAAGGCTGGCTCAAGGAGCACAAGAAGGGATGGGAAGAAAATATCGGTAAGCTGTGCGACGAGTCCATCCTCTGGCAGACCAACCTCTCGCCGAAGATTGTAGACGAGGGTACGTCGTTCTACGGCATCTCCATCTCCCTGCAGGACATCGAGCGCCACATCCGCTCCATCGACGACTATCAGGCGGAACATGACAAGGGTATCAAGCGACTGGCTGAAATCCAGGCTGAAACCCTCCGTCTGCAACAGGAGAAAGAGGCCTTGGAAGAGCAGCTGAAAGCCAAATACCAGCCGCGCATCAAGGAACAGAAAGACGTGATAGCTGTGCAGGAATACGAGCTGGAGAAACTGGAACAGCAGTACCAGAAGGATATGCTCGACCTGGACGACTGGAAGAAGAAGGCGGAAGCCGAACGTACTGCCAAACTCCGGAAACTGGAAGAGGAAAAGCAACGCATCGCCGCAGAACTGAAGGAAATTGACGGCAAACTGAACAACCTGAACCGCGAAAAGAGCGAAAAACTGAACCAGCTGAAGCAGGAATGGAACCGGGTGCAGCAGGACATCGCGCACGAGAAGGAGACACAGGCCGGCAGCATCCGCCTGGAGGATAAGGAAGAACAGCAGCGCATCGCCACGGAGAAAGCCGAATACGAGCGTCAGATGAAGCAGGAACTGCACTCGCAAGGTGCCGACACCGAACGTCTGCAACAGATTAGCAGTCAGTTGCGCGACATCGACCGGGAACTGCAGTTCATCAAGGAACACGCCACCCTGCTCATCGAGTACCAGAAGGACAAACGCGACCTCATCGACCACATTCCGGAATGGAAGCGTGAACAGGAGGAACAGAAACGCCAGCTCAGCCAGGAAAAGGACAACCTGCGACGGGAAACCTCGGGTTTGCAGGAGCAGATTGATGCCCTGAACAAGGAACTGCAGCAGGCAGAGAAGGAAGTGACACAGCTTCAGGCCAACCTGGAGGCGTACAGCAAGATTTCGGCCTACGACTGGTACAAGCCGCATCAGGATATTTTCAATCCCGAGAACCCCGTCACGCTGGAAATCCACACGCCGCGCACCTGCCTGGAACTGATTGACGAACTGGGCCGCACGGACAGCCAGTACATGACGCTGCAAAACCGTCTGCGCAAGGAGGTGAATCTCTTTACCGGCCACTTCGACGAGGAGAATACCTTCAAGTTCAAGACCAAGTTTACCGAGGACTGGGAGTACATCCGCTTTGCCGAGGAACTGCACGACTTTGTGGAAGAGAACAAAATCAGCGAGTTCGTCCGCCGCATCAACAACGAGCATTCCGACATCTTCAAGCGCATCAGCATGGATACCTCAATGCTCACGGCTTCGGAAGACGACATTCAGGACCTCATCGGTCAGGTGAACAAGGGATTCCAGACGTGCAACTTCGTGGGCGTTATCCAGTGCATCGAAATGAAGGTGGAAGAAAGCAGTAACCGTGTGGTAAACTGTCTGCGTGCCATCCAGAAGTACTATAACGAGCATGCCTATGACCTCACGCCGGGCACCAACCTCTTCTCGTCGGAAAACGAGCAGCTGGTGAAACAGGAGGCCATCGCCCTGCTCCGCGACTTCATCAAGGAGATTCACGCCTACCGCTACGACAGCATCCGCCTGTACGACTCGTTCGAGCTGCGTTTCCGCATCATCGAGAACAACAACGACACGGGCTTCGTAGAGAAGCTGTCGAACGTGGGTTCGGAAGGTACGGACATTCTGGTGAAGGCCATGATCAACATCATGTTGCTGAACGTGTTCAAGGAAGGGGCTTCGCGCAAGTTCAAGGACTTCAAGCTGCACTGTATGATGGACGAAATCGGTAAGCTTCATCCGAATAACGTGAACGGTATCCTGAAGTTTGCCAACGACCGGAACATCATCCTCATCAACGGCTCGCCTACCGAACTGAACCGCGATGCCTATAAGCATGTGTACCTGCTCACCAAAGGGGCACAGAGCAAGACACGCATCGCCCGACTTATTTCGGACCAGAAACTGTAGGCTTTTCAGGCTCCATGAAAGCCTTTTTCAAAACGTCTTTGCGATTACTCCAAAACGCTTTGACATTTACAATAAAACGCAAGTGCATTCGAAATGAAATGCACTTGCGTTTCAAATGAAACTCCCTTGCGTTTTAGAATAAACGCAAGGGAGTTTTTTATGGCTTATTTTTAAGAATCTTCAAGCAGGCCATATAACAAAAAAAGAGCCTGAAAAACAGGCTCTTTTAAGATTGAATCAGCAGGAGCCGAAAGCGGGACTCGAACCCGCGACTTACTCATTACGAATGAGTTACTCTACCAACTGAGTTATTTCGGCAACGTGTTTCGTTGAAAACGGTTGCAAAATTACTCTTTTCTTGAAACCTGCCAAATAAAAAAGAGATTTTTTTCCGAAAAACTACATTTTTCCGGCCCGTACAAGCTGTTTCCGCTACATCACAGGGGCATTTGACACATTATTACGTGTAATTTGTACAATAGTCCCTTGTCTGCCTTCTGACGATTTCCTACTTTTACCCGCAAAATGAAACATTACACTACCATGAAAAAGAAACTGATGATTTCACTGCTGGCACTGGCGTCGCTGGGAGCCGGAGCACAAAACTTGCAAAAGGGAGACTACGGATACCTGTACTGCCACATGAGCGGACGAGGGGAATGGACGGCCTACGCCCTGAGCCGTGACGGCGTACACTTTCACGACCTGATTGATGGCGACCCCGTATACAATGTAGAAGAAATGTCAAAAATAGAGGGAGGAGCACGCGATGCCTTTATCTGCCGTACGTCCGACGGAAAGGGCTACCTGATGGTGACTACCGACATGAGCAACGCCAAGAGCCGCTCGTGGTTCAACTACGGCATTAACTTGCTGAAAAGTGACGACCTGATTCACTGGACTTCTACCACCTTCGACTTCCGCCAAGGACCGGACATTTTCTGTGACCCTCAGTCGCCCGATGTCTATAAGGACTACAGCACCATCAAGCGCGTATGGGCACCGCAGATTTTCTGGGACCCTTCGTACGTATGGGCCGATGACACGAAGGGCGGATACATGATATACTATTCACTGCTTAATCCGGCAGAAGACCAGTACGACCGTGTGTTCTATTCCTATGCCGACGCCACTTTTACACGTCTTACCAAGCCCCGCCTGCTGGTGGACTGGGGATATGCTACCATCGATGCCGACATCAACTATGTACCGGCCGACGGACTCTACCACATGCTCATCAAGAAAGAAGGAGGTACACCCGGCATCTTTGCCGCCACGGCCACGAAACTGACCGGCCCATACAAAATAAAGGATGAAAATGACTATGTGAAGTTTGAAGGCAACAAGAAGTGTGAGGGCTGCTCTGCCTTCCAGCTGGTGGGCGACTCTACCTGGCGTGTGGCCTACATCGAATACTCCTCCAAACCCAAAAGATACCGTATCTGCCAGGCAGACGAAAAACTCGGCAACTTTCACTCCCCCGTCACTATGGAAGGCGTGAAACATCCGCAGCACGGCTCGTTCATGCGACTCACCGAAGAAGAATACAAGCGCCTGCAGGAGTGGTCGGACAGCATCATGCGCGAAAGAGCCGCCCGAAACAGCGGAGAAAAGAAATAAAAAGAGGAAAATGAAATATTTTTGTAAAAACTTTTGGCAAACATCCTTTCATTTGAACAGAAAACATTATCTTTGCACTCCGAATTATGACGTGACAAAAGAGTTTGATGTATTACTGTATAACACATAGTAAAAAGAATAAGCGCACATTCGGAGTTCCGGCGGAATGGACAAATGCCGGAAGCTATTTCTTTTTTCTTTTATGTCACTTATTTCCTGAATATTTAAGATTTCCTATTTTATCAAACACCCGGAACTGCTTTTCGGCAAGTCCGGGCGTTTTTTCGTATATACGAGAGTAGAATAGAAAAAAATACAAGATATAAAGATTATTAGTAACAAGGTAATGAGAAATGTAACATTGATCCTCGACGACGGGAGCCGCTTTCATGGCAAGTCGTTCGGCTATGAGAAACCGGTAGCCGGTGAAGTAGTTTTCAACACGGCAATGACCGGATACCCCGAAAGCTTGACCGACCCTTCGTATGCCGGTCAGTTGATGACACTGACTTACCCGCTGGTAGGTAACTATGGTGTGCCTCCCTTCACGTTCGAAGCAAACGGACTGCCTACTTTCATGGAGAGCGAAAAAATCCATGCCGAAGCGATTATCGTAAGCGATTACAGTGAAAAATACTCTCACTGGAATGCTGTGGAAAGTCTGGGCGACTGGCTGAAACGCGAACAGATTCCGGGCATCACAGGCATCGACACACGCGAACTGACAAAGGTTTTGCGCGAGCATGGAGTGATGATGGGAAAAATCGTGTTCGACGATGAGCCGGACAACATTCCCGAAGCTACCTATGCAGGTGTGAACTACGTAGACAAGGTTTCTTGCAAGGAAGTGATTCGCTACAACGAAGGCGAAGGCAAGAAAAAAGTTGTGCTGGTAGACTGCGGCGTGAAATCAAACATTATCCGTTGCCTGCTCAAGCGCGACGTGGAAATCATCCGCGTGCCTTGGAACTACGACTTCAATTCTCTGCAGTTCGACGGTCTGTTCATCTCCAACGGTCCGGGCGACCCCGACACTTGTGATGCAGCCGTGCAGAATATCCGCAAGGCCATGCAGAACGAAAAACTTCCTATCTTCGGTATCTGTATGGGTAACCAGCTGCTTTCAAAGGCAGGAGGTGCCAAAATCTATAAACTGAAATACGGTCACCGCAGCCATAACCAACCGGTACGTATGGTGGGCACGGAAAAGTGTTTCATCACCTCGCAGAACCACGGTTATGCCGTAGACAACAACACACTGGGAGCCGACTGGGAACCGCTCTTCATCAACATGAACGACGGTTCGAATGAAGGTATCCGCCACAAGAAGAACCCCTGGTTCTCGGCTCAGTTCCACCCGGAAGCTGCCAGCGGTCCTACCGACACGGAATTCCTGTTCGATGAGTTTGTAAAGTTGCTGTAATCCACTAAAAAACAAAGAAGACAATGAAAGAAAACATAAAGAAAGTATTGCTGTTAGGTTCAGGAGCCCTGAAAATCGGTGAAGCAGGTGAATTCGACTACTCTGGTTCGCAGGCACTGAAAGCACTGAAGGAAGAAGGTATCGAAACCATCCTGATTAACCCGAACATCGCCACCGTGCAGACCTCGGAAGGTGTGGCAGACAAAATCTACTTCCTGCCTGTTACTCCGTATTTCGTAGAAAAGGTCATCGACAAGGAACGTCCCGACGGCGTGTTGCTGTCATTCGGTGGACAGACTGCCTTGAACTGCGGTGTGGCTCTCTACAAAGCCGGTGTGTTTGAAAAATACAACACCCGCGTACTGGGTACTCCGGTGCAGGCCATCATGGATACGGAAGACCGTGAGCTCTTCGTACAGAAGCTGGACGAAATCAACGTGAAGACCATCAAGAGTGAGGCGGTAGAAAATATCGAAGATGCCCGCCGCGCAGCAAAGGAACTGGGTTATCCGGTCATCATCCGTGCAGCTTACGCATTAGGAGGTCTGGGTTCAGGTTTCTGCGACAACGAAGAAGAACTGAACGTGCTGGCTGAAAAAGCGTTCTCTTTCTCTCCGCAGGTGCTGGTAGAAAAGAGTCTGAAAGGCTGGAAGGAAGTGGAATACGAAGTAGTGCGCGACCGTTTCGACAACTGTATCACAGTCTGCAACATGGAAAACTTCGACCCGCTGGGTATCCACACCGGTGAGTCTATCGTTATCGCTCCGTCACAGACGCTGACCAACAGCGAATACCACAAACTGCGTGAACTGGCCATCCGCATCATCCGTCACATCGGTATCGTGGGTGAATGTAACGTACAGTACGCGTTCGATCCTGAATCAGAAGACTACCGCGTAATCGAGGTTAACGCACGTCTGAGCCGTTCTTCTGCACTGGCATCTAAGGCTACAGGTTATCCTTTGGCTTTCGTCGCAGCTAAGTTGGGATTGGGCTACGGACTGTTCGACCTGAAGAACTCGGTAACTAAAACAACTTCTGCCTTCTTCGAACCGGCACTGGACTACTGCGTATGTAAGATTCCTCGCTGGGACTTGGGTAAGTTCCACGGCGTAGACCGCGAACTGGGTTCCAGCATGAAATCGGTAGGTGAAGTTATGGCCATCGGACGTACCTTCGAAGAAGCCATCCAGAAAGGTCTTCGTATGATTGGTCAGGGCATGCACGGTTTCGTGGAAAACAAGGAGCTGGTTATCGAAGACATCGACAAAGCACTGCGCGAACCGACCGACAAGCGTATCTTCGTCATCTCTAAGGCTATGCGTGCAGGCTACACAGTAGACCAGATTCACGACCTCACCAAGATTGACAAGTGGTTCCTCGACAAGCTGATGAACATCATGCAGACTTCTAAGGAACTCCACGAGTGGGGCAACAACCATACACAGCTTTCACAGCTTCCGAACGAGCTGCTCTACAAGGCAAAACGTCAGGGATTCTCTGACTTCCAGGTGGCACGTGCCATCGGCTACGAAGGCGATATGGAAGACGGTATCCTGGAAATCCGTAACCACCGTAAGAGTGTAGGTATCGTGCCGGTAGTAAAACAGATTGACACGCTGGCAGCCGAATATCCGGCACAAACCAACTACCTGTACCTGACTTACAGCGGCGTGGCTAACGATGTACACTACCTGGGCGACCACAAGAGTATCGTCGTACTGGGTTCAGGTGCTTACCGTATCGGTTCATCCGTAGAGTTCGACTGGTGCGGCGTACAGGCACTGAACACCATCCGCAAGGAAGGCTACCGCTCAGTAATGATCAACTACAACCCTGAAACCGTATCGACCGACTACGATATGTGCGACCGTCTGTACTTTGACGAACTGACTTTCGAACGTGTGATGGATATCCTCGACCTGGAAAACCCGCACGGAGTCATCGTATCTACCGGCGGACAGATTCCAAACAATCTGGCATTGCGTCTGGATGCACAGAAGGTAAACATCCTGGGAACTTCTGCCAAGAGCATCGATAACGCTGAAGATCGCGACAAGTTCTCGGCTATGCTCGACCGTATCGGCGTAGACCAGCCTGAATGGAGCGCACTGACTTCAATGGAAGACATCAACGCATTTATCGAAAAGGTAGGCTTCCCTGTATTGGTTCGTCCGTCATACGTGCTTTCTGGTGCAGCCATGAACGTATGTTCTAATCAGGAAGAGCTGGAACGCTTCCTGCAGCTGGCCGCTAACGTATCGAAGAAGCATCCGGTAGTAGTAAGCCAGTTCATCGAACACGCCAAGGAAGTAGAGATGGACGCCGTGGCACAGAACGGTGAAATCGTAGCTTACGCCATCTCTGAACACATCGAATTTGCCGGTGTACACTCAGGTGACGCTACCATCCAGTTCCCGCCGCAGAAACTGTACGTAGAAACCGTACGCCGCATCAAGCGTATCTCTCGTCAGATTGCGAAAGAGCTGAACATCTCTGGTCCGTTCAACATCCAGTTCCTGGCTCGTGAAAACGACATCAAGGTAATTGAATGTAACCTGCGTGCCAGCCGTTCATTCCCGTTCGTCAGCAAGGTACTGAAGATTAACTTCATCGAACTGGCTACCAAAGTCATGTTAGGCTTGCCGGTAGAAAAGCCTGAAAAGAACCTCTTCGACCTCGACTACGTAGGTATCAAAGCCAGCCAGTTCTCGTTCAACCGCTTGCAGAAGGCCGACCCTGTGCTGGGTGTAGACATGGCTTCTACAGGTGAAGTAGGCTGTATCGGCGACGATACTTCATGTGCCGTACTGAAAGCCATGCTGTCTGTAGGTTACCGCATTCCGGAAAAGAACGTCCTGATGTCTACCGGTACACTGAAACAGAAAGTAGATTTGCTGCAGGCAGCGCGCGCCCTCAAGGCCAAAGGTTACAACATCTTCGCTACCGGCGGTTCTTCTAAGTTCCTGGCAGAAAACGGAGTGGAAAACACCCGCGTATACTGGCCAAGCGAAGAAGGTCAGCCTCAGGCACTGGAAATGCTGCACAAGAAAGAAATCGACATGGTAGTAAACATTCCGCGTGACCTCACTCCTACTGAGTTGGAAAACGGATACAAGATCCGCCGTGCCGCAGTCGACCTGAACATTCCTCTGGTAACCAATGCCCGTCTGGCAAGTGCATTCATCAATGCCTTCTGCTCTATGAGCATTGACGACATCGCTATCAAGAGCTGGGACGAATACAAATAATCCGTACCACTTAAAAATATAGATAAAATTAATCCCCTCCGGAACTATTTGTAATGAATGAGTTCTAGAGGGGATTTTTTGCCTTAAACTTTTTAGTTTCCAAGTTTCAGATTAAAAGGTAGGATTAAAAGTCCCTGGCCGAGTATAATCACAATCTGATACTCGGTTTCAATTCCATAAGGTACGATTAAAAGAGAAGTGCCTGGAGGTAAGAACTATCCTCCTGCTTCGTTTCAATTCCATAAGGTACGATTAAAAGCAACTCAACAAACAAGGAACAGCCTTAGTACAAGTGTTTCAATTCCATAAGGTACGATTAAAAGTCAGCCCGATTAGTGTAAATCCACTTTCCAGATTCAGTTTCAATTCCATAAGGTACGATTAAAAGAGTGTTCAATGCTCTTCTGGCACCGCTTTATATGATGTTTCAATTCCATAAGGTACGATTAAAAGTCCTTCTCCTTTCCACCTATCCCAACAGCCACCACAGTTTCAATTCCATAAGGTACGATTAAAAGTGTCGTTGTTCAGCTGACCTACTTCTGAAGGTGTTACGTTTCAATTCCATAAGGTACGATTAAAAGTAATTCAAGTTTTAACCCTCTAAAGCATACGGATATGGTTTCAATTCCATAAGGTACGATTAAAAGCCTTGTTCAGTTTGATTATAGCTTATTTTTTGTGTTGTTTCAATTCCATAAGGTACGATTAAAAGATGGGTGCTGCTTGAAGGAGACAAGAACTATCACCTGTTTCAATTCCATAAGGTACGATTAAAAGATCGCAGTACCATCACAATAGAATTCCAAGAAACGTTTCAATTCCATAAGGTACGATTAAAAGATGTCCCCATCGCCGGTTATTAGCCATATAAGATGTTTCAATTCCATAAGGTACGATTAAAAGTTCCGTTCTTGACAGCTTCCTGTTCCCATTTCTTCGTTTCAATTCCATAAGGTACGATTAAAAGCATTGTGCATGGCAGTTGTCTTCATCAAATCTGGTGTTTCAATTCCATAAGGTACGATTAAAAGGATTTTGGCATACATAACTGCGCTTTAGCTGTTGCGTTTCAATTCCATAAGGTACGATTAAAAGATACTGGGAACGGTTATTATTATCTGCTTATCAAGTTTCAATTCCATAAGGTACGATTAAAAGCAGGGGCGGTTCCACTTCACCCACACATACATGAACGTTTCAATTCCATAAGGTACGATTAAAAGTTCCGTGACTGCTGCGAAAAATACCGGCAATACATGTTTCAATTCCATAAGGTACGATTAAAAGCGTATGCTTCGGGAAATGCTTCCTTAACTTTCTTGTTTCAATTCCATAAGGTACGATTAAAAGACCCTGATTCATTCCAAGCACGATGGCTGCACATGTTTCAATTCCATAAGGTACGATTAAAAGAGGGATGCCGTCTGGAATGGGATGATCATGAGACGAGTTTCAATTCCATAAGGTACGATTAAAAGTAATAGTGTTGTAAATGAAGGAAGAGTAAGAACTGAGTTTCAATTCCATAAGGTACGATTAAAAGAAGTCACCAAAAAAGTTAGATATTTTATCTATTGTGTTTCAATTCCATAAGGTACGATTAAAAGATACAGATAACTCAAACTGGCGTCAGATTACACAGTTTCAATTCCATAAGGTACGATTAAAAGCTTGCTTTAAT
>UMFI01026499.1_pt1 | contig 10853 bp, 11 predicted proteins | sample 1964951 | NCBI WGS metagenome assembly UMFI01 (sample SAMEA4836040, study PRJEB28245) | human gut metagenome | biome: gut microbiome; material: fecal sample | place: Denmark | collected 2008 | reverse complement strand
GGTGGAAGCTCGGTAATTCAATTGCCGAGTAGTTCACGAATGTAAAAAATGATACGATTGATAAAAATAATGACAGCGTAAAAAATACAAACATCAGTAATGGGAACAAAAGTGAAATAAAAAAACGAAATAGCAAAAAGACCAGGAATCAAAAACTCTCTGGTCTTTTTTTACAGCATATTGATGATTTCTTTTAATATTTTGGAACCAGGTTCCATTTTTGTAATTCTGGTTCTAAGAAAAAGCCATATTTTTTTTGAAATTTATAAAAACAGGAGGAAATCAATATGAAAGAAACAGTAAACACAAAAATGGAAAATCTGCAGTGGGAGATCATGTACGGGAAAATGTTTTTACGACCAGAAGTTTTAGCTAACAAGATGGAAGAGGCCGACCGGTTAAGATACATCCGAAAGTTATGGCTGGAGTTTTGCTCTGTACCAATGGATCCGGAATCAGAATGTTTGGAGAATGAGTGGCATGGATTCCCAGAGGGCACACATCGAGAAGTGATTTGGCACTGGTTTGAGGCATATTTTCATATATCAGTCACTGAACTGATGTGTGATGCGCCACAGAAAATTGTAACGCTAAATGATATGATTGATTATGGCTATACATGGCTCGGCATGGTTCCAATGCATGCACGACAGGCGCTCCGTCTTTTTAAGTCGGAGAATTATTGTATTTACAAATTATATCAGAATAATACCAAGAGTGAAGTTATCTTCGATGATGATATCGAGGAAGGCTATCTATATGGGGTTGAATACAATCGCAAGGATGCGTATGAATGGCTGATGTCTGTTTTGGATGAAGATGGACCTCTCGTCTGGAAGGAAGGTCAAAAAATCTACTGCAAAAATGTTGAATTGCAAAATCAGGTCATAGAATACCTGAAATCAAAAGACTATTCAGTGTTGCAGGATTGCGAAATTGTGAAACAAGAGGATATGATTTGTGGCTTTGCAATAAATCGTACATATTATTATGTAACAGTCAGTGATTCGATAAATAAGGACGTTCCGAAGGCAGAAGTGGATGAAATCGAAGAAGAATCATTCGAAAACGATACGATATTGTGGAATGAACTGAAAAAACACAGAGGACATAAGATAAGTATTGTATCATACGGAGATTGGGAAGATCCAACTGATATATGCTTGGAATGTGAAGACTGTGGCGAAATTATTCTCGACGCTGAAATATATACGTTGTGTGCAAGAGAAAACTGTTAATTTCTAACGACAAGAGAGATTCCTTTATGGAGTCTCTTTTTTGCATCTCTGCATAATATAGGTGCGAAATGCCGTCTGAGAAAATACGTGTGCCGGATGGATGCGGTAAGATATTTCAGTGAAGAGGATGGCCCATATTGGATTGTGCTTTCGATTGGAAGGAATCCGTAGAAACGATGGATGTAGACTGGGAATCCATAGGTCTTTGTAAAAACAAAAACTTACATATTACTGATGAAAGGAGAGAAAAAATGGATTTTTCATTGCAAAATACAATGAACCGGGCAGCCGGACAGTCATTTGAAGAACTGATTACAGAATCCCTCGCATATTATTATGAAAAAGGGTATGCGTCGATCGAAAAAACACCGGAGCCGATGCGGGTGCTGAAGCAAAACGCGGATCATACATTTACCGCTGTTTATATAAAAAAAGCACAACCGGATTACAAAGGGGTTCTTCTTGGAGGACAGGCAATTATTTTTGAGGCAAAGTTTACTGCGAATGACAGGATCCGGCAAGAGGCGGTAACAAAAGAACAGGAACTCATGTTTGAACGGTATCGAAAGATGGATGCACAATGTTTTGTTGTCGTAAGTATCCAAGGAACGGATTTTTATAGAGTTCCATGGAATATATGGAAAGGAATGAAAGAAATGTATGGGCATAAGTATATGAATAAGCAGGAACTGGAACGATACCGGATACGAATGCGACAGGTATTGCTGCTGTTGGAAGGGATTGAATTAAGAGAGTATAGATAGGGTTGTTGTATGAGAGATATAAAATAAAGTTCCTCATTCAGGGAGATACCCCACAGGCTTGCCAGTTGGCTAAATATTTATAATGTCAATACAGGAAAATTAGTAGTTGGCGGAGATCTAATGAATGAAGAAATTTCATATACAGATGAGGACTGGGAAAAAACTTTGTGAATAGCAAAAAGAAAGGGGCAAAATGGTCTTATATCCAAACAACAATCTACCAAAGATACGATTTCATCCTAGAAAAAATATAGATTCTTTTGTTCGATATACTGAATTCATCAACAAAAGGAGGAAAAAAGGTATGAGAAGTTATAAGAAAGAAGATTTTAGTAAAGGACAGACCGTATTTATTTATGTGGTGGGAAACGCTGCAAGGTACTGTAAGCCGGGCATTGAGAATCGCATCCAGGAGTGGGAAGTAAAAACGGTTGGCTCAAAATACATCACAGCTGTTAATAAGAAATGTTCATTTCGTGAAGCAAAGTTTAGCATTGAAAACGACTTCCGGCAGGTGTATGAAAGAGGAACGGCTGACTATATTCTTTTTCTTACAAAAGAAGAAATTTATAGGATGCATCAGCGTTCCATGTTAAGAATATCCATTATAGATGCGCTTAAATATGGATCTATTTTGGGCAAAATGGAGATGGAAGATTTACAAGCTATCGCCCGTATCATTGAAAAATACAAAAAGAAAGATTGAGTGGTGAATGGAGTTGGCAAATAAGTGGGTAACGGCAAATGACCTTATCATCGGTCAGGAAATCAAGGATATTCATAAGGGAAGATAAGTTCGATATTTTCCGTGTTTGTGAAGAAGGTCGATTCAGAGTGCATAGCGTGTGGAAGAAAAGAGATGTCTGTAAGAAGTCTCCTTTTTTTAAAAATAAAAACCAGGGGACATAAAATCCTCTGGTTTTGTTGTAACTATAAAGAATTGATGATCTCGATGAAAGTATCTTTTGCTCCTGTTGTTAATAAGTGGTAATATTCGTCATATCAACATTGCAGGCGTTTCTGCACAAGCAGATGCTTTTTTAGAAACCAGGTTCCAAAATTTGTAAATTTCATATTTGTTTTATGATAAAAAACTAAAAGGAAAGGCAAAAAATGACAACAATTAAAAGAAAAAAAGAGAGAGAAAAAACTCGAATAAAAATTTTAAAAACGGGAAATACGTTTTTAATTCTATTTTTAACATCGACCATGATCTTTGTTCCGTTTTTTACTTTCGGGATTTTGGGTTGGTACACACCAATTAGAGGAAGCATTCTGGAGGATCCGATATTTTGGATTTGAATTCTGTTCTTGGTTGTGCTTGCGGAGAGCCTGGTATTTTGGACCGGAATTCTGATGGTATACGGTACGTCCGTGCAGTTGGGTGTAAACGCCAGGATTCTTGGAGCTATATTCGGCTGGGCACCAATCGCGAGTATTTTTATGCTTGGAAAAATATTACGGATCACAACACGGGAAGTTAAATTCGAAAAAGAAAAAATAAAGGTAAATGAAAAACGGGAAGAAGAACAAATCTGCCGGACGAGATATCCAATCCTTATGGTACATGGCGTATTTTTCCGCGATTTTACACACTTTAATTACTGGGGGCGAATACCGGGAGAATTGGAAAAGAATGGTGCATCCATATACTATGGAAATCACAACAGCGCAGCAGCTGTGGATGATAGCGCAAAGGAACTGATTGTACGAATCAAAGAAGTATTAAAGGAGACTGGTGCGGAAAAAGTAAATGTGATTGCGCATTCCAAAGGTGGACTGGATATGAGAACAGCAATCCAGATGGGAGGCGCACCGTATGTAGCGTCGCTGACGACGGTAAATACACCTCACAGGGGATGTGAATTTGCGGATTACCTTCTTGGAAAAATTCCGAATGGAGTAAAAGATGCAGTTGCAAAAAAATATAATACAGCGGCTTCAAAACTTGGAGATGTAAATCCAGATTTCCTTGCAGCGGTACAGGATCTAACGAGCAAGAATTGCGAAAAAAGAAATGAATGGGTATTTGATGCGCCGGAAGTGTATTACCAATCCGTCGGAAGTAAGATAAGACATGCAAGTGGAGGTAAATTTCCACTAAACTACAGTTATCATCTGGTAAAGTATTTCGATGGTCCAAACGACGGACTTGTAGGCGAAAAATCCTTTACATGGGGAAGGAAATATTACTTCCTGGAACCGAAAAGAGATCGGGGAATATCGCACGGGGATATAATCGATCTGAATCGCGAAAATATCGACGGATTTGATGTGAGGGAATTTTACGTGAAACTTGTCAATGACCTCAAAATGAGAGGATTCTGATTTGCGTCTGCTAACGCAGAAGATCTTTCAAACTGTGTTTGGAGTCGTCTGTGAAAATACAGCAGATTGTTGGATGTGATAGGATATGAGTATTACAAAAAAGTGTAATTCACACCATAAGTTCGAAAAAGGTTCATTCGAATTCACTGCTAGATGCTGCACCACAGTGTGCGGAAGAAAAGAGATGTCTGTAAGATGTCTCTTTTGTCAACTACTCCTGATTGCATCAGGAGCTTGAAGATATCCTGACCGGTAATTATCCGGTAAAGGAGAAGTTCAAGCTTATCCGGATACAGCAGACTCGCCCATCCTCCCGCAGGAGAACAGGTGGAGGTCCGCCAATGACCGGACGGTTATCCTGGTGAGTTGCCATACCAGGGTGAGTATTTCAAAGAGTAACTATATCTGGATCAGACCGGATTCTTTCGCGATCTGTAATCCACGATTTAATACATTAGTTGCTGCATTGGTATCCCGATGATGATGCGTCTTACATTGAGGACAATCCCATTCGCGGATAGCAAGTGCAAGACGTTCTTCCCCCTTCATCACATATCCGCAGTAACTGCATGTCTGTGTTGTATTCTGAGGAGGGACCAGGATTACTATCTTATGATAAAATGTTCCTTTATATTGCAGCATAGTAAGGAATTTCCGCCAGGATGCATCCGCAATCGCTTTCGCTAAATGATGGTTCTTCATAAGATTTCTTGCCTTCAGGTCTTCCGCAGAAATAAAGTCTTGGTTCTCGACAGTTTTCTTCGAAATATTATGAAGATAATCATTTCTCTGACGTTCCACCTTGCGATACAAATAGGTAGTTTTATTCCGTTGTTTCTGGTAATTGGATGCGTCCTTAAGAGGACGTTTTTCTTTCTTAGCCCGTTCTGCCCGACGACTCTGTATTCTCTGGGATTTACAGAGAGCCGCCTGTGCTTTAACATAAAATCGCATGTTTTCACTGGATTTCCCATCAGAATCATTCACAAGCTCTAACAGGTTTAAGTCAATACCGACCTGCTTCCCAGTTTTCGGTAATTCGTCAAAGAACGGGATTTCGGAATTTAAGGAAAAAGAAGCCCAGTATTCCCCTACGGAATCGCGGCTGATCGTAATCTTTCCAATCCGGATATCATCCTTTCGTTTTAGGATCATATCCACACGTTTTGGTGATCCGCCGAAACGAATCCTTCCCAGTTTTGGAAGTGTGACATGGTTGCGATCCTCGAAACGCACGTTACTTGTCATGACCCCATCTTTATTCAGATAATAATGGGCGTTCGTGTGATAAACCTGTTCATAGGACTTCTTCTTAAACACAGGAACTCCGGTATGCCGTTCCTTCTGGTTCTTCCACGCACTTGCATAGTTCAATTTTGCATTTGCGATCGCCTGTTCATCCACGTCATCTTCGTAAAGATAAGGAAGGGCATTCTTGATGTTCTTTACCGCGCCGGTAACGGATTCCAGATAAGAGATCCGATCCCTGTCGGAAGGTACAAATGCCGCCGTCTTTGAAAGACGGTATTTCTCGTTGCTTGTCGCAACAAGATGATTATAAGTTGCCCTAGCTGCGCCGTCATTTACAGCGATCAGATGCTTCTGCTCATTTGACGGGTAAATCTTCACTTTAAATCCGATATGATAAGGCATCTCTTTTACCTTCTTCATAGAAAAACCTCCTTCCTGTGTTCTAATTATATTATAACACATATGCAACTTGATTACAATTTATTTATCTGCTAAAATAAAGGAAAGGAGGAAATGTATATGCAGAAGAAAGAACGAATTCCAGGTGCAGTTTATGAACGAAATTATGTATATAATTTCCATTATCATCTGATATGGGTAACAAAATACCGGCGTCCTGTTTTCACTACAGAAGTGCTGGTACAGGAAATGAAAACGCTCCTGCAGTCGCTGGCGTTAGAAAAAGAGATCACGATCGAAACCATGGAAGTCATGCCGGAACACGTACATCTCCTGATCAGCTTTAAACCGAAATATGCCCCGACCGATATTGTAAAATATCTGAAGGGACATAGTGCCAAGCAGTTTTTTATGGCTCATCCAGAAATCAGGGAACATGATTTCTGGGGAGGACATTTATGGAGTCATAGTTATTACATGAGTACATTGGGAGATATGAGCCGGGAGGTTGTAGAAAAATATATTCAGAATCAATACAGCAAATAAGGGACGCATTCCTCTCCTGATTTTATCAGGAGATTCCTGCTGTATTTTTAATTGAAAAAACCAGGGAGCATAAAGCCCTCTGGTCTTTTTTCTACAGCATATTGATGATTTCTTTCAATTCTTCTTTTGCATCTGATGATAAGCGGTCGCAATACTGATCATACCAGCATTGCAGTTTTTCTCTTGGAGTAATAGCCTTCTGCTTTGCGGAATTTACAAGTTTGTCGATCCTTTCTTCTTTTACATCTGATAATAACCTGCCTACACTTCGAGGAACAAATATAGGCGTTCCTCCCATGTTACAGATCATATCATAATCAGATTGATCTGTAACTGGAATAGAACCTTTATCGTGCTGTTCATCGAATACTTCTTTTAACGAATCGACAACATTTTGTTTCTGTTCATAAGAACAATAGTCGATATTGGTCACATCATCCGAATCCTGTTCAATCATATGATGAACGGTTTCAATTTCGACGCCCCCGTTTACCATAGCTTCAGATACCATCTTTGCAGTAAGGTTTTTAGCCATCCATGAATCGCATGATTTACGATCCCGTTCCAATGTGAGATATTCTGGTTTAAAATTATACCCATACGTGAAGTTCGAATGGCATTCAATGTAGAGACCGTTTACATAAACTTCACCTTTTGCCCAGTTATCCAATAAAATTTCACCATAGGATGTTTCAATCTTTTCATAGCTGTCGTCAGCTTCATAACCAAGCCATATCTCCTGAAGAAGTGAATATTCATCATCAGTCACATTCCCGACTTCGATAACCAGGTCGTTGCTGTCAATTTGGTCCACCTTATCAACAAAGAATGCAAGGATTTTTCCACGCCATTTTTTGCTGTTTTTAAAACGTGCAACCCAAATTTCATTTTCCATATTGTTATGGACGACAAAGGTTTTGCCGAGTCTGTTGAGGACAAGACTTGCAATTTTGTACCCTTCTCCAAACTGTCCTACTGTAATGGTATCATCTTCTTTGGAAGTACATCCGAGTAGAAGGGTGTTTACCTTCAGACGAGACTGCTTACTGGTAAAAAGAATCTTGCCTCTAGTGGAATCATTTTCATTCGGAACAAATTCCATAGAAAATGTACACTTTGAATTGGTTGCCTGTTGATCGATTCCATTCTGGATCAATTCCCGGATAGCCATCTTAAAGTCCCAGTCCGATACATAAGTTGGTGTAAGTGATAATTCATAAATTTGCTGCATAATTAGTTCCTCCTATTGTTTGGTTTATAATTTCATTTGGAGTATGAAAGGGGATAAAAATTTAAAATGAAAAAAGAATTCATATTGTATTTGAAATTAAAAATATAGGAGGAAACAATATGAAACTTACTAGAACGGAATAATTTTATTTCAAATATCATTAAGCAATTCAAACAAAAGATAAAATGAATGGAGAGATTATTATGTTGTACAATTATTTAGCAGTTTTGATTTCAGGAGTTGTATTACTCTGGGCGTTAGGACAATGGGTTTCTTTGCATTTTGTGCAGATGTCAAAATGTTCAAAAGAAGTGTCAGTTACATGTGTGCATGTAAATGAGCATAAAGAGCATGGATCAGCTAAACCATATCTTACATATTCACCGGTATGGCAGGATGAGGATGGAAACCGATACAGCTCAAATGTTTACACATTTAAGAAATGGAAAATAGGAAAAGAAGAAGTGATTCGTGTAAATCCAGAATGGAGTAGAGAATATATTGATTCTCTTGAAAGACATGAAACAAACGTAAGCCTTGCAATATGTTTCGTAATTTTCCTTGTAATGGTATGTTTGCTGTAAACCGATCTATGTAAGAAACAGAAAGAGAGATTCCCTGGTGGAGTCTCTTTTTTGATGTAAAATTCCATTTTCCTGTTATAACATAATTAGGTGAAAACCCATGGGCTTGCCTGTGGGTTCAGTCAGAAGAAATACGGAGAGTGGAAATGTATGAAAAAATTAATTCTAATTATTAGTATTTTATTATCAATATTGCTTTCTGGTTGTAATGTAACAACTTTAATTAAAAATAGTACAAATGATCTAAAGGAAAAAATTTCATCTGAAATTGCCGAAAGTCAAAAGAGGTTGGATAGTCGTTTAAATAAAAAAATTTCTACTTTAAATACAGCAATTTCTGAGAAAGACGAAGAAATCATATATGATCTTATGGCAGATGATTTGAAAGAACATGAAGACAAGCTGCGAATACAATTGAAAGAATTTGTGAACTATGTTCCAGGTGAAATTGTAGATACAAGCAACCGTGACTGGGGAACATTAAAACATACAGAAAAATATAAAAAAGCGCCAGATAATGCCATTGAAAGAAAAATTTGGGATCATGATGATGAAGGCAATTACTATTGCGGTGTTTTGGTATACCGATTGTCTTATCACGCAATAGATGATCAGGGTATATGGTATGAGATCACCATGGAATATATTGAAAGCAATGAAGCAAATCCGGAGGAAGTCGGCTTAAATTACGTAAGTATTTACAAAACGAATTCGGATGATGATGAGTTAGTTTACGTAGGAAGAACATGGCGTTAGAATGAATAAGAAGAGATTCCTTGGTGGAGTCTCTTTTTTTTAACGTAAAATTCCATTTTCTATGTACGGAGGTAATGGAAATGAGAAAATTATTTATATTGCTAATTTTGAGTATTGTGTTTGCTAGTTTTACTGGGTGTAATATAAAAAAAGGTAAAAATCAGAACGAAGAGATTGCAGACCAAGTGAACGAGGCACTGTCAGATCATAACACGGATCTCGTAAGGGATCTTCTGACGAATAAGTTAAAAGAAACTGAGTCAGACGATTTAAAAAATCTTGTGAATTTTGTTTCTGGCGATATATCTGAAGTCGGAGAGTTAAGTACTGCAAATACATGCGAATCTGATAAAAATGCTACACTGTATACGTATCATATAAGATATCACATAAAAGACGATAAAGGAAACCGATATTACGTGGCGATTGAATATACAAAGAAAAGCAAAATGAATACTGACGCTGGTGTGACTTATATATCTATAAGTTTACTGAATGATGACGATACTGATTCGAGTGTTGTTTCCGTAGGAAAAGCTACTTAATAACGCAAGGAATTATGTAATAAAAAGGGATGCCTTTATGAAGTATCTCTTTTTATTTTACGGTAAAATTTCATTTTCTAGGTATAAGGAGATGGTAAAGAGATATGATTGAGAATGATGTAGACCATCATAAGTTCAACTAAAAATTTAATTCTAATCACCACATTAAGTGGACCCGCAGCGTGCGGAGAATAAGAGAGATACTTTTGCAGTATCTCTTTTATTCTGAAAAAAAACGAATCCGGTAAAATATGCCATAATGTCACTGATCTTGTGTTGATAAATTTTTGAGAAATATAGTTTTTGCAAAGAAAGGCGTAAAGAATGGATAACCAGAAGAAACAGCAACATATCAAGCGATGCAGGTTCTCGTTCCCACATTATGAAAAGGGAAGGATCGAATATCAATGTTTGTTCGAAGGGTATGAGGACGATGAAATACATACCTGTACAGAAGAAGAATGCGAACAGTGTGAAAAATACGATTCCAGGTATATCGAGTATCCGCTGACGATAAAGGGAATCGAAAACAGACCGATTGAAAGATATGGATTAGGACATACGGTGGGCAGTCTGGTAGCAGTAAGGCCATGCGGCGAAGAGTATGGAGAAAAAACATATCTTGGAATTTATCTTGGAGAATTGCCAATCCAGATCGTGACGTCTTATGATCCGACTACAGGAGTTCTTACAAATTCAGCGATGCAGAATCCGGGGATTTTTGTTCCTGAATTGAAGAAAATTGTTTATGGGTGCGGAAGCTGGTGGAGAGAGATTAAATCTGTAGATGAATTAAAAGCAATCACTGATGAGGACATTGAGAATACCTGGTATGTACAGCTGTTGCAAAACATGTAATCCTTTCGACCAGGCGTACAATTTGTTTTTCATTTTCTTCCATATTGTTTCTGAAATCAAAATTATAGGAGGAAACAAATATGGAAAAACTTACTTACAATGAATTCAAAGAGGCGATCAAGGATTACTTCAGTAAAAGGATGGATCATGCAGAAATTCAATTCACAACAAATGATACCGTAAATCAGAAGATTGATTATCTGACGATCCTCGAAAAGAACGCAACGGTATCACCAAATCTCCGGCTTAACGATAGTTATAAGCAGTATCTGGATTGTAAATGTGAGGAGGAGTCTTTTTTCGAAACTATTTATGAACAGATGGTTAATGCGGTTGCAAAAGATCGGATATCA
>UMFI01034103.1_pt1 | contig 10860 bp, 10 predicted proteins | sample 1964951 | NCBI WGS metagenome assembly UMFI01 (sample SAMEA4836040, study PRJEB28245) | human gut metagenome | biome: gut microbiome; material: fecal sample | place: Denmark | collected 2008 | reverse complement strand
ATATCGCAGGTGAGGAGCTTCGTGGCGGCGAGCTTAGATCCGTTTTCATAGACGAGGTTCTCGCCCGCAAAGACCATGTCGGTCGTGGACTCGCCCTCGCTCGCGTCCGCGTAGGCATAGGCGCAGTACAGGCGCGCGCTTTGGTTAGAGATAAGGCTGCGGCGGTAATCCGCCTTGCCGATAATCTCGTCCGAGGCCGACGGGTTGAGAATCACCGTGGCACCGGCAAGCGCCATCTCGGTCGAAGGAGGTGCCGGCACCCACAGGTCCTCACAGACCTCAACGCCCAGCACCAGGTCCTCGGCGCCCTCATCACAGCAATGGTAGACAAGCCCCGAACCCAACGGGACCGGACCCTGACCGGCAAATTCAACCCACACGGGATCCGCAGGCGCCGGAGCAAACCAACGGCGCTCATAGAACTCGCCATAGTTGGGCAGATACTTCTTGGCCGTGAGGCCCAAAAGCTCACCCGCGCAGCACACGGCGGCGCAGTTGTAGATATTCTCAGCAACTGCAACGGGAAGACCGATGGTAAAGACAATCGGCAGCTCGCGAGTCTCATCGAGGATATGCACCAAAGCAGCCTCGCAGGCATGCAGTAATGTGCGGTTATGGAACAGATCGGCCGCGGTATAGCCGCACAAGTTGAGCTCGGGCAGCACCAGAGCACGAACGCCGCGCTCGACAGCCGCGCGAACAGCCGCTAACGCAACCTCGGCATTGCCCTCGACATCGGCCACGCGAATCTGCGGCGACGCCGCCGCCACACGCAAAAAGCCATCGTTCTTATTAGCCGAAACGCAGCATTGCCTTGTTGATCTGGACACTGGAGGCCCCTTCTACCCTGAGATTCAGTCTAACGGACGTTCACATATCTCTAACTAGCCAAAGCAACCTCCCAGTTTACTGAGAGGCCAACCTGTGCTAAGAGCATGTATTTCAAAAATATCTTTAATTAAAAAAGGAGAAATCGATAATCGACTTCTCCTTTAAGCGAGGCGAGTAAATTCCGAAACTAATGGCAGAATTTATCCATGTAGTCCTCAAAGTCGAACACTTCTACCACGACGCCCTCTTCCTGAAACTCTTTCAGCTGCTCCAAGAGATCTTTGTTAATAACGTCCATGCAGAAACCTCCTCTATCTAATCAATTGTAGTATATCTGCTTTCATGCAATTATCAACCAACTTGTTTAATTGCTCCTCGCTTGCCGATAGTCCCTCTTTTTTCAAAATGTCGCGCACCTCGTTCTTAGTAATCGGCTTTTCAAACAACGAAAGCAAAGCGAACGAAAAATCATTAACCGCACACATTCTATGGGTGGCACAACTCAGCAGTACTCTTAACCCCTCTTTTGAGCGTCCGACTTCTTTCACAAACGAACTTTTAACCAATTGAAAACCATTATCGTGCATTACATAATCGGCATCGATATTTGTATTCAGCAATCCATAATGCAACAGTTCTTCTATCGCCCTTGTCAGCTCGAGATCGCCCTGATCAAGGATAAGAGAAATGCTACAATCGGCCTCCAATAAACGGGCCAACTTAAGGTATACCAACTGGGAAACAGCATAGACATGATGGTATTCAGAATTATAGAAGTAGGCAAATGGCTCAACGAGCACGACAGAGGTCTTGGAATCCAGCCAGATTCGATCAGCTGGATTTAGACTAGTCAGCCGTCGCTTTACTTTGGTCAAATGTCCCTTATACCTGACAGCGTGAATAGAATCTAGGATCCAGGTCACCTCTGAAATATGAAGCCGCTGGGGCAAGTCAATTGTGTCGCTACCGTTTATGACTTCTTGCATATAAAAATCAATATGATGCTCATCAGATAAGGATTTTGCTTCATTTAAAGTTAAACCAGTGCCTGAAACATAATCCACTTCGAGGCGCAAATCCTCATATTGGGACTTCGGCATTACAGAGACACCATACTTATCGGGATGATTCCAAACATCCGACCCCATAACGAGACCAAAATTCGTAAATCCTCTCGTGGAATATGGAACACCACATACCTGTTTTGAATAATTCAAAACATTCTCTGTATAAGCTAAGGTGTTCAGAGCCTCTTCTTTAGTTTCGGTCGGAAAGCCAATCATAAAGAATAGATGAACAGGAATACCCGCATTGAGACAATCATGGATATTGCGATCAATCCAATCAACTCTCGTGTTCTTCTTCATTAGATCAAGAACTCTTTGGTTGTATGACTCGAGGCCAAACTGAATCTGCCTACATCCACTTTGGTATATCTTGTTGAAAACGTCTGTACTTAGGGTTGGAGAGAACCTCGTTTCTCCATGCCAGAAAAACGTTTTTCCCGATGCGTTTATTTCATCCGCGAGTTGCTCCATTCTTTTGCCTTCGAATGTTTCATCCACAAAAGAGAAAACTCTCGTGCCGTATTTTTCATTTAACCGACACATTATTTCAAATACTCTCGATATAGGCATCTTTCGGTAACAACCACCGGTAGCACCGGGAATGGTGCAGAAGGCGCAATGATTAAAACACTGCCTAGAGGAATAAACCGGCAATATTAACTCAGGCATGAAGTATTTAGAAAGGGCGAAGCCATCGAAATCGGGAACTGTATCGTTGATAAATGTTTGCTCAATCCGATGGTTTTTATATATCTTTCCACCTTTAGCATGGCAAAGGTTTGGAACACAGTCGAGATTGTCATCACCAGAGTCAAGAGCCTCAAGAAGACGTGCAAGCGGCTCTTCGCCGTCATACATCATTATCGAATCAATGTATTCAAAAAAGGGATGCCATTCTTTCATGCAGTCATCTGCTAAACGAGTAATGTAATTGCCGCCCAATGAGACGTGTTTAACAGATGGACATTCTTCTTTAATCAGTTTCGCTAACGTAACTGCAGAAATCAATTGGAAACAGCCGCTCACCGAAATCCCAATAAACTCGATTTTTTCCCTCTGAATACGCTTAAGAAAGGCAATTTCATAGAAGGAAATAAACGGATTATGCAAGGTATCCGCAAGCGATTTCATTATTTCTGGTGTCGAATAATAATCATAGGGCAGATCTATGGAGTTGAACGTTTATTTAACTCCATATGAGACGTGATTTATGATATAGAGTGCATTTCTAAAAATGTTTTCAGCATATTGTCTTTCTTTTAGATTAAAGTATCTCTTCGATCTGAAAATATCTTTTGCCTCGTCAACATTAAGTGCTGACTTTTGTATCAACTCGATTGTTAATTGAACATTCGAACTAAACGAATCCTTTGATTCCCGATACCTTTTACAGCACTCTTCGACATGTCTATAAGATAGGAGGTCATCGTAAAATTCCACGTTTAAGTCAACGATGTCAACTTTATATTGTTCAACCTCTTGAAGATATGACTTCAAAACAGGCAAGGCAAGATACGGCCCCACTGGACTCCATCCTGGGGGAAATACTAAAAGCGTTTTAGGCATATCAACGTCACATCTTTCGCAAATAATTCAATTGAAACACAACTACCATCATAATTGAAAATACACCAAGTCCTGTAACGAGAATTGAGAACATCGCGATGCTCGTGAACAGCGAAACAAGGAGTGTTGAAATAACAACAGCAACCGATTGCAAAGACTCCCTAATTGAAAACAGGCTTATCGATTCAGATTCGTCTCTCGCCAAATCCTGCAGCGATGTTATGAGAAGCACATCTTGAATGGCGTTTCCGGCACCGACGATAAAAAGGAAAATAAACGATATCCCAGACGCATAGCGATAGCCAAACGCCAGATACGCACCGAGCGCAAGATACGTCACAAAACAATATGATTTAACGCAATCGGAACCACTAATTAAACGACCATATATTGTATTTCCGAACAACAGTCCGATTGTAAGACTACTCTGAAGGAATCCGTATTGTATCGATGACGAGTCAAATTGCAATTGCGCAATAGCTGGCAAAAGAGAATTCAGAGAGCCGAATGCCACACCACTAGAAATATCGATTAATAGGAAACCAATTGCCAAGTGCTTCGCGCTAAGATCACTAAATGCAGTCCCGTTTTTTTCATTTTTGCTTATCCCCTCTTTATCATTAACCTCGATAACCGACGGAACATCTCGCAGCAACCAGAACGACGCGGCAAAAGAAAGCGCGTCTAATGCAAGAACAGCCTCCGCCCCAAATTGAGCGACAACAAAACCGCCGGCAACTGGCCCCAGAACCATCATCAAATTCTGCAGAAACCCAAACGAATTATTAATTACGTCGCGATTGATACTATTCGTATTGGCTCTTAACAACGAGTAAAAGCAGGGCATTTCAACCGTTCGGCAAAGCGATACCCCGCACGTAATAGCAAACATACTCCATTTACTATCAACAAAAATATAGCAAACGAATAATCCCGCGCGAATTAAGTCTGCCAATCTCATGGCCTGCAGTGTCCCGATACCCATCTTCTGAGGCAGCTGCGCGAGCGCAACTGAAAACAGAGAGGGGGCAAATCTGCAGCAGACCATCAAAGCAGTTGCAGAAACATCGTGAGTTACCTCGTAAATCAGCATTGGCAAAGCAATATTCGCACACCAATTGCCTATTTCGCTTATCCCTCTAGCAATATATAGGACCCGAACCGGACGGCTAGCTCTCAATACCGTGAACATCACGATTAACCTCGTATTTCAGGCCTCGCTCATCCCTTAATAGGAATCCATAATCAACCAAGTACCGCCTCAACACGGCATAATCAGGATAGAGCTGTGACAGCACACGATTAACCTGAAGCTCCGTATAACTTGTATTTAATTCAAAGAAAGAGACGGCCCATAGCAGCATGATTCTTTTATAGCTTTCCTTTTTTGGAATTGAAACCAGCTCGCCATTCTTGAGAAATCGTTTTTTAAAGTCTATTAGCTCATCCATTCACATCCTCCATTTCATACGCATCTAATACTAAAAATGCATACGCTTTAGGTCATCGCATTCGGCTTCTATATTCGAACTAAACTCGAACTAATCTAAATGATTTGCTCAAACACTCTTCGAAAGCTCGTTTTTCACTCTGAGTAAAACGCCCTTCCCAGTCAGTCCACGAACAGGAAGGCAACTCACAGCGAGCGGAGTCGAAGCCCTCTGCCGTCGGTCGTTCAAAATGCACGACAACCTTTTCGATATCCCCATCTGTAATCAGGTCAGAATGAACGACCTCGGTACCGTCTTCGAATGTCATATACGGGTACATCACGTAAACCACCTCGCAATCGTAAATCCAGTTTAGCATCAAGCTATTGCACCAAAGACAGCAAGCCCCCTTGATGAGTTGATGGTATCTGTTAAATGTCACGTACGATTCACATCAGGTGGGTACCCTGATGGCTGCATGAAACGAAGCAGATTTACACCGGGAGGACCCCGTATGACAACCAAGTACACCGACGCGCCGCGCACGCGCGTCATGACGCCGGCATCGCTCAACAACGGCGTGCACGAGAACCATTCCATCGGACAGACCATGGCCATCGCGCCCAAAAAGGGCCTGTTCGACGACATTTCCATTCCCCAGATCATCGCCGGCGCCGCAGCTGCCGCCACGAGCGTCGCGCTTGCTTCCAAGATCGGTATCGCCGGATCGGTGATTGGCGCCGCCGTGAGCTCGGTCATCACCGTTGTGTCCTCGCAGGTCTACCGCCACTTTATCTCTGCCAGCGCCAAAGCCCTCAAAGGCACGCACGCCGACGTCGACTACCCCGCCGGCGCCTATGAGCCCGTTGAATTTAATGCCGAGGAGCACCTGGGCGGCGCCGCGACTACGCAGGAGATGCGCCAGATTGCGGGGCGCGCGACCACGGCCCGCGTCGCCCCTAACAGCCTGCGCGCCAAGGCCGCGGCAGAGCGCAGCCAGACGCAAAAGAAGGTCATCATCTTCTCGATTGCCATCGCCATCGTCGCGGTCATCGCCTGCGCCGGCGCCATCCTTATCACCACCGCCGGCGAGGGTCTGGGCGAGCGCCCCGAGCCAATCCTTTCGTCGCGCACGACGGAAAGCGATGCAAATGGCAACACCCAGTCGCAAGACCAGCAGGCACAGACGGACGGCACGCAAGACAGTTCCACCTCTACCGATTCGTCCTCGAATACCCAAAACCAATCGCAGGGCGCCGATTCTTCTGTGAACAACAGCGGCGCGCAATCCGGCACGACCGACTCAAGCCAAACGACTGACGGTTCGCAGCCGAACACGGGAGGCCAGACGAGCGACACCACGTCGGGAACGGGCACAGCAGACAGCAACAACAGCAATTCGAGTGGCACCACATCGGGCACGGCATCTGACAGTTCAAGCCAAGGCACGACATCGGACAACTAGGCGCTGCATCCCCAGATAGGCAACCTGTACAACGGGCGCGAATCGATAGCGGTTCGCGCCCGTTTGCCTTGGGCGACGAGATGGCAAGCCCCGCGCGATGGTAAGATGCTTTGGTGTGTAAAGAGGAGATTTGCCATGAGCAAGACAATAGTTACGCCCACGCTTTCGCTGGGCAACCACATCTATCTGTATCGCCTGCTGCGCGATGCGATTGGATGCGGCAAGCAAACGTTTATGACGCAGGTCGAGGAGGCACTCGCCGCTGGTGACATGGCCGCTTATGACCTGGGCTTCGAGTCCACGCGCGAGCTGCTCGAGGAGCTCGACGACTGCATTAAGCTGACCGTCTTTAAGGGCGGTCGCCTGTATGCCACGGTCATCGCCAACGAGGCCTGGGATGCCGCCCTTGCCAAGGGCGAGGACAAGCCCAAGGCTGCCAAGGGAGCCAAGCAGTCCTACAAAAAGAAAAAACGCGGCGAGAAGGACCTCAAGGCCGTGCGCCCCAAGCACGTTAAGCGTCCCGAGCCTGAAGCCATGGTTGAAGCCGTGCCAGAATCCGAGCCCGAGCCCGAGATCGAAGTCGCTATTGAGGTAACGGCAGAAGCCGAAACCGAAATCACCGCTACGACCGATCCCGAAGTCATATCCGAGCAGGAAGCCACTGCGGAGCTCAACGAGGCTCCCAAGTCGACAGCAGAAGAAGCCGCTAGCCAACCTGAGGCGTCTGCGCTCCAAAACAGCGATGTCTTTGGCGACGAGGCCGAGGACGATCAGCCCGCCGATCAAGACGCTACCGAGTCGGCGCCGAAGCCCGAGACGCCGCAGCCCGCCATCTCGCTCACGGTCGTCTATGACCCCGAGAACGCCAACGCCGGCATCACCACTATGGCATCCACGCCCATCGAAGCAAAGTCGAGCGTCGAGAATGAGAGCGCGATGCAGGTTGAGTTTGAAACTGCAGCTGTAGACGCGCCCGTCACCGTGAAGCCCGCAGATTCCGCAGTTAAGCCGGAACCGGTGCCTGAGCCCGCACCCGTCATCGAATCCGTGCCCACCTCTACTTGCGACCAAGTTCCCGCACCGGCACCGGCTTCGGTACCCGCAGCGGCCCCAACCCCCGCACCCGCAGCGCCCGCCATCCCCGAGGACTTCCCCGTCGATTTCGCAACCGAGGTCTTCTGCCCCGGCCCGCTTCTGCACCAGTTGTCGACCTATCTCCCCTACGGCGCCGACACGCTCGGCATTGTCGGCGAGTACTACTGGATCGCCCGCGAGCGCGGTACCATCGAGGCCGCGCGAAACCGCGCAAACTTCCCCCTGTGCTACACGCAGGCCGGCGAGCGCCGCGAGGTTACCGTGCGCATCCGCCGCAACACCACCGGCGGTCTCGGAGCCGCCTGGGCCATCGACAAGGTCGAAGCCCCGGTCGAGTAAAAAACGGCCTCGGATAGCCAATTTGACCATCCGAGGCCGTTTGAATTCAGGCCTTTTAGTTGTCATCGGTGCATATAGACACCAGAGAAGCAAGCTCATCCTCAAGTTGCGGAGCAAAGTATCTAAAAGAAACCTGCGCTCCAGTCGGTATCGACTCAATCATATTCGCAGCATTATCTGAAACTCGGTACGATGCAGTTTCACCTGTCTTCAAATCCTCTATTGAGCAGACAGCGTCTTCAGCATCAATCGACCTAAGCACGCCTTTTCCTTGTAACATCACATCGGCATGCCCGCCAGCTATTTCTAATGAACCTGAGTCTGTCGCAGTCACTTCTCCGGAACCTCCGCGCGATATCTCTTCCTTTGTTGAACAGCCCACCAATGAAGCCATCAGCACCAAAGACAGAGCTAGTCGAATCGCCCTACTTCGAAAAAGTCGTTCCATAAGTCCACGCATAATAGCTCTGATCATACTTCAGGAAGGATAAAGATGAATTCCAGCCGTCCGCTATGCCAATCATCTGCCTTGTCTCTCCAGTTTTCTTACCAGTAAGTGTGGCGTAAGCCTCCGCTGTTACAGAATGGGCTGATCCGTTGTACAAACTCGCATGTAAAACATTCGGTCTATTAGAGTTAATCTCATTTTGAATGCTCGCGATAGCCGGAGAGGAGACAGTGCGGGCGATAAGAGTACTTCCTCTGCTTGCGCAGTAATTTGTAAACCCCGTTGCACAGGTTGATATCGGCGTTCCACCCAAAACAACGCCGGGAACAGTCTGTTCTTCATCGGAAAGAGCATGGGTATTGGTGTAATTCCATATCTGCATATATTGCGAAGGGTCGCTATATAAATTGGCAATGCCATACAGTTCCGCAACGTTCGAAAAAGCTGTCACCATACAAGCATAGTGGGCGGTAAGCCTCTTAATCTCGCTTTCATCATATGACATAAACTGAGAAATGGAACGAAATCCAGATACTGTGTAATCCTGCATTTGAGTTGCGTAAATTACAACATCGTTCCAGCTTGAAGGTTTATTCGATAAAACGACAGGCCGTCCTTCTATGGAAACAGCCGGGATTGTTCTTCCGCAATTTGTTGTTATTGAACCGTCCAAAGATTGCACGCCGAATTCGAATGGATTGATCATTACGACTGGGTTATTGAACGAATAAGACTCGACACCAAGATCTCCTCCCCGATCCATAGGGCTGACTAAGCCGTCTCCAAAACGATATCCCGTAAGTATTTCATCATCTGAAGCATCTAAAACCAAATAGCCCGCGGCTCTATTGGATGTCACAACCGGAACAATGTAACCAAGCGGGGACCCATCAACATCTACAAAAGGAATAGGGTCAGAAGGCGTATACGAATAGCCGAGGAGTCCCTTTATATATTTATCGGCAAGCTCTTGCGCAATTTCAGAAGTAAATTGTATCTGCTCACCATCAATATTGCCCGTCGAAGCAAAAACCTCTTTCGGACGTGCGGCTAAGGCGACAATTGAAGACGCGACAAGTTGCAGAAAACGACGACGCGAAAGCATATGTTCTTCTTTCTAGAGAAGCGACTTATAAGGTACTCCTATTCTATAATCTTTTTTGTAACGTTACAGCACTGGTTATATTTCAATTCGATTTGCTTATGTCCTTGCAACCCAATGCGTCTTTACGTTTTAAACGGAATTAGAAAATCACTCATAGCAAAAACGGGCTTTAATCCCAAAGAGATGACTTTGATTATGAATCAAACCAGCAGCCAGGGCATAGCTGCAGTGCAATCGCTACAAGAAAGGCCGCCCTTGGTGCCGGCCCTTCTACTTGCTACTAGTCGCGCGTCAGCTTGCGGTGAATACGATGCGGCTGGGCTGCGTCCTCGCCCAGGCGCTCGATGCGGTTGGCCTGATAGGCCTCAAAGTTGCCCTCGAACCAATACCAGTTGCCCGGATTCTCGTCGGTGCCCTCCCACGCCAGAATGTGCGTGGCGACGCGGTCCAGGAACATACGGTCGTGGCTAATGACCACCGAGCAGCCCGGGAACTCGAGCAGCGCCGCTTCGAGCGAGGACAGCGTCTCGACGTCGAGGTCGTTCGTGGGCTCGTCGAGGAGCAGCAGGTTGCCGCCCTGCTTGAGCGTGAGCGCCAGGTTCAGACGGTTGCGCTCGCCACCGGAGAGTACGCCAGCGCGCTTCTGCTGGTCCTGGCCCTTAAAGCCAAAGCTCGCCACATACGCGCGGCTGGGGACCTCGGTCTCGCCGACCATCATGTGGTCCAGGCCGTCCGAGACGACCTCCCATAGGTTCTTATCGGGGTCGATACCGGAACGGTTCTGGTCGACGTAAGAAATCTTGACGGTCTCGCCCACCTCGAGCTCGCCCGAAGTCAGCGGCTCCAGACCCACAATCGTCTTGAACAGCGTGGTCTTACCGACGCCGTTGGGGCCGATGACGCCCACGATGCCGTTACGCGGCAGGGTGAACGAAAGGTCATCGATGAGCACGCGGCCATCGAACTCCTTGTGCAGGTGATGAGCCTCGAGCACCTTGTTGCCCAAACGCGGGCCCACAGGAATGCGGATGTCGGTCCAGTCGAGCTTCTGGCTTGCGCGAGCCTCGGCCTCCATCTCCTCGTAGCGAGCCAGACGGGCCTTGTTCTTTGCCTGGCGAGCCTTGGGCGAGCTGCGTACCCACTCGAGCTCGGCCTCCATGCGCTTGGCGAGCTTGGCGTCGCGGTTGCCCTGTGCCTCGATACGCGCGGCCTTGGTCTCCAGATACGTGGAGTAGTTGCCCTTGTAGGGATAAAGGTGACCGCGGTCGACCTCGCAGATCCACTCGGCAACGTTATCCAGGAAGTAGCGATCGTGCGTGACGGCAAGCACCGCGCCCTGGTAGTTGTGCAGGAAGTGCTCGAGCCACAGGATCGACTCGGCGTCCAGGTGGTTGGTGGGCTCGTCCAGAAGCAGCAGGTCGGGAGCCTCGAGCAGCAGCTTGCACAGAGCTACGCGACGACGCTCGCCGCCGGAAAGCACGTTAACCGGCATGTCAGAATCGGGCAGCTGCAGA
>UMFI01052411.1_pt1 | contig 10884 bp, 5 predicted proteins | sample 1964951 | NCBI WGS metagenome assembly UMFI01 (sample SAMEA4836040, study PRJEB28245) | human gut metagenome | biome: gut microbiome; material: fecal sample | place: Denmark | collected 2008 | reverse complement strand
GACGCAAAAGCACCGGACGACCAATGAAACTACAAAAAGAGGTAGAGGAGGATTTGATCGCAGAGGTGCAGCGATTGCGTGCAGAAAACGCATACCTAAAAAACTTGCAAGCCTTGGTTTTGGAAAACGAGCGACAGCATCACAGAAAACACAGGTGATTCAGAAACTAAGGAAAGAATTTTCACTGGCAATCCTGCTGGATGTCGCTCAACTGCCTCGTGCAACCTTTTACTATCATCTAAAACAACTGAAGAAAGCAGATAAATATCATTCTGCGAAAGAAGAAATCATTGCTATTTTCCATGAGAATAAAGGAAGATACGGTTATCGACGTATTACTGCAGAACTTCGAAATAGGAATATTTATTTAAATCATAAAACTGTTCAGCGTCTTATGCAGAAGTTGGGCTTAGTTTGCCGTGCCAGGATGAAGAAGTATCGTTCTTACAAGGGTGAAGTGGGCAAAATTGCTCCAAACCTGCTGAACAGGGATTTCCATACCGAAAAACCAAACAAGAAGTGGGTAACCGATGTGACAGAATTCAAACTGTTTGGAGAAACGCTTTACCTGTCAGCTATTCTTGATTTACACAGCAGCGACCTTGTCAGCTATACGATTTCAGAACGTCCCGTATTAAGCATGGTAACAACCATGCTGGATAAAGCTATTGAGATACTTCCGAATAACAGCGATCTGATTCTTCATTCTGATCAGGGTTGGCAGTATCAGCACAGGCGGTATCAACGGATGCTTTGGGAGAAAGGCATCCAGCAGAGCATGAGCCGAAAAGGGAATTGTCTGGACAATGCTGTGATAGAAAATTTCTTTGGGATACTCAAAAGTGAACTCCTGTACTTGCAGGAATTTCAGTCCATGGAGCACTTCAAACAGGAACTCGTTGAATATCTGGATTACTACAATAATCACAGAATAAAGGCAAAACTGAAGGGCTTGCCGCCTGCAATACACAGACAACAAGCCCTTTCGGCTGCTTGAACAATTTTTACTTCAAAATATTTGTCTAACTTTTTGGAGTCAGTTCAATGCCCTATTTTACTGTATTTTACTCAAATCGAGTCTATTTTAACTCATAGAGTCAATCTTGACTCAACCTTTTCATAAAAAATAGTCTGAACCACAAGGATTCAGACCATTTTTATTTTCCGCTTTAGCCTTCCCTTACGAGCGTAACTGTTCTTTCCGCTTCATTCCAAGAAGTCTGTGCGCCAAGCGCATCCGCTACAAAGCGAACAGGCACATAGGTACGGCTATCCATGATGACAGGTGCAACGCCATATTTTTCAAGCGTCTTCCCAATCGTCATCTTAATTTCCTTTCCATCCAAAAGCAAGGTAACCTCTTTGCTTTCGCCGTTCCATGCAACCGCACCGCCCAAAGATTCTGTAATGAATCTGATGGGAACCAAGGTTCTGCTATTCTGAATCACGGGAGCCGCATCCTTTTGAGCGAGATTCCCGTTAACAGAAATGCTCTTTCTGCCAATCTGCATTTCGACGATTGTTTTCTCCTTTGCTTTTGTTTCGTTGTTTTCCTTCGTTTCCTCTACTTTTGTTTCGTTTTTCTGTGTTTTGGATTTTCTGCCGCCGGAGGAAGAACCGCCGCCGCTCTCCGGCTTGGCAGTCAGTGCTTTATAGGCATCCCGCAAGGCTTTTGTGGCATTGTTATATTCCTCTGCCGTCGCTTCAACCTCGGAAACCTTCTTTGCATCCGCCAAAACCTTTGCAAATGCCGCCCATTTCTCTGCGGAGTAATCTGCTTCCTGCAAAGCCTCTGCCTCTTTCACTGCATTTTTCAGTGCAAGCCAAGCCTGCATTACTTCATGCTCCTCTTCGATTTCACCAATCAGCTCTTTAAAGCTCCACTGCTTATTGGTTTCTGTCACTGTTGCCTTATGGTCAATCACCGCATCTGCCGCACGCATTTTTGCAAGAAACTGGTCAAGCTGTGTTTCGCTCAAGCCGCTCATCAGCATAAATTCCGCTGTGTAGCCACTGCCTGTAAATGCCTCTGCATCCCCTGCAAAGTCTTTGTACCCTGCAAGATATCCAACGGACTGGTTAATCTGGCTTTTTTCAACCGTAACTGCCTCAATTCCCATTTCCTTCAGAATTGCTCTGATTTTGCTGCCCTTTACGGTATCCGCACCGAGGTTGAACAGCAGTACCTTTGCTACAGGGATTTCTTCCTCCGCACCAATAACGGGAACGGAATAGGAAAGATAATCAGCTTCCTCTCCTGCCCATTCAGGATGAGGCAGTCTAAGCTTTACAATCAATCGTTTTCCTTCCTCAAGCGTATTCGCCTTAACGGGAATATTGATGGTTGTGAAATGCTCCTTGCTTGCTTTATTCGCATCACGCTGACCGATACGCTGTGTAATCGAGCTTTCATGCAGCTCATTCTTCTCAAAGTCATCATCTGTATAGTCGGAGGGGAACTGATATGCTGTTACGTTGCAATAATAGTCGCTCATTTCCGTATAGCCTGCATCGTATGTCACTGTTACAGGAATGGTAGTATCTGTCACTCTGACTGCGGCAACATCAATAGAAACGGTAGGTGTTGCCCAATTGGGTGCCGCCTCAACGGTTTTCGCATTGGAATATACCACTTTGCTTACGCCGTTTTTCACAAGCGTCAGCTTAATCATCAGCTTGGAGCCTGCTTTCAGCGGCCTTACGCTTTCTCTAAAGCCCATGGTTGTTTGTCCAGGGTTGTAAATGCTGTTTTCTGCCGCAATTTTTGCTTTGCTTTCATCCAATTCCTCGCCTGTGTAGTTATACAGTACATAGCTTACGGAATCGTAATAATTTCTTTCAAAGTTCAGATAGGTTTCCATCTTTGTATCGCCTTCGGATACATGCTCCTCTCTGATATAAGCAGAGGGTTCTTTAATCTGAGGGGGTACCTGAATGGTTTTTGCATCGGAGATTTTTACCACTTTGCTTTCGCCGCCTGTCAGCGTAAGCACCGCAACGATTTTATCTCCTGCCGTCAAATCATTGGTAAATGTAATTTTACTGCCGTATGCGGAAGGCGTTACCGCACCGGAATACAGCAAAACATTTCCTGCATTTGCACTGTCAAATGCACCACCATAGCGGTAGGTATACAGCTTCAAATTGCCTGTAAGCGCATTGTCGAAATCCGCCTTTACATAAAGATTCTTATCCGTAGAAAGAATTTTGGAGGAGGTAATTTCAACAGAAGGCTCTTTTACCCCCTTGCCGCCAATCGGAATATAAACCTTATCGCTGTAATAGGTTCTGTCAGTGACAGAATCGTATTTGTAAAGATATACCAATACATATTTTTCAGGCGTAAGCTTTCCCTTTACATCAAAGGTATAGCTGCCGCTTCCCGTAAAGCTCTGACTCTTGAGGGATGCCGCATCATCCGGATGTGTATTGTTTCTGTCTGCAAGCCTTACAAACACATAGCCGCCCTTATAGCTGTCATATCCGTTTACGGAAACCGTAATGCTTTCCGTATCTGCTGTGAGTGCTTCGGGGGAAACGCTGATGCTGTCCCCTTCCGCTTTCGCTTTTACCGTAAAGGCTGTGCCGGGGTAATAATGCGTTTTATCTTCATCATCAACATAATAGATATAAGGAATAATCACATCCCCTGCCGTTAAAGCCTTTGTAATAGTGATTTCTACATTATCCCCACTGATAACAGGACTTTTACTGCCGACAGAAACGGGGTCTCCATATACATCAGCGTCTCCGTTTTCTTTTGCTTTATATAGGATAATCATTCCCTTGCCGGAGGGGATTAAATCCGTTTTGCTCACCGCAAGACTTACCTTGGTATCCCCTTCATATACATTCCCGTTCACAATCAGTACGGGCTTTTCCATCTCTGTCTCCAAAACAACGGGAACCGCATTGGAATATGCAACAACCGTTCCGCCCTTCATCAGCACTGCCGCAACATATTTGCCTGCTGCCAATTCCTTTTTTATAGCGGAATTTTTCTCTACCGAAACCGTTCCTGCTTCGGAAACACTCTTGTTGCCGAAAAATTCCCAATCGTCCCCCTGTACCGCATCCGCAGACGCATATTGTCTGATGATAAGGTTAGAGCCTTCTTCCACATCACCGGCAACCACAACGCTTACTGCGCTCGCACCTGCCTTAATTTTATCTGCGTTGATTTTCACTGTCGGCGCAACAGGCACAGCAGGAATCAAAACGGAATCATCAGGGATGCTCTCCGCCTCATAGTCATTGCCTTTGGGGATATACAGCGCCGTATTCTGGTTCCAATATACAACGGCACGCACACGATAGCCTGCCAGAAGCGGTTCCTCCAGATTGATTTCATAGTTTGTCAGATTTTTCGTAAACTGCAGCGGAATCGTCAATCTGCGCATATAGCTGCCTTCAAAGTCGAATGTTTTATCCTGCGGATATTGCTGGATGGAAACTGTCATATTGAAATCTACATTTTCATCCTTTGCGTATGCAAGCAATCTCTCATCTGCGGAAAAATTGATGTGCAGCTTGGTATCGCCTGCTTTTAAATCCGTATCCGCAATGCTTACCTCGGGCCATGTGTAATCCCGAAAGCCCTCGCCGTTTTTATCCACAACCGTAAGCTCACGGGATTGCTTTTGCTTGTAAAAAACATCATTCTTCGTTTCTGCAACAGGCACATTCAGATAAGCGCATACCTTCTGCCCCACCTTCAAAGGGAGAAGGGACCCTGCGAAATTACAGGTATAGCTTTTTCCGTTTTCCACCCGTACCGAATAAAGTTGCTTTGTGGCGGTGCTGTCGGGATCAAAGACTGTATTTGCGGGGTATACCGCAACAATCATGTAGCAGCTTTTCACACTGCTGTGCAGCTTCACATTTGCCGTAAGGGATGTTGCATCCTCTGTAATTTTTCCGTCTGCAAAACCATCTATTGTTACCTCGCAGCCTGCCAAAATTTCCGCCTGTGTCGGTTTGGTTGTTTCTCCGCCGGAAGAAGTGCCGGAGGCAGTGACCGTAATCGGTACAGAAGTATATTCCTGCATTTCACCGCTTGATGTATCACGCAGTACCGCTATTACCTCTTTGCCTTCCGTTGGTGCTGTTGTAAGCGTAATCGTATTGCTTCCTTCGTTCAAAGCTGCATATCCAATCACGTCGCTCAAGCCCGTATAGCTAAAAAATTTATCAGTGTCATATCCTTCTCCGCTGTCAAGCTGTATGACCTTTGCAAAGCCGGCTGTAATGTCTTGTGCAAGTGTAACCTCAACCGATTTTGTATTCGGTGTAATGGTGCTTGTTGTGATGGAAATTCCCTGTTCCTGCGCAAATGCCGAAGCTGCCGCAAAAGGAACTGTCGAAATTGCCATAATAAGTGCAACAAGCAGACTGAATACTCTTTTACTGATGCTGCTGTAAATTGTTTTCATTTTCCTCCACCCTTCTCTAGTGATTTTTATATTGTTAGCTGCGGCTAACTAAATTCCATTATAATTTGCCTCTTTTTCATTTGCAACCGCTTTTTTCCTTCTTGATAAGTGTTCTCATTTTGGCACTGCAATAAAAAAATACCCTCCCTGCCATTTGGCAAAGAGGGTATCCTCCATTTAACAAATCAATTTTATTTTACGAATGTTTCACAAAAGCGCATCAGCATAGATGCCACCCTGAGATACATCTACTTCTTCCTTGGGTGCTTCCTGCGGCTCTGTTTTTCCTTCTTCCTTGCCCTCTGCGGCACCCTCATTTACCTCCGCCGCTGCGTTTGTTTCCTCAGCAAGCGCCGACACAGACGTAAGAGAAAGCGCTATTGTCACGCACACCAACTGACTGATTAGCTTTTTCTTCATAAAATCCCTTCCTTCTCTTGTGTCCTTCCATCAAGCAATATCCTGCGAACGCTGTATTTTTCGACAAAACCCGCGAAAATACTGCATTTGCCAAAATTATAGCAGATTCTTTTCGCAATGAACATCCTACCAAAGTATGAGACGGCAACCTTATTTTTTCGCCGTTTTTGTAATAAAAAAATCGGCTTCCGCCGAAACCGATTTTTCTTCTTACATATTCTGCTTCAAGCAGGTTTTGATATCATCCTCGGGGTTGCTGACAGCACGCAAATCAAAGGTATCCACCAGATACTGCAGCACATTCGGGCTTAAAAATGCAGGCAGTGTCGGCCCCAAATAAATGCCCTTCACGCCAAGGCTCAAGAGTGCCAGCAAAACCGCCACCGCCTTCTGCTCATACCACGAAAGAATCATGGACAGCGGCAAGCCGTTCACATCCGTCCCAAAGGCATCTGCCAAAGCCGTTGCAATGCGGATGGCGGAATAGGCATCGTTGCACTGCCCCACATCAAGCAATCTCGGCAGACTTGCCACCTCGCCGAACTCCAGCTTATTAAATCTGTATTTGCCGCACGCCAAGGTTAAAATGATACAATCCTGCGGCACCTTTTTCGCAAATTCCGTATAATAATTTCGCCCCGGCCTTGCGCCGTCACAGCCGCCAATCAAAAAGAAATGTCTGAGCTTTCCGCTCTTGACCGCCTCCACGATTTTATCGGCATAGCCTAATGTGGCATGATGCCCGAAGCCGACCAAAATTTCATGTGCCTCCTCATCCTCGGGATAGCCGCCCAATTCCAACGCCTGCGCAATGATTTCGCTGAAATCCTTCTCGCCGTTTTCCTTCTTGCCGATATATTTCACGCCCTCCCAGCCGACCACATTCGTGCTGTAAATACGGTCCTTGTAGCTTTCTCTCGGGCGCATCAGGCAGTTGGTTGTCATCAAAATACACCCCGGCAGATTGTCGAACTGCTTTTGCTGATCCTGCCACGCACCGCCGAAATTCCCGACCAAGTGCGGATATTTTTTCAAGCCCTCGTAGCCATGGCAGGGCAGCATTTCCCCATGCGTATAAATATTGATGCCCTTGCCCTTCGTCTGCTCCAAAAGCATTTCCAAGTCCTTCAAATCATGCCCGGAAACCACGATAAACGGACCTTTTTTCATGTGAACATCAACGGTATGCGGAGAAGGATTGCCGTAAACCTCGGTGTTTGCCTCGTCCAGCTTCTGCATAACGGCAATCGCCATCTCGCCTGTGCGCATCGTCAAGCGAATCAGCTCCTCTACCGTCAGGGTATCATCCGTAATTGCCTCCAATGCCTCGATATAGAAATTGTCCACCTCGTCACTGTAATACCCCAGCTCCCTCGCCTGATGCCCGTAGGCACTGATGCCCTTCAAGCCATACAGCACCGTCTGCCGCAAGGAGCGGATATCGGGATCTAAATCCTCATACATAATGCCTGCCATGGGTGCATCCTTGAGCATTTCGGTTTTGGTTTCGGGGAGGGTATAGGTAACGTGTGCCGTATGATTGTCAATCTCCCCTGTCATGCCTTTCAGCGTATCCTTGATTTCCTGCGATTCCTTCAGCAGCTCCACATGAACCGCCGCATCAAAGTTTACATTCGTCAGCGTGGTAAACAGCACATTTTCGATAAAGCGAATCACGCTTTTGTCAATCTCCTTCCCCTGCGCAAGCAACGCCTTGCCGTAACAGCTGATACCCTTAATTTGAAAAATCAGCAAATCCTGCAAATTGGCAACCTCCGCCGTTTTTCCGCAAACGCCCAGCTTCGTACAGCCCTTGCCGTTTGCCGTCTGCTCGCATTGATAGCAAAACATTTCATAGCCTAAATCCATATTGTTGCTCATAAATCAACCGTCCCTTCTTTTCCTTTTGCAAGCTAGTGTTTCCCAACAAATGGAGATTATACGCAAACCGAAGCAGGAATCCGCCTGTTAAAATAATATACAAATTTTTTCCAATCCTACTTTAGTAGGATATACAAAAAGAATTTTTCCTGCTATAACGAATGTGAAATCACAATTAGAATTTTATGATTTTCACGGAAAAGGAGGAACGAGATGGGAAGACACACTTTTACCCAAAAATTCCTGCCTCTGGCGCTGGCGGCGCAAACGGCGTAATGCTGGATAGCAGCCTAAGCGTGAAAAAGACGGTAACCGCCACAGGGGTAAAAGCGCCCACCATCACAGGCGGCAGCAGTGGTGGTGGTGGCGGCGGCACAGCATCCACACCGAAGATTGCAATCAACGGTTTGAAGAACCCCATCGGTGAGATTCAGATGAATGTCGGCGACCTCAAGGACGAGACAGAGGCGAAAAAATCCCTGCCGAGCATGGTAACGCTGTTGGTGGATAACAAGAAAATCAAGGATGTTACGGCGAAAATCAAAAATGGTGCCTTCGATGGAAATACCGCGGGCAGCTATACCTTTGTCGGGACGGTAAAAATCCCCGAGGGCTACGCCTACAGCAACGGCACACTGACCGCAAAAGCCACCATTACGGTTGTGGCAAACAATGCAACGAAGAAATAACTGCCAACGGACACCATTGTGCAGTATGGACGAATAGAGTCGTACACTGAGATTGACAAGGAAATAAAAGCAGACAGCACTTAATGCGGCATGGGTGCAGTTGGATAGAACCACAAATTCGGAAGCCGAGGCACTGGCGAATCCGGACAAAATCTATCTGCTGCCGACAAACGACGACGAAAGGAATGTTTCTCAAGGGGTAAAATATGTGCAGGAAAGCGTACAGCTGACCGTTACGGCACTAAATTATACGGATTCCAACGGTAGCACGGTGAACTTGGGCCAAGAGGTTGCGACTTACACCTGCACAGTCGGGGCACCGGTCAGCAAAGCAGACGAATTACCCACACTGCTTACCTCCGGCAAAGATAAAGCTAATGTCCATATTCGCCTGAAAGGCACGGGAACCGCTTCTGTGATTACAGTGTCCGATGAAGCAGACATAAGCGCGGAAGAGACCGTCAATTCTAGCAATTCCGGATTGTTTCAAGATTCTATCTCCGTGGGATCAGCCACTACGGAAACAGATACCACTCCACCAAATTTTGTTGTATTTTTAGGCATGACAGTCACATCGGAGCAGCTTCCTGCGGTTGCGGTGAATAGCTTCGATAGAGAGGAAAAGAACCCCCACAAAACAACCTCAGTGACATTTACCATCCCGTCCGACAAAGTTTCCCTCGCGAATGAGGGGAAAACAGCCGGCTGGTATATCCCGCAGGGTGGCTTGAAGCTGACAGCGGAGGATGTGCGGGTGTACCAACCCAAGGTTCTTGCCGAAAAAGCTAGCGTTGCGGATACAACAGTGACAGTGCCGCTCCAAGTTCTGTTTCTGAATGAGGGTAAGACTCTGAATGTGGCTCTTGTACCGACGAGCACAACATCCTACGACGGCAAAGACAATAATGCAATTTCCGGCACAGATATGCGCAATACGGAAAGTAAAGAGCCTCATTACTACTTCGCCCTATCCGGCAGCCAAAAGTACGAGTACCGTATACCCATCAGGTGCTATACGGCAACATTCGACAATGTCACAGCAGGTACCTATGCTGTTTGGGTTCAGGTTGATGACACGGATACGTGGGTCAAGGTAGGGGATAGCATAACTGTCGGCAATACGGCAGGCGGGGATTCCGATAACACCGGGAATCCTACCACCGAATAATCGCAAAATTCAAAAAGGCAAGGGAATCCTTTGATTCCCCTGCCTTTTTCTTTGCACTTACGCCAACGCAGCAGAGCAAAAAGCGCGCAGCACCTATGAATATCTCATCGACCTGACGGATGACCCCGATGTGCTCGCGCCACTGCGCTTCCTGCGAGAACGGGAAATCGTGCATTTCCAGCGTTTCGGAGAAGCTCTGGACTACGCCAGAGATTATCTGAAGCAGCAGCATTATTTTTTCATGCAGAAAAACGGCTGCAACAGCTGACAAATCATAGACACCGATAAATCGGTGGTATGCACTGCATTCCTATTTCAGGCAGCCGCTAAAGGTATGTCTTATTCTGCCGGCATAAAAAAAGACCATCGATTTCTCGATGGTCTTTTCCGCAATTACTGCGGATGACAGGACTTGAACCTGCACGGGCGCAATGCCCACTAGACCCTGAATCTAGCGCGTCTGCCAGTTCCGCCACATCCGCACAACTTAGTGTGCTTGACTATAATACCGTATCAAAAAGAGTTTGTCAACACCTTTTTTGAAATTTGTTCCCCAAAAAATACATTCTTTTTCAAATCGAAATCCCTTCGTTTTTTACATAATAATTTTACATAAAAAAAGACCACCGATTTTCTCGATGGTCTCCTCCGCAATACTGCGGATGACAGGACTTGAACCTGCACGGGCGCAATGCCCACTAGAACCTGAATCTAGCGCGTCTGCCAGTTCCGCCACATCCGCACAACTTAGTGTGCTTGACTATAATACTGCATCAGAAGAAAAATGTCAAGCATTTTTCGATAAAATTTTTTCTTTTTTTCAAATCTTTCTTTTATCTCCGGAAATACAACTTCTTTTTGGAAAATAAAAAAGACCACTGCAATCCACAATGGTCTTTTCCGCAATTACTGCGGATGACAGGACTTGAACCTGCACGGGCGCAATGCCCACTAGAACCTGAATCTAGCGCGTCTGCCAGTTCCGCCACATCCGCACATCTCAGTGCGCTTGATTATAATACCGCACCGAAACACTTTTGTCAACATATTTTTTATATTTTTTTCATTTTTCTCTTTTACAGGAACAGCGGCACCAAAAGCGGCACCAGAAGCGTACACACAATGCCGTTCACAAAGGCAAGCACAGCAATCGTACCATTCGTGTTCTTGCTGATAATGCCCAAAGTGGTATCCATAGAGGTAGCCCCTGCCGGCGCAATGGCGGAATAATAATTCAAATGGCTTGCCACAAACGGCACAATGACAAACGTCAGCATTTCACGAAACACATTTG
>UMFI01008329.1_pt1 | contig 10953 bp, 9 predicted proteins | sample 1964951 | NCBI WGS metagenome assembly UMFI01 (sample SAMEA4836040, study PRJEB28245) | human gut metagenome | biome: gut microbiome; material: fecal sample | place: Denmark | collected 2008 | reverse complement strand
TAAAAAATGAAATAATACTATATCTAGACATAAAAAAGTAGAATAATTATTGAAGATTATACATCTTCTAATCCTACTTTTTGTTTAGTACCCTATATTATTTTAAAGCACCATTTTAAATAACTAAACCAACACTTTCATTAATTCTATAAAATTATACTTTTTCAACAGACATTACTACAATTACCGCACCTATTAATGATAGAACAGCACTAATTAACAGTACTTGGCTAACACCAACTGAATCTAGTAACATCCCACCAATCAAGTTACCAAAAACCCCTGCTACTGTCATTGAAGTAGTCACAAATGATTGACCTTTAACCATATCTTGTGGGGCAATTTTACAATTCACATAATAAACAGATGCCGGAATAAATAAAGCATAAGCCCCCATTTGGAAAGCTTGAGCTATATAGATCATTGTCATTCCATCTGCAAAATAAGTAATCACATGTTTTACTAAGAATAGAATAATAGAAATTTTAATTAACGTTCCACAATTAACTTTTTTACTAAGCTTCGTAAAATATGCCATTGTCGGTAATTCTAACATCGCTGCTAAAAATACAGCATTTCCCATATCACTACTATTACCGCCTACATTAGTAATTATTTGGATAAAGAAATTATTAATAATTGTATGGGCAAAATAAACAAAAACAAACCCTAATAAAAATACAATAAATTTTTTATATTTACCAGCAAATCTTAGCAAACCTTCATTATTTACTGCAACTTCATCCTCGTCATTTGTCTCAACTGCAACTTCGATTTGTTCACTTTTTGGCAATACATAGCCATGAACAACAATAAATAATAGTGCATTAAAGACAACATAACATACTGGTAATAAATCCGGACTAAAAGCATCAACTGCATGTCCTAATACCATTGATGCAACAGCGTAAGCAACAGACCCCAGCCCTCGAGCCAAGCCATAATTCACTTGAATTCCATACTTTTCAAAAACAAATGCCAAAGTATTCATTAGCGGCATTATCGTTGTCATTAATGAAAAGATTGATACAATCAAAATAAAAATAATTGCCTGATTACTTGGAACTACTAATAAAATTGCAGATAAAGCAATTGCTATTGCAACGATAGTTGTAATAATTTTACGAATTTCAATCTTTTGATTCTTATCAGCAAAAGTTGCTAATGCCGGTTGCATGAACACCGCTAAAATATTGCATAGGGACAAAATTATACCAATTGTTGAATTACTAAAACCTTTGTGCAATAGGTATACTGAGGCATATCCCATCATTGCGGCAAAGGTTGCAAAATAAAATACTTGACTGGCTACATACTTGATATTTAAACTTTTTACTCTACTCATTTTCCTACCTCATTAAATCGCTTTCATTATTTCTAATATATCATTATTTTTAATATTAAATCCAGCATTTTCAAAAGTTGAAAAGTCGCTTTCATCAATATTAATCGATACCGGCATTTTTATTTCCAATGTTACTAAAATATTATCATATTTTTATATATATTTTCATTGATAATCAAAAAGCCACATCAGTGCTTGCTGTTACTATAACCATTCCCTCACTCTCTAACTTCTCAAGCCTATAAAATTATTATAACTAAAAATCATTTCAAATGAAATCTTAATCTTTTCAGTCAGTAAAATCAGATTAATTCTTTTGTGAAAAATATTGTAACAGCTTGCTTTTATTATCATCTTAGTTGACAAATTTTGTTCATTGGAATATTATACAAATATAGTTAGCTTAAACTAACTAAAAGGAGAGATATTATGAAACTAGTATTAGTACGTCATGGAGAAAGTGACTGGAATAAATTAAATCTTTTTACAGGATGGACAGATGTAGATTTAAGCCAAACTGGCCATCGAGAAGCAATACAAGCAGGCACGATTTTAAAAAATGAAGGTTATGAATTTGATGTGTGCTACACTTCTTATCTGAAAAGAGCCATTCACACATTAAATCATATATTAGATGAAATGGATCTCTGCTGGCTGCCTGTCAATAAAAGCTGGAAACTAAACGAACGTCATTATGGTGCTTTACAAGGATTAAATAAAGCGGAAACTGCAGAAAAATACGGTGAAGAACAGGTGAAAATTTGGCGTCGTTCATTTGATGTACTGCCACCAGCTTTAAATATAAATGATAAACGCAGCGCGCAAAAGCAGGCAATGTATCGAAATATTGACTCTGCTCTTTTACCAGCAGGTGAGAGCTTAAAAACAACAATTGAGCGGGTTATTCCTTATTTTAATGAAACAGTAAAAAAAGATATGCAGGCTGGTAAACGAGCCTTAATTGTTGCACATGGTAATTCATTAAGAGCGTTGGTTAAATACTTTGATAAGTTAAGTAACGAAGCAATCATGAATATTAATATTCCAACTGGAATTCCTTTAGTATATGAATTTGATGATGAATTTAAAGTAATAAAACATTACTATTTAGGTGATGAAACGCTATTAAAAGAGAAGATCGATGCTGTTGCTGATCAGGGTAAAAAACTAGTTACTGTTTAATTATGATTGAAACATTGATCCTTTTAGCATTATTGCTAAGTTTAATTTTCTATATTAAAGCTTATTTAAAAAAAATTCTTTTAAAGCGTTATCATCAATAAAGCACATATACTTGAAATACCTCTAAATTAAATAATCCTCAAAAAGTCAACTTATACATTATTCAAAAGTTGGCTTTTTTATTTATTCCAATTAAATTTTTATAAAAACAAATTTATTACTTTCAACCTAAAATTTTATTGTAACGATTGACATCAAGTGCAATTACTTTTATACTGATAATTAGATTATCGATAATTTAATTATCAGTATAAAAGGAGGCGATAAATTGTCAAAACCCGATAAATCTATTGATCCAAGAATTTTAAAAAGTGCTAAAGAAGAATTTTTATCACAAGGTTATGAGAAAGCTTCTTTGAAAACAATCTGTGCAAATGCAAAGGTTACTACAGGGGCACTTTACAAACGCTATAAAAGTAAAGAGGAATTATTTACAGCAGTAGTTACCCCTACTTTAGAAGCTTTAAATGAAGTCGCTGACAACCGTAGGATCAATTTTGAAACAGTTACAGAATTTGAATTAATTGAAGCCTGGAATATGAATAACGATGTAATGTTATGGTGGTTTAAATTTTTATATAGCCATTATGATGGCTTTATTCTATTACTATCATGCTCACAAGGTACTTCCTTTTCTAATTTTACTCACGACTGGGTTGAAAAAATGTCCATCTATACTTATGAATATTATCTTGAAGCTAAAAATCGAGGAATTTTTACTACGGAAATCAGTAAAACGGAATTTCATACTCTACTATCTTCTTTTTGGACTACGATCTATGAGCCATTCATCCATGGTTTTAGTTGGGAGCAAATAGAGAATCATTGCCAAATTGTCTGCCATTTCTTTAACTGGTACCAAGTTCTTGGATATACACGTTAAACTCCCTAGATGGGAGTTTTAAAAAAAACTTAGGTTAGCTAAAACTAACCAGAAAGAAGGGATTACATGCTTAAAAAAGTATTAGAATACGCTGGTGATTATCGAAAAAAAACTTATCAAGCTATTGCCACAATGCTGATTGGAGTAGGAATGAATATCTTACCATTTCTTTTTATCTATCAAATTATTACACCTTTAATCATGCATCAGCAAATAAGCACTCATTATATTATTTTTAGAGTTATTGCCATTGCAATTTCACTTATCTTATATGCCGTTTTTTATGTTAAAGGTCTTGCCTTATCACACCAAAGTGCATATCACACATTAAAAAATCTACGAATTTCTTTACAATGCAAACTTGAAAAGCAACCATTAGGAGTTATTCAAGAAAAAGGAGTTGGAGCTCATAAAAAAACTTTTATTGATGATATTGAAGCAATTGAACTACTATTGGCACATGCTTTGCCGGAAGGGATCTCGAACTTAGCTATTCCCCTCTTCATCTATATTGTTATGTTTATTGTTGATTGGAAACTTGCCTTATTATCTTTAGGTTCTCTTCCCATTGGTTTATTAGCGATGGGGGCAATGTTCAAAATTGGTATGAAAGAAATGAGTAATTACTACGCATCTGCACAAAAAATGAATAATACTATTATTGAATATGTTAATGGAATGGAAGTTGTTAAAGTATTCAATCGCGATGGTGAATCATATCATCGTTTTGAAAATGATATACGTGGATATCGTGATTTCACTCTTGCCTGGTACAAAGCTTGTTGGCCATGGATGGCACTCTATAATAGTATTTTACCATGTGTAGCTTTACTTACTCTACCATTTGGATCTTGGTTAGTTCTTCACAACTATTCGAGTTTACCTGACTTAGTTCTTATTCTTTGCTTATCATTCGCAATTGGTACTCCGCTTTTACGGGCTTTGGCGTTTGTCTCAACTTTACCACAAATCAGTTATAAAATTGAGTCTCTTGAAAAAATGTTAAGTGCACCGCCACTACAACAAACATCTGATTGTTTTAAAGACAGAAACCATCATATCAGCTTTGATAATGTTAGTTTTGCATACAATAATAATGTAGTTTTACATAATATTAACTTAGAAATTAAAGAAGGCTCACTAACGGCTTTGATTGGGGAATCTGGAAGTGGAAAAAGCACATTAGCAAAACTGCTTGTTCATTTTTATGATGTCCATTCAGGTTCGATCAAAATTGGAAATCAAGATTTACGACAAATGAGCATTGAAACGTTAAATAATCAAATTGCCTATGTTTCACAAGAACAATTTCTATTTAATACAACTTTGATGGAAAATATTAGAATGGGACGGCTTGATGCTAGTGATGAAGAAGTTTATCAAGCAGCTAGTAAAGCACAGTGTGATGAATTTTTAAGCCGTCTTGAATTAGGAATTCATACTTTGGCAGGTGATGGAGGAAAACAATTATCCGGTGGTGAACGACAAAGAATTTCTCTTGCTCGGGCAATTCTCAAAGATGCTCCAATCATTGTTCTTGATGAAGCTACTGCATTTATGGATCCAGAAAATGAAGAAAAAATGAATGCCGCAATTGCAGAAGTTATCAAAGATAAAACTGTTATTGTTATTGCCCACCATCTACATTCAATTATCAATGCACATCAGATTTGTGTACTTAAAAATGGCTATTTAAACGCAGTAGGAACTCATCAAGAACTTATAGATACTTGCCTTGAATACCAAAAGTTATGGACCATGGCAAATAATAGTGCTAATTGGAGAGTTAGTCATAATCAAGGAGGTAATTAATTATGATCTCATTAATGTCACGAATCCTTGCTATCGCCGGAAAATATCGTCGCAATATTAAAATCGCTTTTATTTTCTCGTTTTTAAAATCAATGTTAGCAAAATCCCCAATCGGACTAGCATTTATTGCTTTTAATGCTTTTTATAATAATAAAATGTCTGATCGATTATGTTTTCTGCTTGGTATTACATTAATAGTTTGTGTTTTATTTCAAGCAGTTTTTCAAAATATTTCTGATCGTTTACAAGGTGATTCTGGTTATCGAATTTTTTCAGATATGCGCATGGAATTAGGCCGTCATCTTAGAAAATTGCCAATGGGTTACTTTACTGAAGGAAATATTGGGAAAATTAGTTCAGTATTATCTACGGATATGGTCTTTATAGAAGAAAATTGTATGACCGTGATTGCTGACATGATGAGCTATATTTTTGCTGAAATTATTATGATCATCTTTATGTTCTATTTAAATATTTGGTTGGGGATACTTTCATTGTTAATTGCTGGAGCAATCCTATGGTTAGGTAAAGCGATGGAACAACAAACATTAGAACATTCAACTATCAGACAAGAACAAAGTGAAAAACTCACTAATGCTGTACTTGATTTTATTGAGGGTATTAGTATTATTAAAACTTATAATCTGTTAGGTGAAAAATCAGCTGAACTTTCTAATAATTTTAAAGAGAGCTGCCGAACTAATTTAGAATTTGAAGAAACACATGCTCCCTGGCAACGTTGGCTAAATATTATTTATGGTTTAGGAATAGCTGCTATTTTAGCACTCTCATTATATCTACAAACTCAAAATTTACTAACTGTTCCTTACTTGATTGGAGTAACTTTATTTGTATTTGACTTATTTGGTCCACTTAAAGCGTTGTATAGTCAAAGTACACGGTTAACTGTAATGAGTAGTTGTATGGATCGTGTCGAAGATGTCTTAGCTCAAAAAGAACTGCCTGATGATGGTATGGAAGTAATTCCAGAACAAAGTGATCTACCAGAAATAAAATTTAAAAATGTTAGTTTCTCTTATGATAAAAAAGAAGTATTACACAATATAAATTTTACATTAGAAAAAAATAAGATGCTTGCTCTTGTGGGTCCATCAGGAGGCGGTAAAAGTACGATTGCTAATCTATTAACACGTTTTTGGGACGTTGATAGCGGGTCAATAAACATCCGTGGAACAAATATCAAAAACGTTAAACTTGCTGATTTAATGAATCATATCAGTATGGTTTTCCAACGTGTTTATTTATTTCAGGATACTATCTATAATAATATTAGCATCGGACGACTTGAAGCTACGGAAAAAGAAGTCATTGAAGCAGCTAAAAAAGCTCGGTGTTATGATTTTATCATGGCACTGCCAAATGGTTTTCAAACAATTATTGGGGAAGGTGGTACAAGCCTTTCCGGTGGTGAAAAACAACGAATTTCAATTGCTCGATGTATTTTAAAAGATGCTCCTATTATTATCCTTGATGAAGCAACTGCCAGTATTGATGGTGATAACGAAAATTATATCCAAGAAGCAATTACACAGTTATGTCAAGGAAAAACCTTATTAGTAATAGCACATCGTTTAAACACTATTCGCTACGCAGATAAGATTCTTGTCATAGCTGATGGAAAAATTGCACAAAGCGGAAGCCATAACCAGTTAATCAAACAAACTGGAATATACCAAGATTTTATCAATGTCCGTAATAATACCAAAGGCTGGAGCCAATAAAAACATGACTTATGTCATGTTTTTATTGTTTATTAAGTTAATCAACAAAATAATATAATTATTAAATAAAGTGATGAGTTATTATGAAAAACTACCTATACATCAATTTACTTAGTTGATTCTTTTAATAATGATTTTGGTGAATTTTTATTACCAGAAATCTTAAAATCATTTTATTCTAGCTGTAAAAGTAGATTTATGATAATAAGGTATATTAGAAAATTCTAAAGACCCTGTAAAAAGAATTTATAATTTTTAGCTGATTTGGCTTAGAATTTTTCTTAGTTATATTACCATTAGATTTTTTATCATTTTAAAATCTTTCTCATTTCCTATTGTATCGCTAATGGTGTTATCCATCATGATATTATCCTTTGGAGGCGAGCTCCTGTCTGAATGCTTTAGTATTAACAAAAGACCCAGATACGATTGAAGCAATAATTCATGACTTTGCAGCTGTTGTTGATTTTATAGCTCCATTATTCTTTCTACTATTAAACAGTATTATCCAATTTGGATTCAACCGCATAGCTATTGAAATACTTTTCCTTATTAATTTTATAATCACCTTTATTTTTTTCTATTTTTTATTATAGATAATAAAGGATAATTTAAAATACATTTGTTACGTATGAATGTTTCTAGCAACGTGCAATTTTAATATGCTTGTATTTCCTTTTCTATTTTATGCAATTAAATCATTATGTTTTTGAACCTGTATATTTTTATCAATAACGGCTATGATATGTTTAGAGGTGAGTGACATTAAATATCAAAACTTACATGAATTAATCCAGCGCAGTTCTAGTTCTCGCGAATATTTTTTATCATTACCAGTTGATACACAACTAAGATTACATGTGCTTAATGATTATATTCATTCTCTACATCAATTACACATTTATGCTGAAATCAGCAAATAACGAAATTTTCTTATAAAAATATATACCATTAAAATTCAGATAAATGAACGGATAAAATCAAAACCAAAAATATTTGATTTTGTCTTTTTATTTTAAAACATATTAACAGCATTTTTTTAATAAATTTCTATTCAATCAATTTTTACAATATCTATGTTTATACTCAAACAAAAATTCCATGCTAAAAATCTAACAACGTTTTCAACTTTTCAAAACTGTCATCACTAATTCCATGTTCCATTTTACAAGCTTCTATTTCTGCTTGGTTTGAACTTACGCCAGCAGCGATTAAAAGTTTTTTAAAAAAACAGTGTCGTTCATAAATTCTATTAGCAAGTACTTGACCACTCGATGTTAACTTGAGATGACCATCTTTATTTACTTCTAAATAATTTTTATTTCTAAGCTCTTTAACTGCATAACTAATACTTGCCCTAGAATATCCTCGATACACTGCTAAATCAACAGAACGAACGGCTTTATTTTGATTAGATAAAATTAAAATAGCTTCTAAATAATCTTCCAGTGCTTCTCCCATAACCACTTCTCCCTTAAATTTATTAATTTTTTATAGTATAGACATTTATTTATCTTATAATTCAATTGATTATAAAAGCAAGTAAGGAAATCTCCCTACTTGCTTAATTTTCTTTTTTATAAAGAAGCGGTTTTGTTGAGACAGCAGAAAATAGGAATGTTGAAGTATTGTGTAAAAATGCACTTGTATTAGGCTGTAATAATCCAATTAGTCCAGATAAAATTAATAAACTATTAAATGCCACGATATTAGTATAATTATGTTTTATTCTTTGCATTAGTAATATCGAAATCTTTTTAAATTCAACAATTTCATCCAAACGACTTGAAGTCAATGTCACATCTGCTAGTTCACGGGCAATATCGGAACTATCTTGCATTGAAATAGATACATCTGCACTTGATAGTGCCGGAGTATCATTTACGCCATCACCCACCATCACGACTTTTTTACCTTTCGCTTTTAACAGTCTTATATACTCAGCTTTATCTTCTGGTAAAATACCAGCTTTATAATCATCTATTCCTAGTTCATTTGCAATATGCCCTGCAGCGTTTTCACAATCTCCAGTTAACATAATAACCTTTTTAAAACCAATCTCCCGTAAATTATTAATTACATGCTTGGCTTCCGGCTTGAGCGGATCATAAATACTAATGATTCCTGCTAGGCGTTGACCTATTGCTAAATAAATCAATGAGCTAGCTCCTTTACTATGTAATTTGCTGATCAACTGAACTATTTCAGGGGGTTTTTCAATCTGTTCATCATCAAAAACAAAATGCTCACTACCAATAATTGCTCTTTGACCATGTAAATTAGTAGCAATACCATGAGCAATAATATATTCTACTTCAGCATGTTCTTCTTGATGTAACAATTCCTCATCTTGGGCTTGCTTAACAATTGCGTTAGCAACACTGTGAGGGAAATGTTCTTCAAGACAAGCTGCAATTCTAAGTACTTCATCACGACTGTAGTCATCTAGTGGTGTTACTTCTTGAACGAATGGAGTCGCATTAGTTAAAGTTCCTGTTTTATCAAAGACAATTGTATCGGCTTGAGCCATCGCTTCAAGATATTTACCACCTTTAACCATGATTGAATGTTTTCCAGCCTCTTGCATTGCACTGATGATAGAAATTGATGTAGTCAATTTAATTGCACACGAATAATCAACTAATAAAATTGAAGTCGCTCTTGTTAGACTTCTTGTCCATAATAGCAATCCAAAGAAGCCAAAAAAACTAAATGGAACAATCGAATCAGCAAGATGTTCAGCTCGCGATTGAACACCAGCTTTTAATGTTTCATTAACATCGATCATATCAACAATTTTATTAATACGACTTTCTTTTTGTAGATTTCTAACTTTTACATAAATTTTTCCTTCTTCTACAATTGTTCCTGCAAAAACAGTATCATCCTTACCAACCGCTTTACTTAGAGGCTCACCAGTAAAACTTGATTCATTGATCAAAGCCTGACCATCGGTTATTTCTCCATCAACAGGGATCATCGTCCCCATGTGAACAATAACTATATCACCTCTTTTTAGAGTATCACTAGGAATTTCTATTTCTGACTCATTTTCTAAGATCCAAACCTTATCTAGATGAAGTGATAATGATTCTTTTAATTGTAAAGTTGTTTTTTTTCTTGTATAGTCTTCTAATAATTGTGATACCGACAATAAAAACATAATATCGCCAGCTGTTTTAAACTGTCTATTAAGCATCGATACAGCGATACTTGTCGCATCAAGAACTGGCACATCAATATGTCCTTTACCTAATGAAGCTAGCCCCTTTTTGAAATATTTAACCGCTAAAACGATACTGCTTAAATATTGTATCGGAGTTGGTAAAAACCACCGAATTGAATAACGGCGAAGCAATAACTTTATAAATTTAGAAGTATAATTTTGGCTAACTTCTTTTTGTGTTATTTCATAAGAATTATACTCCTTGATTGTCGCTAGATATGGTGTTACATCAAATTTTTCTATTTCAAATTGTCGTATTAAAGCTAATAATTCTCTTCTTCTATTTTTATCATAAATAAATAAAATACTTCCTGTTATATCATTAGCTTCGACCTTATTAACCATTTTCCAACGTTCTAATTCATAGCTTAATCCAATTGCTGCAGTTTTTGAAAAAGTATATTTACCATAACGAATTCGCATTCGTCCAGGCATATCATGAACAATTTGATAAGCTTTCATAACCTATCTATTCTCCCTCATTTTTAGCTTTTGCTTCGTAACAAATATCTTTTGCATCTTCCTTGATCGTTTCATAAGTAGCCATCGCATCGTCTTTTAGCTTCATTCCCGAAGCTAAAGAATTAACCGCCATTGTTCTAGCTTTATCGCTTTTTAAAAACTTTGCACCAGCAATCGTTGCTGCAATTCCTCCTACAAAGGATAATACAGTTTTGTTTTTTAATAAATCTTTCATTAATGT
>UMFI01040669.1_pt1 | contig 11027 bp, 7 predicted proteins | sample 1964951 | NCBI WGS metagenome assembly UMFI01 (sample SAMEA4836040, study PRJEB28245) | human gut metagenome | biome: gut microbiome; material: fecal sample | place: Denmark | collected 2008 | reverse complement strand
AGCACAAGTCGCCTCGCGTTACCCGTAAATTGTATATTCCTGTAAGTAAACGTCCGAAACCGTATGATGCGCCTCATATCCCGCTGAACTACCGTTTATTGCGTTATGCAGATATATTATTAATGTATGCGGAAGTAGAGAATGCGTTGGGGAACGATGGGGAAGCCAGATGGGCATTGAATGAAGTACGTAGGCGTGTTGACTTGTCCGAAGTAACAGCTTCGGGGACAGCTTTACGTGATGCCATTCGTTTGGAACGCCGTTTGGAGTTGGCTTTGGAAAACAACCGTTTGTTTGATCTTCGCCGTTGGAAAGACGACAATGGAAAAGCGGCTATTTGCAACGTTATGGGAACAAATGGAACATTCGTGAAATATAATCTGGAACAGTCTACTGATAATGATGAAAAGAATAACCAGATAGAGAACAGTAACAAGGGTATCACTTTCAAAGAAGGACGTGACGAGTTATTCCCGATACCGACTTCCGAGGTTACAATGTCCAATGGAAGTATCGTACAGAATCCGGGTTATTAATATAGTTTTCAAAAATAAAAAGATATAAGTTTATGAAAAGTAAATATATACTTGCAAGTTTATTTTGCTTGGCAGCCTTTTCTTGTAGTGATGATAAGTCTTTCGAGCCTGCCTATACGGTAAGTTTGGAAGCTGACGAGAATATGACTACTAATGTGGATGCGAGCCAGGTCTTCCAGACAATTGACGGCTTTGCCTCTTCAGACGCCTGGGATATGGATTTTATAGGAAAGTATTGGAGTAATTCTAATAAGGAAGGAATCGCCAAACTGCTTTTTTCGCGCAATATTGATAGTAAAGGGCGTCCGGAAGGAATCGGTCTTTCCATGTGGCGTGTCAATGTGGGAGGAGGTTCGTCAGAACAGGGAGATGCCAGTGGCATACCCGATAAGTATGAACGCCGTGTAGAATGTTTTTTGAATCAGGATGGAAGTTATAATTGGTCAAAACAGGCCGGACAGCAGTATTTTATGCAGAAAGCAAAAGAGTATGGTTGCGAATCGTTTGTGCTGTTTACCAACACTCCTCCGGTATGGTATACAAAAAATGGATTGGCTTTCCCGACTAAAGGTGCATCCAGTAATCAAGATGAAGATAAGAATAATTTGAAAGATGAACACTATGAAGATTTTGCAGAGTTCCTGGCTACTGTAACCAAACATTTTGTAGATCAGGGATATAATATTCCGCTGATTAGTCCGATTAATGAGCCGCAAGTAGATTGGAGGAAAACTCCCGGAGCGGACGCTGAGCAAGAGGGGTGTTCCTATACACATGAAAAAACAAAGATTCTGGTTACGGCCTTGAATGATAAACTGGAAGAGAAGGGACTGGCTACGAATATTTTGCTAGGTGAAGCGTCACGATGGGAGCCGATATATACGACTAATTCCGGCGGATATTATTCTAATTTGGTTGATCATTACTTTAATCCTGATTATAAAAACTATTATAATGGTAATGAAGAAGGTAAATATTATTTAGGCAACCTGAAACATGTTCCTAATATTCTTTGTGCCCATAGTTACCATACAGATAAGACATGGAGCTCTTTGAAAACCGCTCGTGAGAAGGCTTATGAGAAAGCACAGCTGTTTGGTGTGGAATTATATCAGACAGAGTGGAGTATGCTTTCTACTGATTATGATAACTACGAAAATTATGATGACGCTTCCTATATGGATTTGGCACTCTCTATGGCTAGAGTTTTGCATCATGATTTGGCTACTGCCAATGTCCGTTCCTGGTCATATTGGACAAGTGTTAGCCAGGAACGTTGGAGCCAAAAAAGCCGCTTTTATCTAATTCGTGTTTCTGCAGACGGAAAAGATGGTGAGGATTATGGTGATTTGCATAATAATGGCGTTTATGCCACATGTAAGAATTTATGGGTGCTAGGGAATTATAGTTTATTTATCCGTCCTAATTTCCAACGTGTCGCTCTCAACTTGCCGGAAGAATCTGAGGAATTCTTTGGTTCTGCCTATATCTCACCTGAGAAGAATAGAGTGGTTGTGGTATACACTAACTTAAAATCAGAATCTATACACATAGAATGTGGAATTCAAGGACTTGACGGTAAAGAAGTAGTTGCTGTAAACCAATACACAACATCGAATGCTAAAGATTTGAAACAGGAACCGGACTATTTGGTAGGGCACATCCCAGCTAAATCCGTAGTAACTGTTGTCTATGATTTGAAATAGTGAAACTGTTCTTTTAGGTATTTATGAAAGGTAAAAAGATCATAGCTCTTTGTGGTTTCTTTAGTATGGTTATAGCAGGTTGTAAACAACCTGCTATACATTTTCAGCTAGAAACAGACCGTCCCTGCCAGACAATGACTTATTTCGGTGCTTCCGACGCTTGGAGTATGCAGTTCATCGGACTTTGGCCGGAGGAAAAGCAGAATCAGATAGCCGATTGGCTGTTCAGTACGGAGAATGATGCGAATGGACAGCCCAAAGGTATCGGTTTGTCTCTTTGGCGTTTCAATGTCGGTGCAGGCAGTGCGGAACAAGGTGACGACAGTCAGATTGCTTCTCCTTGGATGCGTGCCGAATGTTTCTTGCAACCGGACGGGACCTACAATTGGAGCAAGCAACAGGGGCAGCGTAACTTCCTGAAGTTGGCGAAGGAGCGTGGGGTCGATAAATTTCTGGCTTTCCTCAATTCTCCTCCCGTCTATTATACGCAGAACGGCTTGGCTACAAACACGGGTCGCGGCGGTACGGCAAATCTGAAACCGGACTGTTATGAGAAGTACGTCCGTTTTTTGGCCGATGTAGTGCAGGGAGTAGAGCAACACGATGGTATCAAGTTCAACTACATCTGTCCTTTCAATGAGCCGGACGGACACTGGAATTGGGTAGGACCGAAACAGGAAGGTTGTCCGGCAACGAACAGGGAAATAGCCCGTACTGTCCGTCTGTTGAGCCGGGAATTTGTAAACCGGAATATAGATACGCAGATTTTGGTAAGTGAATCTTCCGATTACCGTTGTATGTTCCGTACGCACGAGACAGATTGGCAACGTGGCTATCAGATTCAGGCTTTCTTCTGTCCGGACAGTGTGGACACATATTTGGGTGATACTCCGAATGTTCCCCGACTAATGCTGGGACATAGCTACTGGACAACGACTCCTTTGAGTGAGTTACGCAATATCCGCAGTCAGTTGCGGGATACATTAGACAAACACGATGTTGACTTTTGGCAGACGGAGACTTGCATCATGGGCAATGATGAAGAAATCGGAGGAGGAAATGGATTCGACCGTACGATGAAGACAGCTCTTTATGTCGCCCGTATCATTCACCATGATATTGTATATGCCGGTGCAAAGAGCTGGCAATGGTGGCGTGCCATTGGCGGTGATTATAAAGACGGACTGATTCGTGAATATACTACGGACGATAATTTCTTGGATGGCAGAGTGGAAGATTCCAAACTGATGTGGGCTCTAGGCAATTATAGCCGTTTTATCCGTCCGGGAGCAGTCCGGTTATCCGTTTCAGCTTTCGATCAAACAAACACTTTCATTCCCGATGGCGACACTGACCAGCAAGGATTGATGTGTTCTGCTTACAAAAACGTGGATGGAACGTATGTGATAGTCGTTATAAACTATGCCAATGAGGAGAAAGAGTTTTCTATTCATAAAGAAAAAGTCGGGAATGCACAATGGCAGGTTTATCGTACTTCGGATAAAGAAGGGGAGAATTTGCTACCGGTAGGAAAAGTGAAGAGTGGAAAGATCGTTCATATTCCGGCACGTTCTATAATAACACTTCAGAGCAACTAATAAAAGCAGCTTTATATTCTTTATTTCTTTTTGAAAGCTGTACATTTGTGTGTCCGTCCATTGCTACGAAGGTAATGGACGGACACAATGCGTAAATAAGGAGGCTTTTTATCGACAATAGAGGAAAGATTGTCATTTATCAGACAAAGGATGGGAAAACTTCCATTGATGTGAAGTTGGAGAATGAGACGGTGTGGCTGACACAGGCGCAAATGGCAGACTTGAAGAGCACCGTACGTCTTCTTTCTAACGTCATCGAACACAAACAATTGCCGCTTTTCTGTTCCTTTGGTTCCTGGAGAAGAACGGTATACTGTATAAATCTGATGGTTCGAAGTTAATCGGTAACAATACGCTCGTAGCACTTACGTTAATGATTGCTGAAAGCCGGACGGAAGAAAAGGACGTGATGGTGAAGGTAGTAATCAATTTGATTAATAAGAATAATTGAATGTAGGTCTTATGAATGGGGGATATAAATAATTGAGAGATACCTCGCCGCAAGGTATCTCTCATTCTATTATAGTCTTTACTTTATGGCATTTGTTTCATCCTCTTTTATTTCCGCCTTGCCGTAATATCCTGGCATTGGTACATAAATCGGGTTATAATACGTATGGATATTATTCAATTTCTTTTCTTCTTTCAGTCGTTTGATATGGCGGGCGGCCGTGGTGGAGGTAAATCCGCATAACCTTTGAAAATCGATGCGGGTTAACATAGGTTTATCGTTGAAGTAATTCGTCAGCAACTTGTCTATCTTTTCATTCGAAAGGGAAGCGGAATGGTTTCTTAGTTTGCTACGCTCCACATGGACGACACTGACAGACCTTTTCAATTTGGCGTCTGCCTTGAAACAGATGTTGGCTTTTAGCTTTATCTGATTCGCTTTCAGCTTGGGCGAAGTGATCGGTTCCTGGCTGTTCAGCTTAACCTGGAAATAACCGATACCATCCAGATGAACGCTTTCTCCTTCGCGGAGACGATAGCCCATGAAGTGGCTCAGTGATTCGAGTACCGACTTAACATCCCCTTCGGTCAGAGAAGTGGCCATTTGGATTTCCTTTGCCAGATAATCCGTGTCGATGTGTTGGAAGTTGACCACACGTGCGTGGTATGTTTCCTTGTTTTCCTCATCCTTCGGGTGGGGCGTTTTGTACAATTCAAATTGTATTGCCATTGTATCTTTGTTTTTATTGTTATATAGCTGTCGCTTGCTTGGTGTAGAGCTGCTGCTTACTTCCTGTCAAGCTACTGCCTGTTTGCCGCCAAGTGGCTTTATATATACATTGTCCTGCCTTTGCTGTTGGATTAAGGTATAAGGATAGTTGCCTTCCGGAGCCTTTATCATTAGTTTGTCACGGCCGTGACGAGATCTCTTCATGGGCGTGGTAGGATCTTCTCACGGCTGTGGTAGGAACTCTTCATGGCCGTGAAGAATAGACTATATCGACCTCAAAGGTAAACTATATAAGGGAGAAAAGCAAATGATTTCCGCTTGTTTGAGTAATTCGTCCCGTATGTTTCATGTGATATACCGGTGATTTCATAGTCGGATGGGCTTTTCTTAGAAAAAAAGTCCTATCTTTGTACAACGTGGTATACGCTAATGAATGGAAAGGAGAAACAGATAATGAAGCAGAGGATTTACCCTATCGGCAACGAAGAGTTGCAGAAGGAGTACCCAGCGACCTGAACAATCTGAAGGATATTTCCATGCGCCGTGATTATATTGATATTTGCGGCATTACAGACAAGGAACTGCATCGTTATTTTGACAAAGACCTGCATACCCTTGCCGATGTACAAGGATTGGATTATGAGACCGTTTGTCTTGAAGTGCAGAAACGCTACGACGGATATCATTTCAATTTCAACACGCCCGGCATTTACAATCCTTTCAGCCTGCTCAATACTTTTGATGCAATGGCGTTCGGCAGTTATTGGTTTGCCACAGGCACTCCTTCTTATCTTGTCTACTTATTGAAGAAACATCATTACCGTCTTGAAGAGATTGAAAAGGTGGAAGTTACGGAAGATGTGTTGGACAGTATTGATTCCGAAGGTACAAATCCCATACCTGTCATTTATCAGAGTGGCTATTTGACTATCAAAGACTACGACCCGGAATTCGGTCTTTATATGTTGGATTATCCCAATCGTGAGGTGGAAGAGGGATTCGTGAAATATCTGATGCCTTTCTATATCGATAAGAGTAAGGCGGAGGCACCGTTCGAAATTCGTAGATTTGTGGGAGAAGTACGTAATGGTAACATTGAACGGTGGTTGGTGGAGTGACTGGACGGTGATAGGTGACAGGTATAGGTGATAGGTTAAAAAACAACCTATCACCGCCGGAAACCCCGATGAATAAGGTGTTTGATTGCCGTCGGTGATAGGTGATAGAGAAAAGTGATTTTTCTATATAGGAGAGAAGAAGTTCTTGTTTATTTCAACTTCTTCCCGTATTCGTCCGAATTCAGTATTTCCAAAGCCTTTTGTACACTTTCGTTCGTTGTGTTCATTACCCGGAAATATTCGGTCATGTCCCAAAGGTCGCGGGCAATCAGTGCTTTGAGCTGCGTTTTGATAAGTGGGAGTGCTTTCTGATATTGTTCTTCATTGAACTTCACATCCTCTTTCTCGCCTATCTCCCGCAAAGTAGCCAACATATTATCGTCAATGACAAACTTCTCGTTGAATGATTCGAACTTCTTATACTTGTTAGCTAATTCTTTCCGGTGTTCCTCAATAAACTGCATGGTAAATTTGATGATAACCCCTTTGCCTACCAGGTTCCGGTGATAATCCGTATACAATGTCGTATCGATTGGTACGAAATAATCGGGCATGATACCACCACCTCCATACACAGTACGTCCTAGTTTTTTAGTCTGTACCTTTAATGAATCCGGGAAGTGAATGCTGTCAGCATTCATTAGTTCACCATGATTGAAACGGTCGATGAGGTCTTTGTTGTAATCGACCGTACTGCCATACGGCTTTTGGATAGAACGTCCCGATGGAGTATAGTAACGGGCGATAGTCAGACGAATCATAGAACCATCCGGCAAATCGATAGGACGTTGCACCAAGCCTTTGCCGAAAGAACGGCGGCCTACAATAATTCCTCTGTCCCAATCCTGTACCGCACCGCTGACAATTTCGCTGGCGGAAGCTGTATACTCGTCCACCAATATGATGAGGCGGCCATTACGGAAGTCTCCGTTACCTTTGGCATAGAAATCACTACGCTTGGCGGTCCTACCTTCGGTATATACAATCAGTTCTTTTTGTCCCAAGAATTCGTTGGCAAGGTCAATGGCTGCATTGAGATAACCGCCTCCGTTTCCTTGCAGGTCAAGAATCATATCTTTCATCCCTTTCTTCTGGAGGTCCTTCATTGCTTTTTTGAACTCTTCGGCAGTTGTTGCTCCGAAGCGGTTGATACGGATATAACCCGTTTTAGGTTGAATCATATAAGAGGCGTCGAGACTAAGGATAGGTATCTTATCTCTCTTTACTGTAAACAATAAAGGGTCCTTTACGCCGCGGCGAACGATTGTCAGATTGACTTTCGAACCTTTCGGGCCACGAAGACGCTTCATGATATCTTCCGTACTCATTTTCACCCCGGCAATAGCGCTGTCGTTCACGGCAATGATGCGGTCACCGGCAAGGATACCGACTTTCTCGGAAGGTCCGTTGCTGACAGGCTGTACCACCAACAGGGTGTCTTCTATCATCTGGAATTGTACTCCGATACCCTCGAAGTTACCTTGGAGCGGTTCGTTCATTTTCTTCACTTCCTCTGCGTCCGAGTAAGTAGAGTGCGGATCGAGTTGTGCCAACATCTTGATGATGGCTTCTTCTACCAACTTGTCTTCATCTACTTTATCGACATAGAAATTGGAGATTGCAAACTCTGCCATTTGCAACTTACGCATAGCAGCCGAACCGAAGTTCTGAGCTTGTACTGTAAGTATTGTCCCCAGACAAACTAAGAGGACGTATATTTTCATTCTATTCATAATCTTACTTTATATAATATAATTGCCGGATACGTCTACATCATTCTCAACTCTCAACTCTCAACTTATCACCATTCCTTCGGGAATAAACTGGCTGATATCTTTGTTGTAAGTTAATAATTCGCGTACAATCGTGGAGCTGACACAAGTCTGTTCGGGTTCAGTGAAAAGTAAGATGGTTTCAATGCCTGCCAGCTTACGGTTGATGTCGGCAATTGTCTCTTCGTATTCGAAGTCTTTCACCGTACGAATGCCACGAACGATAAACTTAGCGCCTACTTCCTGTGCAAAATCGATAGTCAGACAGTCGTACGACATTACTTGTATACGAGGCTCGTCTTTGTAAAGTTCCCGGATCATCTGTTCCCTTTTTTCAATGGGGAAGTACGTATTTTTGTTCTCATTGATACCGATTCCTATCACGATTTCGTCCATAAAGGTAAGTGCACGTTTCACTACCGAATAATGTCCGATGGTGAAGGGGTCGAATGTACCCGGAAATATTGCTTTTCTCATGATGCCAAGTCTTCTTCTATAACCAGATTGTCTATAATAAAGTTTTGTCGTTCCATAGTATTCTTACCCATGTAGAATTCAAGCAGTTCTTTCACTGCGTCCGTCTTGCGCAAAGTTACCTGTTCCAAACGCATATCCTTACCGATAAAGTGCTTGAATTCGTCCGGTGAAATCTCTCCCAGACCTTTGAATCGGGTGATTTCCGGATTCGGGCTTAGCTCTTCAATGGCGTTGATACGTTCTTCGTCAGAATAACAATAAATGGTCTTCTTCTTGTTGCGTACGCGGAACAAAGGAGTTTGCAGGATATATACATGCCCTTTCTTGATGAGATCGGGGAAGAATTGCAGGAAGAAAGTAATCATCAGCAGGCGGATGTGCATACCGTCCACATCGGCATCGGTTGCCACGATTACCTTGTTGTAACGCAGCCCGTCCAAACCATCCTCTATATTAAGGGCAGCTTGAAGAAGGTTGAACTCCTCATTTTCGTAAACTACCTTCTTGGTCAGTCCGAACGAGTTCAACGGTTTACCGCGAAGGCTGAATACAGCTTGGGTAGTCACGTCACGGCTTTTGGTGATGGAGCCGCTTGCAGAGTCTCCCTCAGTGATAAAGATGCAAGATTCTTCTTCCAGTCCTTTTCCTTTCGGGTCGTTCAGATGAATGCGGCAATCGCGCAACTTGCGGTTGTGAAGGTTGGCTTTCTTCGCACGTTCGCGGGCAAGTTTCGTCACGCCTGCGATGGCTTTACGTTCCTTTTCCGACTCCTGTATCTTTTGTTGTATCGTTTCGGCTATGTCCGCATTCTTGTGCAGGAAGTTATCGACTTCCAGTTTGATGAAATCACCTACATACTTGTTGACCGTGATACCACCGGGAGCCATATTGGTAGACCCCAATTTGGTCTTGGTCTGGCTCTCGAAGATCGGTTCTTCCACATTGACGGCAATGGCGGCAACCAATCCGTTGCGGATATCGGTATAGTCCATGTTCTTGTTGAAGAACTCTTTAATGGTACGGGCGATATGCTCCTTGAAAGCACTCTGATGCGTACCTCCTTGAGTAGTATGCTGGCCGTTGACGAAAGAGTAGTATTCTTCTCCGTATTGTCCGGTATGAGTGAAGGCGATTTCGATATCTTCCCCTTTCAGATGGATGATCGGGTAAAGTCCGGTTGCTGTCATGTTGTCGTTCAAAAGGTCTACCAGACCGTTGCGCGACAGAATACGGTGTCCGTTATAAATGATGGCAAGTCCCGTATTGAGATACGTGTAGTTGCGCAGCATTGTTTCGATAAATTCGGGTTTGAAGCTGTAATTCAGGAATAATGTATTGTCCGGTTCGAAGAAGATATAAGTTCCGTTGTCCTCTTCGGTGTTCTGTGTCTCGTCCGTCAGCAACTCTCCTTTGGAGAAAGTGGCGATACGTACCTTGCCGTCGCGGTAGCTTCGTACCTCGAAACGGGAACTGAGGGCATTGACAGCTTTTACACCGACTCCATTCAGTCCGACACTTTTTTTGAAAGCCTTGCTGTCGTATTTGCCGCCTGTATTCAGCATACTGACAGCTTCAATCAGTTTTCCTTGCGGAATGCCTCGTCCGTAGTCGCGAACGCTGACACGAAGATTCTCCTCGACAATGATTTCGATTTTCTTACCGGCCTGCATTTTGAACTCGTCAATACTGTTGTCAATTACTTCTTTCAGGAGGACATAGATTCCGTCTTCGGCATGCGCGCCGTCGCCCAGTCTACCGATATACATACCGGGACGTGTGCGGACATGTTCCATGTCGCTCAAGTGGCGGATGTTGTCGTCAGTGTACTCTACTGCATCGTTGTTGTCTACAGGTATCAATTCGTTCTCTTCCATAGCTTTTATTTTATCTCTTTAATGAACGCACGGCGGCGCTTATGTTGTTGAGTCTCAAAGTAATCCCATTGTGTCTGGACTTTTCCGTTCAGTTCCAGTTCGGGGTTGCTTTCTGCAAAGATAAAACCTAATTTTTGATAAACCGGAATTAAATCGGAAAATAACAAAGCGTTAACACCTTTATTCTGATATTCGGGTTTCACGGCAACGAGTAGTAAATCAAGCATTTTGGCACGACGTTTCATGAATAATGCTTTTAGCAGATAGAACCATCCTAAAGGCAACAACCGCCCGTGCGATTTTTGCAGGGCTTCGGCAAGGGATGGCATGGAGATTCCTACGCAGACCAGTTCGTCGTTGGCGTCGGTGATGAGGGTTACCATGCGCAAATCGAGAATAGGCAGATACATTCTTACATACTGATCAATTTGCTTTTGGGTCAGAGGTGAATATCCGTAGAGGGGACTATAAGCTTCGTTCATCAGTTCGAATATCTTCTGTCCATAGTCTTTGGCTATTTTCTTTCCGGAGGTATATTTCTTTATCTTGAGGTTATATTTGCGTTGAATCAGTTCGGAGATACGCTTATGTTTGTCGGGGATGGTCTCCGGTATGTAGATTTTGTATTCTACCCAGTCGGCATCTTTCTCGAAACCGAGTTTCTCCATGTGTACCGGATAGTAGGGATGGTTGTAGATGGTGGCCATCGTGCTGAGTTGGTCGAAACCTTCCACCAGCATACCTTCTGCGTCGAAGTCGGTAAATC
>UMFI01041485.1_pt1 | contig 11053 bp, 10 predicted proteins | sample 1964951 | NCBI WGS metagenome assembly UMFI01 (sample SAMEA4836040, study PRJEB28245) | human gut metagenome | biome: gut microbiome; material: fecal sample | place: Denmark | collected 2008 | reverse complement strand
TGTAAAAAACATTTGCTATTTGCATATAATTCATTAATGTCAGAAACTGGTTTTACCACTTCCACCCCTGGTACATTACCATACTTTTCTTCAATAATATTCTCTGTATTTTCTGATCCTACAATAGCAACTTTAAAATTTTCATTACTATTTTTTTTGATTGCTTCAATGCATAAATCAACACCTTTACGTTCATACTCCCAACCAAAAATCAGAAAATCGTATTTTCTTTGATTTATCAGCGTAGAAACTAATTTTATTCTATCTGTGTCCAATCCATTCGGAACATATCTGGCATTTTTTTTAGGGAATCCTTTTCTCAATACATATTCCATATGCTTTTTCGAAACAGAAAGTAAAATAGCATTTTTATGACAAAATCCATATTGCACTTTATGTTCCAGTCGGTTTTTTATTCCAGTATATCCTTCTAAAGCATCATGCAAGTGCCAAAACACTTTTACATTTTTCGGTGCAGTTAATGACACCGGTGCATCGTACAATTCAAAATGTGAATGTACTATTTTCAGATCTTTATATTTGTGATAAATCCCTTTTAACATTGTATATGTTTTTATCTTAATTCTTGCTTTCGCTAATGGTAAATAATACACATCCGTATGCTTTTCTAATTCTTTACACCAGGAAATATTTCTTGCTGATTCTGGAAATGCATAAACCATTTTATCGCCTTTTTCCTCATATACTTTTCCTAGTGCTTTCAATGACTTTATAAAATTTCCTTCATATGGAGCAGCATACGCACACACCTGCAATATTGTCATTCTGCTGCCACCTCCTCTAACATTTCTTCAACTGCTTTAACTGTTTCACTTGTACTAAATTTGTTTCCTCTCGTTTTAGCCTGCTTTTTATAATAATCAAAGACTTTTTTATCAGAAATCATTTTTTTGATTCCTTCATACAGTGCTTCTTCATTATTTTCAGTCACAATTCCATATTCATTATTATATCCCAGAAGTTCTGTCGCTCCTGAACAATTTGTACTTACTACTGGAGTTCCCACAATCAAAGCTTCTGTAACCGCTGTACTAAACCCTTCTTTTCTTGAAGAACAAACATATAAATCTGCATTTTTGACATATTTGTATGGATTACTCTTAAATCCTACAAATGTCCATGAGTCTACTATATTGTTTTCTTCTATCAATTTTTGTAAATGATTCTGTTCTTCTCCTTTTCCCACAATATAAACATGCGTTTTAAAACCGTCAGCTCGCAATTTTTTCTGTACTTTCACTAGACGATCATATCCTTTAGACTTCATCAACTTGGCAACCGAAATAATATTTATCTCTTCCGATTTAAATTTAATATCTTCTATTAATTCTTCAGAATTTTTCCTTATCACCTCAGTTTCCACAGTATTGTAAAAAACATCGACAGGAGCATTAACCTTAAACATACTATTAAAGCTCTTTTTTACCGTTTCAGATACACATGCTATACGATCAAAACTTCTATAGCATCTTTCAGCTTCTGCCATGTTTCGAAATACATGTGTTGCATACGCTTCATTTTCAAGTTCAATATGCATCCAATTAACTAATTTTAACTTTGAATTCATGCAACCACTAACAACTCTGGCACTTGGTCCTTCTAAATATGAAACAATAACATCATATTCTTCTTTAATATACATCTTATATAATTGTTGCGGTGTAAATAATTTGTAAACCAATGTATTTCCTTTAAAATACCAAGGGAATCCACCAATATAACGAACTTGTTTATTTAACTTATCACGATAAATCCCTACATCAAACATTGTTTGAACCGTAATATCAAATTTGTCATAATCCATATGATTCACTAAATTCACCAACACACGTTCTGCTCCACCATGTGCTAAATTAGGAATAAAAAATAATACCTTTAACAAAACATCACCCCATACTAATTCCATGAAAAATAAAAATCATTGATTGCACCATACCCAATATTTACATATATATTATAGGCAAAAAATGAAAAGTAACAAAGAATTGCTAATACCTTTACTAAACGTCTTTGATCCCGAACAAACATATCGTATGCCAGTTTAGGCATCAAGACAACCGGGGCAAATGCTGTATAAAATCCCATTCTGTTCCAGTATTGCATATAAACTCCCATCGCAATAAACATTGTATTAATAAAAAGAATATTGATCAAAATTCCTTCCTTATATCCAATCATCACATCAGCCTTTTTGCATCTTCGCAAATACAAAAGAGCTAAAATAGCTGGAAATATTCCCGTCACAAACGCTCTAAAAATAGTCATACCGCCAGACATATCTAAATAGTATAAATATTTACTATCGCTAAACATGCCACCGATATATTGATTCATTACTCCCGGCATCAAACAAAACAAAATGCCAAATACCAATGCCAATTTAACTCTTTTATTAAATGGTTTTCCTATTACAACCACAGCAATAAATACGCATACAATTGCGGAAGTATGTAATTGCATTGCCAATAATACAATAAGAACAAACGTAATGTATTTCCAGATTTTTTTATCCATTAATAATGGATAAGCCATAATCACTATAGAGGCTGCCACCATCTGTCTTAACCCATTATTTGTGTCCATGTATAAAATACAATAAAAAATAATTAATGAAAATATAGGATCACATGAAAATTTCTGTACAACAGACACATATGCTCCTATTATAATTATCGCAGATACAAACAGTAGTAGTTTGGGACTAGCTGAAAAGAAATTTAAAAAATAACAAAAATAAAGCCAGCCAGCTTCGACGCCATATGGCGCACTATTTACATATACCAAATTTCCTCTTGACGCTAAATACATTTCTTTATATGCATATGTATCAATCCAACCATACCGCATTGTAGACACACATATAAGTACTATTGCAAATAATATTACTATATTTCTATCTACTTTAAATTTCCACTCTCCACTAAATCCATCAACCGGACATTCGACAACCTGTTGCCGATTAGTACCCATAAAAAATATTAATACGCATAATATGGTACATATTGATATTAACGTCATAACACTACCTCTATATCTATCTAATAATTTTATACAACCATTGTGGGATAAAACCTATTATTATAGGCTTCAATATATATACCCGATATATATACGGAATTTTCAACATTTTGTAACCGTTTTTTCGAACCCACGCCTCTTTTACTCTTCTTTTAAAAGTTCTTCTTTTCGCTGCATCTCTCCCATCAAACATATGATAAAGCGGTTCCTGCAATATATAACCTTTATAGCCTTTTGCATATAAGCGAAACCAAAGGTCATAGTCTTCCACGCCTAAAGTTTGTGGTATATCTCTATAACCATTCACCGCATCATAGGCACTTTTTCTTATCATCACTGGTGCATGGCAGAAAGGAGAGCCTTTTATAAAATCTTTATTAGTTGGTGAATATGATTCCATAGGTTCCGGCACTTGATATGTTCCATGTTCATCAAACCTTGTCATTCGTGTACTTACAAAACCATATTCCTTATTATTATCCAAAAACTCAATTTGTTTTTCAAATCTATGTGGATCACATAAGTCATCCCCATCCATTCTGGCACAGTATGTTCCCTTTGCAACTTTCAAACAATGATTTAAAGAATATGAAAGTCCTCTATTTCTATCATTCCTTATCAAAACTATTCTTGGTTCTTCTTTAGCGATTTCTTGTACCATGTTATATGTATCATCTGCTGAACCATCATCACAAATTATAAATTCCCAATCCGAGAATGTCTGATCAATAATTGAATCTATACTCTTTCTTACTGTCTTCTCACAATTATATACGCTCATTAATACGCTTATTTTCGGCATACTATTTTTCTCCACTAATCAATGCATCTCTATGCATTTTTAAATATCCAAACAGCTTCTTCTGCTCATAATTATCTTCTACATATTTAGATGCCTTATTTCCTAAATCAATTCTTAATTCAACATCTTCTATCAATTTGCTCATAGCATTTTCAAGAGATTTACTATCCTTTACCTTACAAGTCAAACCTGTTTCATTTTCTTTAATTGCATCTACTTGTCCAGGTACGTTAGATACTATTGCTGGTAATCCCATTGCTTCTGCTTCAACAACAACTAATCCAAATCCCTCTCTGTAACTCGGTGCTACAAAAACATTTGAAGCAGCATAATACTCCTCTACATTTGGCACATTTCCTGTAAAAATAATATTTGTTGATTTTTTTGCTTTTCCCAACAATTCCTGTCTTAGTGACTCATGATTATCCATTCCGCCCATCATCAATAATTTAACATGTGGATATTTCTTTTCAATATTCAAAAAAGCCTCTAATAACTCATTGACACCTTTGTCTGCTGTCAGTCTTCCTGCAAAAGCAAATATAACATCTTCATCAGCCAATTTAAATTCTGTTCTTATCCTTTTCTTCCAATGTGCCTTTTGAGAAATATCAAATTTATTTAAGTCAACACCACTGGCGCTTCCATTCCAAATAACACAACTTCTTTCATTAGTATATAAATTTTCCTCTAACGAAAAATTTCTAATATTATGACTCTCAACTTCAATAAAAGTTGAATTATCGCATGTCTTTTTCTCTAAGTATTTGAAAATCTTTCTTTTCCATCCTTCAAATCCCATGTATCTGATTCCCCATTGGCAGTATAATCTGACAGGGACTCGTTTTTTCTTTGCCGCAATAGACGTGTAAAATGCCGCATTAGGTGTGGAATATTGAACAATATCAAACCTTCCTTTTTCTAATATTTCTCCAATCTTTTTTATAGCACTAAACGCAGATAGACTTACGCCTCTTTTCATATCAACCGGATAGTAATGTACAAACACTGGAATATCCTTTAATGCTTCCTCTTCATTATTACATATTAATGAAATATCATATTCTCCTGTTTCATATAAATACTGCGATAATTGCTTCAAAAAACATTTATATGTCATATACACTGTTGTAACAAAACAAATTTTCTTCATAATATCATTCCTTTATTTTTGCTGGCACTCCTTGATAATTACCACTTTTAATTATATTTTCAACCACTACAGCTCCTGCACGTATAACACAGTTTTCACAAATTTTCAAATTATTACTTACAACTGCCCCTATGCCAATCCATGTGAATTTGCCCACATGCACTGTTCCCGCTAATTTTGCACCTACTGAAACATGCACGTAGTCTTCTATTATATTATCATGCTCTACTATTGCTCCTGTGTTTATTATACAAAACTCTCCTATTCGGCTTCCTGAGTTTATAACCGCATTCGCCATAATCACAGTTCCTTTACCAATGGTCACATCTATATCAGATATCACAGCCGTTGGGTGGATTGCTGTATATATATTGACGCCTTGTATTTTTTGCAAAATAGCATTCCTAACCCCCGCATCACCTATAGCTATAACAAATTCAGCAATATCCCTGTACTCCTTATAGCAATCTATCGTCCCTAAAATTGGGAATCCCAAAAATGTATCATTTAATTCTGTATTGTCATCCAAAAAGCCATATACTTTATCACCAGCTTTTTGGATAATGTCAGCTACAACTTTTCCATGACCACTGGCACCAACAATTATTACCGATTTCATTTTTATTCTACCTACTTTTCTTTGCTACCTTTAAACGGTTCCATTGTAACCGATTCTTTAGAACTAATTCCCTCTCTTTTTACTACAGTTTTTATTGTTTGGAATATAATTTTCCAATCCCCCAAAAAACTTATATGGTCTACATAGTATACATCCTTATCAAATTTATCTTCCCAAGTAATTGAATTGCGTCCATGAACTTGTGCATATCCTGTAAATCCAGGTCTTACTTCGTGTCTACGAGCTTGATGAGCATTATATAGTGGCAAATATTCTTTCAGCAATGGTCGTGGTCCTACCACAGCCATATCTCCTTTTACAATGTTTATTAATTCTGGAAGTTCATCCAAGCTAGTTGATCTCAATATTTTCCCAAATTTAGTTAGTCTTTCTTCATCTGGCAGGAAATTACCTTTTCCATCCTTTTTATCTGTCATAGTTCGAAATTTGTACAATGTAAATATTTTTCCGCTGAATCCAGGTCTTTCCTGTTTAAAAATTACTGGTGTACCCAATTTTATTCTCACCAAAATTGCAGTGATAAAAATTACCGGTGATAAAACTATTAACGCAATTAAAGCACAAATACAGTCTTGTGAACGTTTTATATACTTTTCATATAATCCCCGCTTATGCATAATTCTACTCTCTTCATTAAAATATCTTTTCATTTCACTACTCAAAGCAAGCTTTTATTACTTCAATAATTTTTTCTTGCTGATCCACAGTCATTTTATTATCACTCGGTAAGCACAATCCTCTTGCAAAAATATCCATTCCCACATCAGATACTCCACCTGCAATATAAGCATTTGATCTGGCACGTCCGTTTCCATCTCTGACAACAAATGGATTCAACCGATAAATTGGTTGCATATGCATTGGTTTCCAAATCGGACGCCCTTCTGCATTAATAGATGCGATAGCTTCCAGAATCTCTGTCGGACAAGACTTTCCTGTTTCTTTTACATAGCACACATCTTGCTCACCACGAACCTGTTTACACATTGCCTCCTTATCAATAATCAGACAAGACAACCAATAGTTTGGTTCAGAATTTTCCAGATCCATTGGATTCATAGATACTGGAAGTTCTTTCAATCCTTCTTTATATCTTTCATAAATTGCTTTTTTCTGAGCAATATGTTCTTTCAAATAAGGAAACTGTCCACGTACAACTCCTGCTATTACATTACTCATTCGATAATTATAGCCCAATTCCTCATGCTGATACCATGAAGCATTTTCTCTTGCCTGCGTAGACCATTTACGAACTTTATTTGCAGATTCTTCATCATCTGTTAAAAAACAGCCACCCGCACTTCCAGTAATAATCTTATTTCCGTTAAAAGAAATTGTATTATATTTTCCAAATGTACCAGTTTGTATTCCTTTATATGTAGCTCCCATTGACTCTGCTGCATCTTCTACCAAAATCGCTCCATGTTTCTTTATAATAGAATTTAACTCATCAACTTTGCCCGGCGTACCATAGAGATGTGCAACAACCACTACTTTTGTATCTGGATAAATTTCAAATGCTTTCTCCAATGCAACTGGATCCATATTCCAAGTATCATACTCTGTGTCTATAAATACTGGCTCACCACCTTCATACACTACCGGATTTACTGTCGCATCAAAAGTCATATCAGAGCAAAACACTTTCTTTCCTTCTAACGCACCATGTCCGACTTTTGGCATACCATAGGCGTCAATACCCGCTAATTTCATAGCGAGATGAAGAGAAGCTGTTCCCGCTGACAATGCAACTGCATACTTACACCCTATATATTCACAAGCCATTCTTTCTACTTCATTAATATTTTTTCCAACTGTAGACATCCAATTTGTCTCATATGCTTCTTTCATATATTCGATTTCTAATCCATGCATAGTCGGGCTACTTAACCATACCTTAGATCCAAATTTCTCAAATGCATTGTTTTTCTTAAACATGACTTCCTACCTCTTTCTTTTTAAGCAGTATTTCTATTTCCACATAATACTTTTGTCTATTTCTTTCTTTTATCTTGTAAAGTTCATTTAACCTTTTCTAAAATACAGCTACTTTCATTCCCGATTTTTTATGCTCTTTTTTCTTATCTTCTACAGTCACTTCTTTATTAACATCTTCTGGTCTTCTGAAAGTCGGAACGACACTCCTTAAGGCTTCTTTTGCAACCAGGTCATCTTCCTGCTCACATGCTTCTTTTAAAATTTCTAATTTTCTATCAATTTCTTCTGCACTTAAAGCAGTGTCACGCTCTATAAAAATCATACTATTAGATGTCTTATCTAAATCTTCTGTTTTTACTAATAATTCTTCAAATAATTTTTCCCCTGGCCTAAGCCCAGTTTCAATCACGGATATTCCCTGTACGCCTGACAGCCGTATCATATTCTCGGCAAGATCCATAATTTTAACTGGCTGTCCCATATCCAAAACGAAAAGTTCTCCATTATTGGCAATCGCACCACTTTGAAGTACTAACTGCGATGCTTCTGGAATCGTCATAAAATACCGAATAATTCGTTTATCTGTTACTGTCACCGGACCACCATTAGCAATCTGTCTCTTGAACAACGGAATAACAGAACCTGCACTTCCCAAAACATTGCCAAAACGTGTTGCACTGTATTTTACAGTTCCATGTGTACTTGCGCTCTGCACAATCATCTCGCACATTCTCTTTGTCGCACCCATGACATTCGTTGGGTTTACAGCCTTATCAGTCGAAACCATCATAAATCGTTCTGCATGATATTCTTCACAAAGATCTACAAGATTCTTAGTTCCAAATACATTGTTATAAATAGCTTCAATACAGTTATGCTCCATCAAAGGCACATGCTTATGTGCTGCTGCATTGATAATAATTTGTGGATGATATTTATCAAACACACGCTTCAATGCTTTCTTATGAGTAATAGAACAGATTTCAATCTGTAAATCTAATTCATTTCCATATGCAATTTTAAGTTCCTGCTGTACATCATAAGCACCATTTTCATAAATATCCAAAATGATAATCTGCTTCGGATTCATCTTCGCCAACTGCCTGCACAGCTCAGACCCAATTGAGCCACCACCGCCAGTAATCAACACAATCTTGTCTTTGTAGTATTCATTGGTACGTTCATCCGAAACAACCAGTGGCTTCCGAAAGAGAAGTTCTTCAATATCGAACTCTCTCAGATGTCTTTTCCCTCCAGGCGTGTACATAACCGGATAGTCATAAACCTTTAATTTATAACCAGCATTCCTGTAATATTCGTACAGCTTTTTCTTTTTATCTGCATCCATAGAAGGAATTGCAAAAATGATTTCCTGTACTTCATATTGTCCAAGTTTTTTTAGTGTAGCTTCTTCTTCTGACCAAACCGGAATTCCATGGATCTCACGCCCTATTTTCTCCGCCTTTATATCAATAAAGCATCTTGGTATATATGCAGCTCCTGTGTTTCCCAGTAATTCTTCTGCCAATCCGACGCCTATCCGACCAGCGCCAATAATTGCGACCTTGATTTTCTGAGTTTCCTTTTCAGCCCCCGCTTGGATTCCCGAAAAGATATATAACAATATAGAAAGAATTTTCCCTTCTTTTGTTTCATAATTTCCGCATTTATACGCATATCGGTATAGCATACGAATTACTAATGCACCCAATAGATTCAAACTTACTAATGAAAGCAATCTTGCGAATGTAATTTTTTGAATTGGAAGAAGAAGTTCCAACATAAGATAAATAAAAAAAGAAATGGTATCAGTAAATAGAAGTCGAATATAGCATTGAATCCCACCATATCTCCACACCTGACTATACACTTTCCCACAAAGTCGTGATATAAAAATACATATCAGAGAAAGGCATACTTGTTGTAGTATCCCTACTATCGATAATTTTTCATTCCCCTGATATAGCACTAATAAGATAAGTGCCGCAATAGCATACACAACTAAGTCATATCCAACGAGCATCCATCGTATATTAGGTTTGTTCATTTTTTCATATTTTGACTTCACATTATTCTCATTCGTTCTATTCATTGCTTCCCCCTCCCCCCCCCCTAAAAAATCGGAGGGGTGATTCGTCCCTTCTTTATAATAGTAATTACTAAACCCAAAACAAGTTTTCTCTGCTTTGATTTTGGTTTATATGGTTTTTAGTAACAACAATAAGCCCATATCTTTCCTCTTTCGATTCAGACACAGGCTTAAGTTAAACCTCCTTATCAGATTTTTATGTCCTATAGATTGGGTCAAACAGAATATTCAACAAGCTCTCTCAACCTCACGGGTTTCGGCTCTCGAATCGTCAATCGTCAGCCTATATAAAAATCTAATAATAGGATTCAACTCAAGCCACCAAAAACCTTGTAAAATTAAGAGTTTTCTTGGTTGTTCCTATTATACCTCTATCTCCTCGAATAATATTGAAAATCTGTGGTAATTCATCTAAGCTTGTCTTTCTTAAAAACTTTCCTACCATTGTAATATATTGTTCTGGATTTGCAAGCATATGTGTAGGCATATCTTTTGGAGTGTCTATTTTCATTGTTCGAAATTTCAATATATAAAAATGTTTTTTACCAATTCCTACTCGTTTTTGCTTAAACAAAATAGGGCCTTTGGAATCAATCTTGATAGCTAAACACAAAATAAGAAATATTGGAAGTAACACTATACTACCTAGTAATGCGCAAATAGTGTCAATTCCTTTTTTTATTTTCAAATAATGTTGTTGCCTTTTTGTTAATATGCTTTGTTTATCCATTTTGCAGTTCCTCTTTCGTAACAATAATCCCACTTGGAATAGTTAATAGCTGACCCACTTTTGCATTCGCCTTCACAGTCGTTCCACAACTTATATATGTATATTTTTCAATCACAGCCTCATGATCAATCAAAGTACCAATCGCAATAATGCATCCCTCTTTAACTACTGCCTTTGTGTGTATCACAGCCATAGCCTCTACAATGGTTCCTTCTCCCAAATTTGCACTTGGACTCACATAAGCTGTAGGATGTATCAATACAGGCACTTCATAATTCAGTTTTTTCGCATTCTCCATGATTTTTCTGCGAAGTTCATTATTTCCCACTGCTGGAAATATACAATCAAACTGATCTCGAAATTTCTCCATTTCCTCTAATTTTCCAATTGCCTTTGGATTCACATCATCAAGAAACTCTATTCTCTCAAATTTTCCTAATGCATCTACAGTTTCTTTTACAACTTGTCCATGCCCTCCCGCACCAACAATTAAAAGACTTTTCATTCCTTTTCCCCCCTGCTAACTAATCCATTATTAAAACTTCTTAAATATCCTACAGCTCTAACTTAACTTCTTCTGATCTTTGATAATAAGCACTACTGTAATCCCCACCATAATATTTACTATAGTAATACTTTCCATAATACCCTTTTGCTCTGAC
>UMFI01037061.1_pt1 | contig 11067 bp, 9 predicted proteins | sample 1964951 | NCBI WGS metagenome assembly UMFI01 (sample SAMEA4836040, study PRJEB28245) | human gut metagenome | biome: gut microbiome; material: fecal sample | place: Denmark | collected 2008 | reverse complement strand
CCCTATGCAATATTTACCTCTCCGTTGATATCATCTGATAATATTCCAATTCTCGCTATACCGCACAGCACATAATGCTTCTGCAATGTCCGTGCACTCTTAAGTTCATTTTCGATATTTTTGTCTTTTTTGTCAATACATTCATGCAAATTTACAAACATTTCTTCAACAATATCAGCACATCTGAGAGTTTCCTTTGCAGCAAGCTGCATTACCACCTCTTTGACGCATTTTTATATGAATTAAGGCCGTCCACATTGGTAGTTTGTACCTCTTGTGAACAGCCTGTTATCATCGTTGCCATCATTCCTATGACGACCGCTTTCTTTAGTAATTTCTTTTTCAACATAATTAATCTCTCCATTAGCATGATAAATTATTAAAATTAATCAATAACTATTCAACAAGTTAATAGTATCAAGCTAATGTAAAGTCCAAAACGCAGTTATGTAAAATCATGGTAAAAACTTTACATAAATTAAATTTTTGTGTATTTTTATATTTTTTTAGGCATTTTTAACTATTTCAACAGCAATATCCGGATAATTTGTTATAATTGCATCTGCTTCTGCCTTGACAAGTGCCTTCATCTCATGCTTTTCGTTTACAGTCCATACATGAGCTCTAAGTCCTCTTCCGTGCGCCTTGTCAATGTAGTTTTCATCCTGCATATGGTAGGTTGCCGGATGAAGCGCATCCACATGAAGCTCGCTTGCATACTCTGCCGGATTTACTATAATGTCAGAAAAAAGCAGACCGCACCTCATATCAGGGCAAAGCTTTTTCATGCGCACAATCGACTCGTGATTGAATGATGAGCACCAGATTCGGTCAAGCATATCATACTCTTCCACGAGCGCCAGTACCTTTTTCTCCAGATTTTTGTACTGTACGATACCGTTTTTGAGCTCGATATTTATGGTCATCTCTGTGTTTTTGAGCAGGTCAAACACCTCATCGAGTGTTGGAATACGAGTCTTCTTGTCATAGGACGGCATGTGCTTTGACACATTGAGGCGCTTTAACTCCTTGAGTGTATAGTCCTTTACAAAGCCTTTCTCACCACTCACTCTGTCCACGGTCTCATCGTGTATGACCACAAGCTCTCCATCCTTTGTGAGCTGCACATCAAGCTCCACGCCGTCAGCCTTCATCTTTTCTGCCTTCTTGAATGCCTCAAGTGTGTTCTCCGGTGCATATCCGGATGCTCCTCTGTGTGCCCAGACCTTTGTTCCCTCTGTGTTTATCATGCTTTAAGCCTTCTTTCGTTACTTTTTATTTTAGTTATTTTCATGCCTCGGTGCATCATATCTGTCTGCAAGCCTTAAAAATACAAATCCCACTGCAAAGAATATTGCCATAGTTGCAACCGCCACATTTATCGTGCCGCCCGCAAGCTTTACTGCCGCTATGACAAGCGAGCCTAAAAACGAAGCTCCTTTTGCAAAAATATCATAGATTCCGAAATACTCTCCCGAGTTCTCAGGAGGAATAATCTTTGAAAAATATGAGCGTGACAGCGCCTGCAATGAGCCCTGGAAGCATCCCACACCAAACGCCATGATTCCAAAGCCAATCATATCATGCAGTGTAAGTGCATATAGACAAACTGCAAAATATCCCGCAATGCAGACATACAAAAGTGTTGTAGTTTTGTATGTCTGTGACAGTCTTCCAAAAACAAGTGAACCGATGCATGCCACTATCTGTGTAAAAAGTAAAAACACTACCTGTCCCACTGAATCGAGCTTTAAATCAGTTCCTATGTTTATACAGTTATCTATTATAGTACCTACACCATCTATGTAAAGGAAAAAAGCAACCAAAAACAGTCCTACTTTTTTATCTTTTGTAGCTATTTTTTTGATTGTTCCAAAAATCTGTGCAAATGCGTCAGCTATAAGTCTTAGGACTCCCGGATTTTTGTTTGTTTTGTTTTTCTCTTTGATATTGTCTCTTATAAATGCATCATTTTCAAAATTCTTATGAATATCTTTATCTGCTGCATCCGATACATAATTCACCTGTTTATAGCTCTTAAACAATGGAATTGTAACAACAAACCACCAAATTCCTGTAACCGCAAAGCCTATTATCATCGATAGGCGGTTTGATATGTATCCAAGCATATCCGGTCCACAGATGTACGCTGCAAGTGAAACAAGAAACGGCACACACGAGCCCAGATATCCCCAGGCATAGCCGTAGGAAGACACCTCGTCCATTCTATCCTTTGTCGTCACATCGACAAGCATCGAGTCATAAAACACCAGCGATGCATTGTAAAATATCTTTGTAAGCACATAGATAACAAGAAACAGCACCCATGTAGGTGTAAAACCGTTAAGTATACATGCCGACACTCCTACAACTACGGTCGTTGAAAAAATAGCCTTTTTGATGCGCATATGGTCTGCTATCGCACCACAGACAGGCCCGATAAGTGCTGATACAACTGTCATCACAGCTATTGCCACCGCATAATACGCGGTTGCCCTGTCAGATGAAATCTGCCCTGCACCATCTCCAACGGCAAGGCTTTTGTACCATATCGGTATGAGCGCACACGCAAGCAGTGTGTATGCGGAATTTCCCACATCATATAATACCCATGAGAGCTCCTTTGATGAGAGCTTTTTGGTTTTCTTTTGTGTATTGTCTTCTTTTGATTTCATAAATTATACCTTCCCTGTTTTGTATTCCTCAGACTACGATTTTATTTTTTTTATGTAAAAACCGCTACCACCCATTTGCAAAGTTTATGTAAATAATCCACCCAATATTAAATCAGCGACTCCCTCGCAATCTCCACATAATGCATGGCATTGCGATGATTCTCCTCTATCTCATCAGCGGTCAGTGCCCTGATCACCTTTGCCGGAGAACCAAATGCGAGGCTACCGTCAGGAATATCGGTGCCCTGGGTGACAAGAGCGCCCGCACCTATTATGCAGTTTTTACCAATCCTTGCTCCATTTAGCACGATGGCACCCATGCCGATGAGTGTATTATCACCTATAGTACACCCGTGAACAATTGCGCTGTGTCCTATTGTCACATTGTCACCAATTCTGACACTGTGGCTTAAGTCCACATGTACCACTGCATTGTCCTGTATATTCGAATTTCTGCCTATTTCTATCGGTTCTGAATCGCCTCTTACAGTTGCATTATACCATACGCTTGCTCCGTCAGCCATTGTCACCTGACCCTTAACAACGGCACCTTCTGCTATATAATATGCCATATCTATCCCTCCATCAATTTCAGATAATCGCCCTTGTCTATATGCATCATAGAAATCTGATTATTATGCCGCCTGAAGCCATAGACACAGTCCACATTTCGGATAAGCGACTGCAGACGTTCATCCGGTACACAGACAATCAGCTGCAAGTCCATCTTCCTTGCATACTTGAGACACACCGCACTTCGCTCCTGATCCATCTTGGAAAATGCCTCATCCAAAAGCACCAGCTTAATCTTTGAATCACGATTGCTCTGCTGCATATAAAGCATCGCAAAGCCCGCAAGAAGCGCAACATACTTAGGGTTCTGTCCCTCGCCGCCCGAATCACGTCCTGCCATGTCATCTACAAAGTTTTCCCTGATGACACGGCCGTTTTCGTCCGTAACCTGCTCATACATGCTGAATGACAGATAATTGCGGTAATCCGCATACTGCTCCATTTCCTTGCGCTTCTGCATTCGCAGATGCTCATCCTCATCCCTTGGCGGCATGAACTTGTCTGTCAAAAGTTTAATTTTCTGCTCATATTTCTTATAAAAATCATCCTCACCAAAGCTTATCTGTCCAGCTATTCCGCCATTATCCGGATTTTTACTGTCCAGTTCTTCCGCCATAAGCATATCATAGAACTGACCGTTTTCGTTCTTTGCCGGCTCTATCTTAATCTGATAGGTACTGTCTGAGAAATTAGTCTCCCTAAGAAGCCTGTTTATCTCATAGGCATGGCGCTTTGCAGCCTTAATATCACCGTGGATTGTACCGATGACATTCTCTCTGAGACTTTTGTAGATCACCTTGCACTGCTCCTCAAACTCACTCTCATATTCCGGCTCATAATCCTTCTCGTACTTCTCCAGCAGCTCCTCATATGCCTTATTTGACTTCTCGGCTCCGCTGAACTGACCTGACGGAAACTCCTTTATATACCTGTAGCGGGCAGTCTGCAACGTCTCAACACACGACTGCTGCCTGCCACCATTTCCGTCTGCGCCTTGCAGCTCAATAAGCTTCTCACGCTGTTTGCTCTTGACCGATGCTCCTGAACTATGCTGCAGCATATCCTGCACCTGCTTCTCAAGCTCCTCTCTGGCAACATAGCCCTGTAACATATCTTCCAGCTGTGCTCTTCGCTGTTCGTTTGCACCTATGATTTTCTCATGCTGGCTTATCTTTTCATTTATCTGCTGCTGATTCAGTGAAAAAGCACTCTTAAGTGCATCGATGTTTTTCTCAAGAAGCCTCTTTTTCTCCTTTAGCTCCTTGTACTGCCCATTCTCCATTGTCCTAATAATCTCTTCGAGCTCATTTTTCTGCGAATTAACTGCTTTAAGCTCATCTGACGCCTCAGAAAGGCCCACAAAATACTCCGGCTCCCCCTTTAAGCACTCAAAATCTCTCTGTGCCTTGAGACTTGAAATAATACCCATAAGCTGTATCTGGTCCTTCTCAAGCCTCTCCACATCTGCCTCATACTCGGCAAGTCTTGCCTTGGATACCCTGCCTCCGATGCAGGCATTTGTAGTATAATCGCGCTTCTTCAGATGTCTGAAAATAAAGTTGCTGTATGAGTAGCAGTCCGGTGTAACTCCATCTCGTACCTGCTCAAGCTCGTCAACACTCCGGCACTTTATAATATGTCCCAGATATCTTTTCAGGCAGACATCTACATACTTTTCCTTTGTATCCACTGCCTCATAAAGCGAACCATCCATGGCCTTTGGTTCACTGTCCATGATAGCCTTGGAATTGATGAGGTCGACATCCTCAAACTGCTTCATGTCCCTGAAAATAACAGCAGCAGTATGCGCATAACGCGGCTCTGTGATAAGTGAGAACTTGAGCCTGCCCATACGTCCTTCTATGGCATTCTTCCATTCCTCGTCCTGTACGTCAAACATATCCGCAAATACCTGTACCTTCACAGGCTCGCCAAATCTATCACTTAAGTCTCTCTGCAGCGCAGCTCTTGCCGAACGCAGGCTCTCACTGTACGACTTGCGGTTGTTCTTCATATCATCGACCAGACGTTTTTTCTCTTTAAGCTCTTTTGTTATCTCATTTTTCTGCGAAGTATTGTCCTCGAGCTCATCCTCGATATCCTTCTTTATAGACTCAAGCTTTAGATGAAGCTCCTGACATTTTGCCTCTGTGACATCGCCATCCACAATCTCTTCAATGAGGTTTAAAACTGCATTGCTCACATAATCTGTAATGACCTCATCCTCATCCCATGCCTTTAGTCCGTTTGTGATTTTAATCCACTGACGGCTGTTGTCGGTAAGCATGAGACTTCTCTTCTCAAGCTCCCTAAGCTGATCCTTTTTGCTTCCTAAGTCGCTCGATTTCAAATCCGCACATACCTGAATATACTCCTGCTGCAGATCTGCCTGCTGCCCGGCTATATCATCTGCCTTTTCTGAAAGCCTGCCCTGTTCTTCTTCAATACGCTTTTTATCATCCTCAGCTGCCTGAATCCTTGCACGCATATCCTCGATATCTATGCACCTGATCATTGTCTCTGCCATGACAATATCGCTTTGGATATTTACCAGTTCCTGCCCTGACTCCTTTATTTCCTTGAGAAGCTCAATACGCTTGCGCATATCCTCTATTTTTTCCCTGATTTGTCTGTATGCATCAAGCTGCTCACTGATAGTCTCTATCGTGCCCGAGTCACTCTTTGGAAACATATAATCGCGTATAAACTGGCCTGTTCCATTTGTCATTCTGAGTGCAATAGCACTTTTTTCCATTGTGATAAAACGATTCGGGTCAATATATCCTAAAATCACATCATATAATGTGCCAAGATATGCCTCCTTCGATGCGTAAATACGGTTTACATCCCCTCTGGCGCGTCTGTCAGCTGACTGTGAGCGAGTATTTACAAGCTTTTTAATATCATTATTTGAATAGCAAAAGCCGTCCGCTGTCACATATGAAGGCTCCGGCATCCTGCCCGAATGACTGAAGTACACAAATCTCTTAATCTCAGAATCGTTTTTTCGTACCTCAAATGCTATTCCTATACATGTAAACGTATGACTGCCTGTATCCTCTATCTCAAGCGCTATGACCGAACAAAAATCACAGTCGCCACGATTTGCGGAGCCATCCTTCTGCTCACCCCTCAAATAGCTCAGAACACTTCTCCTGTTTTTTGCATCATCTGCAGCCTTGTTCAAAAACGTGGGGCTGAAGCTGCCGTAGAGGATTACCTGAATCGCATCCATGACGGTTGATTTTCCCGAGCCACTCTTACCACTGAACAAATTGACATACTCATTAAATTGCAAAACCTTGTGATTTATTCCGCCCCAGTTGTTTAGACACATTCTGGTAAATATCTTCTTAGACTGACTCAATTGGTAACTCCTCCATTTCACTGTTCTTGGCAAATTCATGGGTATGCTTTACAGAACTGCCTTCTGTATTCAATCCGGCAGCTTCAAGTGTTGCAGCCGACTCGTTATCATACTTAATCAGCTCCACCTCATCACTGTACATGCGCACAAGCTCATTTATATCCATGGCTGAGCAGAATATATTTACTGTGCCATAAATATAGATTGGTGTGTTGTCCTCCAGGTTTGCAATAGCCCCCGGCAGTTCAATCATCTGATGTGTTTTCATAAGCAAAAGAGCGTCTGACCATTCCTGATTAGTGAGCTTTCTGGTAATCAGATTGGTATTTCTGCCATACTCACGAATCTCTGCCAGATTCGTTGTTGTCGCATTAAGCCCCTCGCCCATAATTTTATCCCTGTATATCATCTTCATTATAATGACAATCCTTGCAGTAAGAAGAGTCATCTTCTCGAGCATGACACCATCACCCGTTATCCTGAAAAGATGCTCCTGCTGGTCATGAACCAGCTCACAGTCAAGCACAGCCAGATAATCAGAGATAAACTCTCTGTTTCTAAGACACACCTGATACCTTGGATTGTCTCTTTGAATCAATGTAACGGGGTCACACTTCATTTGCAAAATACAGGTCTGCCTCAACAGATCCTGGATAGTTTTTCTAATATTTTCTGCCTCATTTGGCGAAACATTCTCCATATATTCAAACATACATTGCTCTCTTTTCTATGCTTCTCGTTTAGAGTCCGATTTGGATATTACAAGCCTTGAGTAGCTTACACCATCACTCTTTGTTATCTCTCCATCCAGACTCACCGTATCCTCACCCATGCGCTCATTGGTCTCCTCCTGCCATAAAAACAGAAGCTTTTCCAGATCCTCCATGGATTCTACAGTCTGTTCATCTGTCACAAACATGCCATCACGCATATTTTTATCTCTGAAGCTTTGAAGCTCCTTTTTGGTATACAATGGCTTTGGCACAAAATCTGCCATATCATCTTCGCCTGCCGAAGCATCGTCAATAACAAACGGAACAAACTCACTTCTTCCCTTCTCTCTTCTTCCCGGAAAACTGTCGTCCGTTACATTGTAAAACTGTCTGGTGAACTTCATTCTGTTTCGAAGAGCCCCAAGTATCTCATCTGTTTTATCACTCTTATCTATCAGGTTAATGAGCTTTACTATATTATCCTCGTCATCTGCGCCTTCCTGCAGGATATAGTGTATCCTTGCAAGCGCCCTCTTTGCAAAAATCGTCTTCTGCTCAATAAGCTTGTTGTACTTTCTCTCAATCAGGTCAAACTCATGCTCCACCTTATAAACAAGCTCACTTGCCTTATCACAGTACTCCACGCTGTACTCATAGCGTTTTCTCTCAAACGTACCGGGTGTAGTCTGCGAAAGAATTCCCTCAAGCTCAGCCCTTCTATCATCGTTCTGATTAAGAATTTTACTTATAAGCTCCTTTACAGCCTCCTTGTAACGATAAAAGCTATCCGTAGTTGTAAGGATGGCATAACGTCTGCTATCACTGTTATTAATTTCCTTAATCAGTACCTTCTGTATACCTATAAAATCCTTCATACGTGACAGCTCATCAAAATATGCCCTCATACCATCCTGCATATTTGATAAAAGCTGACCAAGATTTTTTGACGTATACAACGCATTTTTCAGAATATCATTATTTTTTTCCGGATCTGAAAAATATGTAAAAAGCGCACTGTAAACAGCCAAAATGCTCTCGCGCTCCCTGCTGTCATCATCCACAAGCAGCTTTTTAAATAGCTCAGCATACATCTGGCTGTACTGAGGAAATGCAATCACATATGTGTTGAGCTTTTCATCAAAATCACTCCTGATCCAGCCCCAGTTTATAAGCCTGCCCAATATAGCTGATGGTGTCAGGGTGTATGCGAAACTGGCCTGGTCATATATAACATCAATTTCGGAATCAGGATTATAATCATCATGATTATCCATGCTGCCACTATCTTTATCACTCTCATCTTCATTATAATCAGTCTGCCATACAATGCCTGTTTTTGATATGGTATCCGCTATGATTATCTGACACTCCTCACGTGTCAGTCCCAGTGATGCATAGACCTCGTTATTCTCCTCATATAACGCAACAACTATCTGCATGTATGCATCCATATTTTTCGTGCGGAATAAGCTATAAAATTCTTTTGGTATTCTATCTTTTAATGTCATACTCATATAATAACATATCCCCACGTTTTTCGCCATATACATGGAAATAAACGTGGGGATATTAATATTGCTGCTTCACACCTCAGTCTTAACAGTAACATCCGGTTACCGTCAAATCACTGCTGATTGTGACCATCAATAATTCTATTCAATATAATATGCTTACTGCTCAGCGACTCTCAGATGACTTATAAGCTCATTTAAGCTCTCTGCCTCACTGCTCATCTCCTGACTTGCAGCTGCACACTCCTGTGAAGAAGCTGAGTTAGTCTGAACTACATCGTTAATCTGCTCTACGCCATTATTAATCTGCTTGATAGCATCTGTCTGTGTCTCAAGTGTCTCTGCGATTCCATTAACCTCATCTGTGATAGTCTTGGAATTGCCTGCAACCTCCTCAAGCTGTGATGCTGTCTTGCCTGCAATAACCATTCCTTTTTCAACAGCCTTGACCGAAGACTCGATAAGAGCAGCCGACTCCTTAGCAGCATTTGCACTCTGCTCTGCAAGCACAGTAACCTGGTCTGCTACAACTGCAAAGCCTTTTCCTGCCTCTCCTGCTCTGGCTGCCTCGATAGAAGCATTGAGTGCAAGAAGGTTTGTCTGTGATGCAATCTCATTGATTGTTGCGATAATTTTACCAATCTCCTGAGATGCCTCATTGATTTCATTCATGGATGTAACCATCTCATGCATCTGTCCGTTACTGTCCATAATCTCAGTTCCGAGTCCGTCAACCTTCTGGCTTATTTCCTTTGCATGCTCGGCATTCTCAGCTACCTGATCCGCTACAGAAGCAAGTGTGGCTGTAAGCTCCTCAACAACAGCGGCCTGGTCTGTTGCGCCCTGCGCCAGATCACTTGAGCTGGCAGCTACCTGCCCAGCACCATTTGAAACCTCATTTGCCGCTCTTTGGATACCACTTACTGTATCTGACATGCTCTCCTCGAAAGCAACAATTGATTCTTTAATTCCTACAAAATCGCCTTTCCACTCCACCTGTGGCTTAAAGTTGAAATTGCCATCTGCAAACTGTCTCATAGTCTGATCGATATCATCAATATATGTGCCAAGTGTCCTGATAGACTTTCTAAGGTCATGTGCAAGTTTGCCAACCTCATCATCTGAATGATACTCCAGATTGCTGTGAAGATTTCCATTAACAAGCTCTCCTGCCACTACCTCAATCTGCTGTAATGGCTCAAGCACAGAATCAATAACCTGATCACTGATTTTTTTCGCAATCATTGTAGCTACAATTCCAACTATTATTACATTGGCCAGTCCTATAACCAGGAAAAATGTAGCAACTGTTCCCGACTCGGCACCAAAGATATTAGCCTTTGCACCAAAATAAACCAATAAAACTGCAACAATTGATATGCCTCCCGATACAAGCAGCATATCCAATACTTTCTTATAGCCATATTTCAATCTCTGCTGAAGTGGCATTTCCATTATTTTGCTTTTAGCTTCCTCACCCATATGTAATTCTCCCTTTCTCATTTAGGTTTCGTTCTATACAGTAAGATTATTATATCATTACCATAGTACTATTTCAATGATAATTTGACAATATTCGTCATTTTTGACATATCGCCTAATTTCGGAAATGATTTATAGTCAAATACACTAATTTCCCGCTTATTACACCTCGAAATCCATACATGCCCTATTTGCAGTAAATGGTCTCACCCTGGTATCCGCCACTGCAACATGCTTAGGATTCTTTGCATACGCTGCAAGTGCATCAGCATCCTCAAATGTAGTATCAAGCATCACATCTACTGTAGATGTCGGAAGATAATCTGTGCGTACTGAAATGTCGATCATTCCCGGAATCTGCCCGTTAAGTCCCTCTAAGCCTTCCTTTATGCCGGCACGTATTTCCTTCTTCTGTGCCTCTGTGTACTCATCCTTGAGTGTCCATAAAATAATGTGTTTAACCATTGTGTTCCTCCTGAGTTTTTCAGGTCTTTCGACCAGTCCAAACTATAACATAATAATTTCTTTAATGTTCATCTCTTCTATAGTTCAAAACCATAAGGTGAATGGAGACCTTTGTATGAATAATATGCCATTCAGACCGCTATGTCAATTACATATTCTACCCCATCACTTCATTTCCTACCCCATTTTGCACCTTTTGTGGCAGAAAACATATTAGGTACAGTTTAGAATACATTTATTTATAATATACCCATAACAGTGGACACGCGAATTAGTGTAGT
>UMFI01037391.1_pt1 | contig 11112 bp, 9 predicted proteins | sample 1964951 | NCBI WGS metagenome assembly UMFI01 (sample SAMEA4836040, study PRJEB28245) | human gut metagenome | biome: gut microbiome; material: fecal sample | place: Denmark | collected 2008 | reverse complement strand
CGGCGATCAATGCAGTATTTGACCAGTTTGAGAAGTTACAGATTCCAGAACATGCAAAAGAAATTGGTACTTATCTATGGGATAAGTTAGAAGAGTTAAAAGAAAAGCATGATTGTATTACAGGGCATCGCGGAATTGCTTTAATGCAAGGACTTGAATTTAATGCAGATCATCCAGTTGGAGATATCGTTAAGAAAGCACTGGAGAAAGGATTGATTATAATTTCTGCAGGAAATAATGTCATTCGTTTTGTACCGCCGCTTGTGATTGAAAAAGAACATGTAGATGAGATGATTTCTATTTTAGAAGATTGTATCGCATAGAATGTATAAAAAAGACCTCTATGGAAAAACTATCCGTAAAAAGATAGTTTTTCATGGAGGTTTTTATATGTTTGGATTGATCATTGCATTGATTTCGGGAGCTTTAATGAGTATTCAAGGTGTATTTAACACAGAAGTAACTAAACAAAGCAGTACATGGACAACGAGTACATTTGTACAGGCAACAGGATTTTTCGCATGTTTATTGATCTGGTTGATCGCTGAGAGGGAGCAAAGTTTTACGATGCTTTTAAAGGTCAGCCCCAGATACCTTTTATTAGGAGGAGTGATCGGAGCTGCAATCACATTTACAGTGATCAAAAGTGTGGCAAGTTTAGGACCTGCACAGTCAGCAATGCTGATCGTCGCATCACAAAGTGTTGTTTCTTATCTGATCGAGGTTTTCGGTCTGTTTGGTGTGGAAAAAACAGGTTTTGCATGGGTAAAGCTTTTAGGAGTGGTTTTGTTTGTCACAGGATTGATAATATTTAAATGGAAATCATAAATATCTCTTGTAAAGTATTATAATTTTCGTTAAAATAGAAGTTAGATTTACATGTTCCAGACTCTTTGCATAAGACCGGGAGGTTTATGTTGTTTAGAAGAGTTAAAGTGATAACCATTTTGCTGATGGTTTTTATGATGTCCATTGGATGCAGCCGCAGGAAGGAAGTATCGATAGAACCAAAGAAGGAGACAAAGACAACGGCTGAGAAGTCTTCTTCTAAGGAAACTATTTATGTCTATGTATGTGGAGAAGTAAAACATCCGGGAGTTTATCGTTTTTCGAAAGGTGAACGTATTGTTTCTGCTGTGAAAGCAGCTGGTGGACTAACTAAGAAGGCTTCAGCGGAGAGTATTAATCAGGCAGAGAAGATGAAAGACGGGCAGCAGATAACGATTCCGTCAAAGAAACAGACAGCGAAGAATGAAGGATCTGATTCCAAAGCAGTGCAATCTTCCTCTGGAAAGATCAATATCAATACTGCAGGTGTCAAGGAGTTGATGACGCTTTCAGGGATAGGGGAAGCGAAGGCTTCTGATATTATCTCTTATCGAGAGGAACATGGCCCTTTTTCTGATATTTCAGATATTATGAAGATTCAGGGAATTAAAGAGGGGATATATCATAAGATCAAAGACAAGATAACAATATAATTTTAGAGGTGGAAAAATGAGGAAGGTCTTAGTTGTTGATGATGAAAAACTAATCGTGAAGGGCATCAAATTCAGTCTGGAACAAGATGAGATGCAGGTAGATTGTGCTTATGATGGAGAAGAAGCATTAGAGAAAGCCAAAGAGAATCAATATGATATTATTCTTCTTGATGTAATGCTTCCAGGACTGACTGGGTTTGAGGTTTGTCAGGCAATTCGTGAATTCTCTAGCGTCCCGATCATTATGTTGACGGCTAAGGGAGAAGATATGGATAAGATCCTTGGCCTTGAATATGGGGCAGATGATTATATCACAAAGCCATTTAATATTCTGGAAGTAAAGGCAAGGATCAAAGCGATCTTACGTCGAAGCGCACATCACGATGTGAAAGAAGAAGAATCAGCAAAGGTTGTAGAATGCAGAGGTTTAAAGATTGACTGCGAAAGCCGCAGAGTGCATATTCATGGCAAAGAAGTGAACCTGACAGCGAAAGAATTTGACTTGTTAGAGTTACTGGTATTTCATCCAAACAAAGTATACAGCAGAGAGGATTTGTTGAATACAGTATGGGGATATGATTATCCGGGGGATGCAAGAACGGTTGACGTGCATATCCGAAGATTGAGAGAGAAGATCGAAGTGAATCCGGGAGTACCGGACTATGTACATACAAAGTGGGGGGTAGGTTACTATTTTCAGTCCTAAGAAGAACAGATTTGCCTTTTTACATAGTATGCAGTTCTTTATTTTCTTGTCAGTTTTCCTTCTGACGACATTGATATCAGTTTTATTTAGTAAGTTGTTAAATGATGGATATCGTCAGAAAACATATGACCAGAAAGTGGATAGTGTGGTCAGTCAGTGTAGCTGGCTTGGTGATCAGGTAGTTGGAGTCGATTTTCATTTAGATGATGGCTCCAACTCTCTTTCTAATCAGATTGATGAACTTGCAGCAAGTATGAATGGGCGGATCATCGTAATTAAGAATAATTATAAGATCATCAAGGATACTCATACAGATTTTCAGTCTAGATTCTTTTTAAATGATAATGTATTGGATGTTATGGATGGAAAGAAGACAAGGATTGTATCAGAGAGTGGAAAGTATATTGAAGTGATGGTCCCAATCGTATCAAAAGCTGGAAAGCAGAATCATATCCTGGGAGCTGTGCAGGCGACTGTGCCATCTGAGGATATGATGGGAGCAGTTACGGAGATGGAGCATCGCAGGAATATGTTGCTGGTAGCATGTATCATCTGTGGATTATCAATGGCAATGATCATCAGTTATCTGCTGACGAGAGATTTAAAGAAGATTCAGAGAGATGTTGATTTTATTGCGGCTGGTCATGAAGATGAATCCATTGAAGAGACAGGATTTCTAGAAGTACGCAGTATTGTGCAGCGTTTTAATGAGATTCTTGGAAGAATGCAGACGTTGGAAGATTCAAGACAGGAGTTTGTATCGAATGTATCGCATGAGTTAAAGACACCAATGACATCGATGAAAGTTCTTGCAGATTCCTTAATTCAGCAGGGAGATCAGGTTCCGGCTGAATTATATCGAGAATTCATGCAGGATATCGTTGCTGAGATCGATCGTGAGAACGTGATCATTTCAGATCTGTTATCTCTGGTGAAACTAGACAAGAAAGCAGCGCAGCTTCAGATCACAACAGTAAGTATCAACGAATTGTTAGAGATTATCATGAAGCGTTTAAAACCATTGGCTCTGCAGCGTAATATCGAATTGATCTTTGAAAGTTTCCGTCCGGTAACAGCAGAGATTGATGAAGTGAAGTTGTCTTTAGGGCTTACGAATCTGATCGAGAATGGTATCAAGTATAACAAAGATGATGGGTGGATCCGCGTGACACTGAATGCAGATCATAAGTATTTTTATGTGAAAGTTGCAGATTCTGGTGTTGGAATTCCTGAGGATTGCCAGGATCAGGTATTTGATCGTTTTTATCGCGTGGATAAAGCAAGATCAAGAGATACTGGAGGCACAGGACTTGGATTAGCGATCACAAAGAGCGTTGTTTCTCTTCATAATGGAGAGATTAAGTTATACAGTAAGGTTGGTGAAGGAACAACATTTACACTTAGAGTTCCATTAAAGTATAAAGGCTAGGAGGAAGAGATGAAGAAAAGAAAATTATGCATGATCTTTTTGCTTTGTCTGGCTTTGATGACTTTAGTGGCAGGATGCCGGTCAAAAAAAGAAACCAATGACCAAGGCAATCAAAAAGGAACAGCAATTTACTATACTAATAATGATGTTACGAAATTGATCATGAAGAAAGAAAATGTGAAGCTTGAAGGGAATCAGCAGCAGAAAGTGAAGATTTTATTAAAGAAACTTCAACAGACTCCAAAGAGTGATAAGATACGCTCAGTGATTCCAAAGAGAATTATGATCAATGGTGTATCAGTGAATACAAATATCGTTGAGATTGATTTTTCGACAGGGTATAAACGAATTTCAGAGAATAGAGATTTGATCTGCCGTGCTGGTATTGTATATACACTGACTCAGTTAAAAGATATCAATTATGTATCATTTTCAATTTCTGGAGAGCCAATGCTTGATACAGATGGTACAGCAATTGGTGCTCTTGGAAGAGATAGTTTTGTATTTGGTAAGTTGCCAATGAAATAATTTATGAAACAAAGACCGATGGTTCTTATATTTGCCGGAGTGTTATCCGGAACAGCCGTTGTATGGAATATTATGTCCATGACAGCGGCTTTTTATCTATTGACAGGTATTTGTCTGTTGGCGTCCTTGATTTTTAGTGATAGGCGTTATGGATGGGTTGTAGTTGGAATACTTGCAGGAATTTTATTATCGTTAGGTTTTAAGACTTCCATGAAACTTGATCTGATCCAGGTAAAGGAAAAGGCAACAGAATATACAATGGGAAGAGTTTTAGAAGTATCGAAAACAAAGAAGGGAAAGTTAGCAGTACTTTTAAAAAATAAAAATTTGGAGGGGAAGATCCTTTTATATACACCCGAGGATGAAAAGATCATTCCAGGAGATATTCTTCGGTTTCAAGGAGAATTAGAAGAATGGGAAGATACAGATAACCCTGGCCAATTTTCAAGCAGACATTATTATTTCAGTAAAGGAATTTACTATCATGTATATTCGAAAAATATTGAGATCGAAGGACATCAAAATATATATTTTCAGGAAAAGATCTTGCAATGTAGAGAGTACATGAAACATCAGTTAGAAATTCAATACAAAAATGAAGTAAGTGATTTCTTAAAGGGGATGTTAATAGGTGATAAAAATGGACTGAGTGATGAGGTTAAAGATGACTTTAAGGAAAGTGGATTAATTCATTTACTTGCGGTATCAGGACTTCATATATCGTTGGCAGGAAGAAGGGTATATAAATTGGTTCGCAAGTGGTGTGGAAATTTTGTAGTTGGTTCACTGGCAGGAATGACAGGTGCAGTGTTTTATTGTATTTTAACAGGTGGATCGGGATCGTCACTTCGTGCAGTGATGATGTTGGGTGTTTACTTCCTGTCAGAGATATTAGGAGAACACTATGATATGATGTCTGCAGGAGCTTTTGCAGGAATTGTCTTACTTATAATGTGTCCGTACAGAATCTATGATACGGGGTTTTTATATTCATTTACAGCAGTTTTTGTGATCGCAATCTATCAACTTGTTAAACCAAAGATGAAAGGTAAATATTATAAGTTGAAGGAATCTTTATCGTTTTGTATTTTTATCCAGATAGGGATGCTGCCATTGATCATATATTTTCAGTATGAAGCTCCAGCTTTTTCTTTTCTTGCGAATGTAGCAGCAGTACCACTGGCAACGTGTGCTTTTACTTTAGCTTTTCTTTTGATTTTTTTGCCGTATACCGTATTTCATGAAGCAATCTCATGGATGATCCAAGGGGTTTTGTGGATTTCCAGACAGTCTTATGGGATGTTGACGATCGGACATGTACCATTTTTATGGGTACTCTTATTTTATTTTATGACCGGATTGTGGATATGGAAGAAAAATGGACAAAATCGACATATCAGGATCAGTCTGGCTTATGTTATCATGATCATTTTGATATGGATTCCAATGGCAAGAAGAAAGAGTCTGGTATTTCTTGATGTTGGGCAGGGAGATTGTTTTGTAGCAGATACGAAGTCTGGGGCGATCATATTTGATGGTGGAAGCAGCAGTGAAGATCAGGTTGGAAGATATCGGATTCTTCCGTATATGAAATATCTGGGGTATCAGAAGATTCAGATTGCGGTAATCAGTCATATGGATATCGATCATTATTCTGGGATCAAGGAATTACTTGAGATGGGGAAAATTAAGTATCTTGGGCTTCCAGAGATTCCAAAAGATGATACAATGAAAAAGATCATAGGTATAGCGAAGAAACGAGGAACAACTATTTTTTATCTTTCAAGAGGAAGGCAGATCACTACAAAAGATGGAAGTTTGAAAGTGTTGCATCCTCAAAAGAACAGTCAGATGGAAAAGAATGCGGCATCGTTGGTAATGCAGGGAAAAATACTTGGATATCGGGTGCTGTTAACGGGAGATGTGGAAAAAGAAGGTGAAGAAGAACTATTATCAGAAGAATTGGAAAGAGCAGATATATTAAAAGCAGCACATCATGGATCAAAAAATTCCACGAGTAATGAATTTTTACAAAAGGTTCAGCCGAAACAGACGGTCATCTCTTGTGGAAAACAAAATAGATATGGGCACCCACATCTAGAAACTATCCACAGACTACAGACATATCGCACAAAGATTTATAGAACAGATCGAAGTGGTGCGATTATTTTTTTCAAAAGAAGAGATGGTTGAAAATCTTCCAAAAAAAAGGTATACTATCAAAAGCTATAGAAAGAGATGCAAAGAATATGAAGAAAATATTAGAAGATATCAAGACAAATACATACGAACGTTTTTATCTATTCTACGGGGAAGAAAAATATATGATCTCCCAGATGAAAAACCAGTTAAAAAAAGCATTAGTTTCAGAAGATGATACGATGAACTATTCTTATTTTGAAGGAAAAAGGGCTGATGCGATAGAGATTATTGAACTTGCTAAAACACTGCCGTTTTTTAGTGATCATAGGTTTTTGATCTTGGATGAAACAGGACTTGGAAAGAAAAGTGATGATACGTTTATTGAAGGATTAAAGGAAGCCTCGGATACAAGTGTTGTGCTTTTTATAGAAGATAGTGTAGATAAGCGCTCAAAGATTTATAAATTTCTTTCGAAGGAAGGACATGCGGTATGTTTTGAATCTGCTGGAGATAAAGAATTATCCAGATGGCTGGCCTCATTGCTTAAGAAAGAAGGAAAACAGATGTCATCTGCAACGATGCGAAGTTTTTTATATCGCTGTGGATCTGATATGTATACTTTAAAAAATGAATTAGAGAAATTGATCTCCTATGTTGGAGAGAGAGAAGAAATTACGATCCGTGATCTGGAAGAGTTGACATCTTCTCAGACGACAAATCAGATCTTTGTGATGCTTGAGGCAATTGCGAGAAAGCAAAGAGAAAAAGTATTGACACTATATTATGATCTGATCGAGTTAAAGGAATCACCATTTGGAATTCTGGCATTGTTAGTCAGACAGTGTAATCAGCTGCTTCAGGTGAAAGATTTAGATTGTCTTGGAAAGAGCAATGGGATGATCGCAAAGCAGATGAAAGTTCCAGCATTTGTTGCAGGAAAGTTAAAAGATCAAGCGAAAATGTTTTCAATGGATACACTCAGAGATATGATCGAAGCATGTGCAAAAACTGATGAATCAATTAAAACAGGAAAGATCAGTGACAGAGTTGGGGTAGAACTATTGTTGATCCAGTTCAGTCAGAAATAAATCAATCAATTTAAGATAGAAGAAGTCTAGTATAATAAAAATGATGAAAAAAAAGAAGCCTGACGGTGGCTTCTTTTTTTCGGGTTAATTTTATTAAAATTCGTTTCTTGATATCTGATTAAGCAATAGCGTTAACGGCTTTAGATAAACGAGCAATCTTTCTAGAAGCTGTATTCTTGTGGAAGATTCCTTTAGAAGTAGCTTTGCTGATTTCAGAAATGCAAGCTGTTAAAGCTTCAGAAGCTGCTGCTTTATCGTTAGCTGCGATCGCTGCTTCTACTTTTTTGATATATGTTTTAACTTTAGTTTTGATTGCTTTATTTCTTTCTGTTTTTGTGTTGATAACTTTGATTCTTTTTTTTGCTGATTTAATATTTGCCAAAGTGGGCACCTCCAATATGATAACTTAAATTTCTTTCTTTTCTTGAATCTTGTCTATAGCGAGACACGGTTAGCTATACACAAAACATACTGTTATATCTTATAGAAAATGATTGAATTTGTCAATATCTTTGGGGAAAAAATGTAATATTTTTTTAAAAACAATTACATACTAGAGAAAAAAGGAGGCAAAATTAATGCAAAATCGTACAGATCTGGCACTGGAATTAAAAGAAGAGAAGAATATTGGCTCTGCACAGTCAGGAATTATCGTAAAGACAAGAATTGATACAACGAATCATATAAAAGAAACAAAGATCATCATCAAAAACAAAAAAGGGGAGGACTCTTTAGGAAAACCAAAGGGAACCTATATTACGATCGAAGCGAAAGATCTGTCAACAAACGATGGTAGTTTTCATAAAGAAATGAGTGAAGCATTGTTTTTAAATTTAAAGGAAATGTTAAACAAAAAGAAAAAAATACTGATCGCAGGACTTGGAAATGCTGATGTGACAGCGGATTCGTTAGGGCCTAAAGTTGTGAACAATCTATATATTACAAGACATTTGCAAAAAGAGGGGATTGGAAATTATCAATTTGAACTAAGTGCGATCGCACCGGGGGTTATGGCACAGACGGGAATTGAGACAAGTGAGATTTTAGAATCATTAGCAGACCGGATAAAACCAGATGTTGTTATCGTGATCGATGCTCTGGCGGCCAGAAGTTATAGCAGGTTAAATAAAACGATTCAGATCAGCGATACGGGAATTGCACCGGGTTCAGGTGTTGGAAACCATAGGAATGAGATTACACAGCATACGATCGGTGTTCCAGTTCTTGCAATTGGTGTTCCAACGGTAATTTCTGTTCCAGCGATCATTCATGATGTTTTTGGAGAAAAATCTCTGGAAAATGTTTCTGAAAATATTGATGAAGAATTTATTTCCATGCACGTTACACCAAAAAATATTGATGAATCTATGAAACGGATCAGTTATACGATATCTGAAGGAATCAACCATTTACTGCATAATTAAAATATGAATGAATACAATGAAAGTATGGAGAAAAGAAAGAGATGGATATTGAGTATTACGATCGGTTGTTTTCTGATCATTTTTTTCAGTCAGAAGATCAATGCGCAGGGAATGGTTTTAGAATTCATGGATCATTATTATCATGGAATCATGACAGGATTTTTTCCGGCAGTATCTAAGAAGGAAGTGACATTTTCGGGAAATATTCTATCGGACATGGTCCGTATGTATTATCAGGAAACAGTACCAATCTTACAATATCGCACAGATTATAAGGATAAAAAAGAAGAAGATCTGGTACAGCAAGATTATTATTTTCAGGATGATGAAACAACGGATGAGGTGGTAGAGGAGGTAAAAAAAGAAGAAAAGTTGTTTCATGCAAAAAAATGGGAAAATTCAAAATATTTAAGAAAATATATTTATCAGATTGACAGTACGACAATGGCGACAGAAAATGAGTTAAATGGAAAAGTTTTATTAAACACGAACTTAAAATTAAGGAAATCTGATGAACCGCAGATTTTAATTTATCATACACATGGGAGTGAGGCATACCGTGGCAGCAGGAAAGGAAGAAAATCAGATACTGTGATCGGTGTTGGAGATGTTTTAACGAAGAGATTGGAGCAAAAAAATATCAAGGTTGTACATGATCGTAACATTTACGATGTAAAAAACGGAAAAGAGGAGCGATCCAAGGCTTATAATTATGCAGCAACTGCAATTGAAAAGAATCTAAAAAAATATCCATCCATTCAGGTTGTGATCGATCTGCACAGGGATGGAGTCAATGAATCGACAAAGCTTGTGACGAGACAAAATGGAAAGAGAATGGCGCAGATCATGTTTTTTAATGGAATGAGCCGTACAGCAACAAATGGAAATATCAAATATTTAAAGAATCCAAATAAGCAGACAAATCTTGCGTTCAGCCTGCAATTGCAAGCACAGGCTGCTTTGAAATACCCTGGATTTACACGAAAAATTTACGTAAAAGGATATCGTTATAATCTGCACTACAGAGGAAGAAGCTTGTTAGTGGAAGTTGGTGCGCAGAATAATACGTTATCAGAAGCAAAAGCGTCTATGAGTTTACTTGCTGAATTATTAAATAATGTGTTATACTAAAATGGAGTGTCTGAAAAGACATATGTACTTGAAATATAATTAGGAGGAACTTATGGCAATAGATCAGAGTAAAATACGAAATTTTTGTATTATCGCACATATAGATCACGGAAAATCAACATTAGCAGATCGAATCATTCAGATGACAGGAACATTAACGGATCGAGAGATGCAGGAGCAGGTTCTTGATAACATGGATCTTGAAAGAGAACGTGGGATTACGATCAAATCGCAGGCAGTACGAATTGTTTATAAAGCTGACGATGGGGAAGAATATATTTTTAACTTGATCGATACACCGGGACACGTGGACTTTAATTATGAAGTATCACGAAGTCTTGCAGCATGTGAGGGAGCAATCCTTGTTGTCGATGCTGCACAGGGAATAGAGGCACAGACATTGGCAAATGTTTATCTTGCGATTGATCACGACTTAGAAGTTATGCCGGTTATCAACAAGATCGATCTTCCAAGTGCAGATCCAGAGCGTGTTAAAGCAGAAATTGAAGATGTGATCGGAATCGATGCAGAAGATGCACCTCAGATTTCTGCAAAAAACGGACTAAATGTAGAACAGGTATTAAAGCAGATCGTAGAGAAGATTCCATCACCAGAGGGCGATAAGAATGCACCATTACAAGGATTGATCTTTGACAGTATGTATGATGCATATAAAGGAGTTATCATCTTTACAAGGATCAAAGAAGGAACGATCAAAGTCGGAACAAAGATGAAGATGATGGCAACTGGAGAGAGTGCAGAAGTTGTAGAAGTTGGTACATTTGGGGCAGGAAGATTCAATCCATGTGATGAACTGACAGCAGGGATGGTTGGATATGTTACAGCCAGCCTTAAAAATGTACAGGGAACCAGAGTTGGTGATACGATCACAGATGCAGATGATCCATGTGCTGAACCACTTCCAGGATACAAAAAAGTAAATCCTATGGTATATTGTGGACTATATCCAACAGATGGAGCAAAATATCCGGATTTAAGAGATGCATTAGAAAAATTACAGTTAAATGATGCAGCACTACAATTTGAAGCAGAGACATCCGTTGCGTTAGGATTTGGATTTAGATGTGGATTTCTTGGATTATTGCATTTAGAGATCATTCAGGAACGTTTGGAGAGAGAATATAACTTGGATCTTGTGACAACAGCACCAGGCGTTATTTAC
>UMFI01042037.1_pt1 | contig 11425 bp, 10 predicted proteins | sample 1964951 | NCBI WGS metagenome assembly UMFI01 (sample SAMEA4836040, study PRJEB28245) | human gut metagenome | biome: gut microbiome; material: fecal sample | place: Denmark | collected 2008 | reverse complement strand
TGTCAGACGTGTCTTCGCGATCTTGTCTTCATCTCTTCCAGATACACTTCCAAGATAGCTTAAATCCTTCTTAAAAGTATCATCATAGAAAGATAATGTAAATGATTCTGACTGGTCAATGAATTCTTTTGTATATCTTTGTGGTCTTAAGACTGTCACAGCAACATTCTTACCCCACATAACACCTAAACCACCCCATGAGGCAGTCATTGTGTTAACTTTTCCTTCCTGATTCTTTGCAGTAACAAGCATCCATTCCTTACCAATCAGGCGAAATACGCTTTGGTCGAAATCTTCTGGTGCCACGATCGCATATTCACTCATGCATGTTACCTCCTTTCTTGTAATTATTACTCATTATATATGATTTTGTCAAAAATGTCACGAACTAGTATAAGAAAGCATGATTTTATTTTAAACAATCTGCGATCTTATCAAGCGAAATGGTCGTAACTTCTCTTGTTTCCATATTTTTGACATTTCCTTCATTCTTCGCTAATTCGTCATCACCAATGATGATCGTATTCTTGGCATTCAGCTTATTTGCATATTTCATCTGTGCTTTTACGCTTCTTCCAAGATAATCTGTTTCTACGACAAATCCCTGATCACGAAGATCTACAACGATCTGGTAAGCTTTTGCTTTTGCTTCCTGTCCAAGAATTCCTACATAAAGGTCAATATCTCTTGTGCATGGAAGATCTACTTTCTCTTCTTCTAAGAAATAAAGGATTCTCTCTACACCCATACCAAATCCAACGGATGGCATAGAAACTTTCCCATCGATCTCATGAACAAGATTGTCGTAACGTCCACCACCACATAAAGTAAATCCATCTTCATTTACAAATTCGAATACGGTCTTTGTATAGTAGTCTAATCCACGAACGATTTCTGTATCAACTTCATATGGAATATTTAATGCATCTAACAGACTCTTTAATTCTTCAAAATGTGCTTTACATTCATCATCTAAATAGTCGATCGTTCTTGGTGCATCTTTGACGATCTCTTTGCATTCTGGAACTTTACAGTCAATGACACGTAATGGATTCTTTTCCATACGTTCTCTGCATGTAGGACATAAATGTTCTTCATGTTCTTTTAAATATGCTAATAATGCTTTGTTGTATTCTTTTCTACAATTTTCACATCCAATGCTGTTGATGTGTAATTTTGCATCTTTTAACCCAATTTTCTTAATAAAAGTGGATACTAATGTGATCAGCTCTACTTCTGCTAATGGACTTTCCGCTCCGACAAATTCAACTCCGAACTGGTGGTGCTGTCTTAATCTTCCACTCTGTGGTTTTTCATAGCGGAATGCTGGTGTGATATAGAACATCTTGATCGGCTGTGGCTCATTTGCCAGACCATTCTGTAAATATGCACGGATTGCTCCTGCTGTTCCTTCTGGTTTTAATGAAATGCTTCTGTGTCCTTTATCTTCAAATGTATACATCTCTTTCTGGACAACGTCTGTTGTTTCTCCAACACCTCTCTGAAAAAGCTCTGTATGCTCAAATACTGGTGTGATGATCTCGTGAATATTATAGGATGCGCATAAATCTTTGAAAATATTCTCTAAATATGTGCGCTGGTCCATATCTTTTCCAAACCAGTCTTTTGTTCCTCTTGGTGCCTGTGTAATCATTCTTGTTCCTCCTCAAATAATTCATCCAGATTGCCTTTTTCCATCACAGTTTCCATAACTCCGTCTGAAAATGCGACTCTCTGGAATGCTAAAAATACTTTCATATCAAAATTCTTTACTTCATCGATCATGATATCAAGTGCAGTCTCAACATCAAATCCTTCTCTATAATCCCTGTTTGAGATCAATGCTCCGAAAATATCACATACATGCATGATCCTTCCAACTAATGGAATCTGTTTTCCTGTCAGATTATGTGGATAACCGGTGCCATCATAATGTTCATGATGATATAGAACTGCGTCTAAAACCGTCTGGTTATAATCGTAATCTGCAAGGATCGCATATCCAATGGATGGATGCATTCTCATATATCTTGTTTCGTCAACAGCCAGAATCTCATCTTCCACTTTCTCATTCATATAGAAATTAAGTCTTACTTTTCCAAGATCATGTAACATTCCTGCAACCGCAAGATCATAACACACTTCTTCTTGTAATCCTAATTCCTTGCCAACAAGATAAGCCAAATTACTGACAATGATACCATGACTGATCGTTTCTTTTATATCCGCATGGATCGGTGTCTCAATATCTGTTCGTCCATAACTGATTGCCATAATCAAACTCCTGTTTATATCATCTTTAATTCTTTTCTATGAATGATCTCATCAATTCGTGTAATGTATTGCTTTATATCTTTAAGATTTTCGATGCGGTCCACCTGATGGTCTTCCTGATGGACGATCTTTGAAGATGTACCAGCACCAACTGCTATAATATCATGTAATTCCTCCATAATCAAAATATTATAGAGACATTCTTTTCCTTTTTTCGAAAAACCGACATTCTCAAGGTTCCCTGGAATGTTTTTCTGCCGGTATAAATAATATGGTTCCATATTCATATCTCTTGCACATGAAGCGGCATAAGATACCATCTCTTCACTCGCTCCAAAGTGATATGTATCTTTCATTCGATTCAATCTCGATGAACGCTTGACTGCAAGTGCATGAACCGTTAAACTCTCTGGATCAAGTTTTTTGATCTCATCTAAAGTATAGGAAAGTTCTTCCATGCCCTCTTCTGGAAGCCCACAGATCATATCCATATTAATGTTATCGATCCCAGCCTGTCTCGCAAGATTAAATTTCTCTTTGATATCTTGTGCGAAATGATTTCTTCCAATGAGTTTTAATGTCTTATCGTTCATTGACTGTGGATTGATACTGATCCTTGTCACACCATATTTCTTTAGAATCTTTAATTTCTCGAAATTCAAGCTGTCTGGCCGTCCTGCTTCCACAGTGATCTCCTGGATCTTTGAAAATGGGAATCTCTTATTAACCTCATATAACAGATATTCCAGATCTTCTTCTTTTAAAGATGTTGGTGTTCCACCGCCAATATACATCGTCTGAAGTTCTTTGTGTGCATAAGTCTTCGCCACAAAATCCAGTTCTTTCAATAAAGCTTCAAGATAGTCTTGTACAATATTCTCAAATTGATTGATCGAATACGATGTAAAAGAACAGTACAAACATGTGCTTGGGCAAAATGGGATTCCTATATATAGACTGTATCCTTCTTTGTATGGAAATGCTTTTAGAAGTTCTTTCTCTTTCTGAACGGTTTCTGTACATAATCTTGCTTTTTCTTCGGATGCCAGATAATCCTTTTGAAATCTGTGAATGATCTCTTCACTGCTCTCACCCTTTTCATATCCATCAAAAGCAATCTTTGTCGGACGGATCCCAGTCAACGTTCCCCATGGAAGCTGTTTGTCTAATGCTTTGGAAAACAACTGATAAATTCCTTGTTTCATCCGGTTTTTAAAAATCTTCTTATTTTCATAATCACCAAATAACTGGATTTCATCTTCTAACTCGCCCTTTTTATATAGATTCATGACGATTTCCTGATCTTTATAATCCACGTCCAGTATAAAATCATAGATAGAATCAACGTGATCCGTCAATTCTATCTTCTCTCCAAGCATAAATGCCAATATTAAACTTCGAATGTCATATTCATAAATGGTCTTGTTCTGAATTAATCCAATCATAATCTATTGCAGAAACGGATTGCATCTGCTTTCCTCCTCGATCGTCGTTGGTGGTGTATGACCGGATAGTACCTTTGTCCATGGTGGGAGTACGAATAATTTCTCTCTGATTGCTGTCAGAAGATCATTCAAATTGCCTGTCGGAAAGTCTGTTCTTCCAATGCTCATCTGGAACAGTGTATCTCCAGAGATCAGCCATCCATAATCTGCAAAATAATAACATACTCCACCTTTTGTATGTCCTGGAACATGGATACATTTTACCTTTGTTCCTAATACATCTATGATCTCTCCATCTTTCACCAGATGATTCGCTTTTAATGAGAGATCCATTCCCATCATCGCTCCGAGATTGAGCTGTGGATCTGCCAGAACATCTGCTTCATCTTCATAAAGATAGATATCAAGATCTGGTTTTTGTTCCATCAGATACGGAAGGGCCATTACATGATCAAAATGCCCATGTGTCAGACATACGCCTGCCAGTTCCATTCCATCTTCTTCTAATGTATTCATAATACGTTCTCCCTGATCTCCCGGATCAAAGACGAATGCCTGATTTGTTTTTGTATTCTCAACAATATAGCAGTTTGTCTGCATCTGCCCAAGACAGATCGTTACCATCTTAAGAGGTCTGTCAAGTCTTAATGTTGTTTCGCTCATATTTTCACCTATCCTGCTGTTCTTTCTATGTCGATCACGCCTTCTACATTCCTGATCTTCGCAATAATACGGTTCAACTGCTCTACGCCTGTAATATCAAAGGACATACTAAGCGTTGCTCTTCCTTTCTTATTGTTTGATACGTTGATCGTTATGATGTCAATATCTAATTCTAAGAAGATCTTTGATACTTCTGCTAACAATCCCTTTCGATTATTGGCATAAATATTGATCTCTGTCGTGTAAGTCTGTGTTGTATCTGCTTCACTTACCTGCCATTCAGCTTCAATAAGTCTTGCCCTGTCAGATTCTGGCATATTCAGAAGGTTCACACAATCTGTTCTGTGAATCGAGATTCCTCTTCCTCTTGTAATAAATCCAACGATCTCATCTCCTGGTACTGGATTACAACACTTTGAAAAACGAACAGCAACATCATTCGCTCCACGTACAACAATTCCTCCTTTGGATTTCTCTTCCTTTTTCTTCTCTGGATTCGCTGCTGCCGCCTGTGCTGCTTCTGTTGTTTTCTGCAAGATCTGTTCATCCGTGATCTTTTGTTTCTGGATCTTACGGTCTTCTTCCTGCATCTTATTGATAACCTGGCCTTCTTTTAAACCACCATGTCCAACAGCTGCACATACAGAATCCCAGTCTTTAAATCCGTATTTTAGTTCAACCTTCTTAATGTATTCAGGTTTCATGAGTTCTGGGAGCCTGATGCTCTTGCTCTTACAGTATTTTTCTAACAGTTCCTTACCTCTGATGATATTCTCTTCCTTGAATTGTCGTTTAAACCACTGATTGATCTTACTTCTTGCCTGTGCTGATTTTACGATCCCTAACCAGTCTCTGCTAGGTCCTTTTGAATTCTGTGATGTAATGATCTCTACACGATCACCATTCTGCAAATGATAATCAAATGGTACCTGTCTTCCATTGACCCTGGCTCCAACCATCTTATTACCGACTGCACTATGGATTGAATATGCGAAATCGATCGGTGTCGAACCATTCGCAAGGTTTTTGACATCTCCATTCGGTGTAAAACAATATACCTGTTCTGCAAAGAGATCCAAGTTCGTCTTCAGCAAACTTAAAAACTCTTTGTTATCATCCATATCACGCTGCCATTCCAGCACTTCTCTTAACCAGCTTAACTTCTCTTCTTCTTTGTTAAGTCCCTTGGTATTATTATTTTCTTTATATTTCCAATGGGCTGCGATACCATATTCAGCAACACGATGCATCTCAAATGTACGGATCTGAATCTCAAATGGATGTCCTTCTGGTCCGATCAATGTTGTGTGAAGTGACTGATACATATTCGGTTTTGGCATCGCGATATAATCCTTGAATCTTCCTGGGATTGGTTTATACATCTCATGAATGATCCCAAGTGCCGCATAACAGTCCTTAACCGTATCAACCTTGATCCGGACTGCAAATAAGTCATAAATCTGATCGATCGTCTTATGCTGATTGACCATCTTCTTATATATACTGAACATGTGTTTCACACGGCCATCAATCTCTGCCTTAATTCCAGCGTGGTCAATATGTCCTTTCACTTCGTCAACGATTTCCTGAATGAATGCTTCTCTTTCTTCCTTTGCAGAATCAAGAGAGCGTTCTAAATCTTCATAAACATCTGGTTTTAAATATCGAAGTGCCAGATCATCTAATTCAACTTTGATCTTGGAAATACCAAGACGATGTGCGATCGGTGCATAAATATCCATCGTCTCTCTGGATTTCTCTTTTTGCTTCTCTGGACGCATAAACTGCATGGTACGCATATTATGCAAACGGTCAGCAAGTTTGATCAGGATCACTCGGATATCTTTTGCCATTGCAAGAAACATCTTTCGTAAGTTCTCCGCCTGAACTTCGATCTTGTCTTTGGAATAGCTTAATTGTCCTAACTTTGTTACGCCATCAACTAACTGGGCAACTTCTTCCCCAAAATCTCTTACAATATCTTCATGGGTTGTTTCCGTGTCTTCTACTACATCATGAAGCAGTCCTGCCATAATCGTTTCTTTATCAAGTTCTAATTCTGCCAATATGATCGCAACACAAATAGGATGAATGATATATGGCTCTCCAGACTTTCGTTTCTGTTTCTCATGTGCCTTATATGCTACTTTATAGGCACGTTCTACAGCCTCAATATCTTCTTCATCATAAATGCTTTGCATGGTTGTGATCAGCTGTCGTTTCAGTTCCTCAGGCGGTGTGAAACTATCTGGACTGCTGATATCCTTCTTTACACGATTAATGTTTGTTCTGCTTTCTTGTTTCATGCACGGATACCTCTTGTTTCTTTTGATTATTTTTTAAGCTTTGATTCGCAGTAAATACAGCGATATACTTGGTGTTCTCTGTCTGTCAATTTAAACACATGATCGATTTCTTGTTCTACAGATGTAATACATCTTGGATTCTTGCATTTTGCAATATTCACGATCTTCTCTGGAAGTTCTACTTTGTGTTTGGACTTTACACTGCCATTTTCAATGACACATACCGTAACTTCTGGATCTATATAACCTAAAACATCAAAGTTCACTTCAAATGCATCTGAAATCTTAATGATATCTTTCTTACCCATTTTGCTGCTTTTTACATTCTTAATGATCGCAACACTGCAATCTAACTGATCTAATCCAAGACTATTATAAATCTGCATTCCGCGTCCTGCACGGATATGATCTAATACGATTCCATTCTTAATGCTATCAATGTTCATCTGCACTTACCCCCAGTAATTCCATGATCAATGCCATTCTTACATGTTTTCCATTCAATACCTGTTTAAAATAGCAGGCTCTTGGATCGTTATCAACTTTTACAGAAATCTCATTCACACGAGGTAATGGATGTAAAATAGAAAGATCTTTCTTGGCGATCTTTAATTTATCCATATCTAAGATATAGCTATCCTTCAATCTTACATAATCAGCTTCATTAAAGAAACGTTCTCTCTGTACTCGTGTCATATAAAGAATGTCAAGCTGTGGCATCACATCTTCCATCTTATCAACTTCTGTAAATGTGATTCCTTTCTTCTCAAAAACATCTTTCTTCAGATACTCTGGAATCTGGAGTTCTTCTGGAGAAATTAAAATATAATTGATTCCTTCATATCTTGATAATGCTTTGATCAGAGAATGCACTGTTCGTCCAAATTTTAAATCTCCACAAAATCCAATCGTGAAATTACTTAAACGTCCCTTTTCTCTTCGAATTGTTAAAAGGTCTGTCAATGTCTGTGTTGGATGATTATGACCACCGTCTCCTGCATTGATCACAGGGATATTTACATACTGTGACGCTACATATGGTGCTCCTTCCTTTGGATGACGCATCGCAATGATATCTGCATAACATTCAATGACTCTTGCTGTATCTGCAACACTTTCTCCTTTAGATGCAGACGATGAATCAGCAGAAGAAAATCCAAGAACACTTCCCCCTAATTCAAGCATTGCTGCTTCAAAGCTTAATCTTGTTCTTGTACTTGGTTCAAAGAACAGCGTTGCTAATTTCTTGTGTTTGCACACTTCCTGATACTTCTCAGGATTCTTTGCGATGTCATCAGCGCGGTCTAATAATCTATCAATATCTTCCACGCTTAAATCCATCGGATCAATCAAATGTCTCATTACATATTCCTCCTAATGGTTTGTCCTACCTTCAATTCTACATTTTTAGGCACCTAGTGTCAATTCTTTACTTCTGATTTTAGACGAAGAACGCCCTTGTCTACCATAAAGACTGGTCGATACGATAATTTTGACTTTCTAAGTCCCTCTTCTCCAGCATCGTCTTCTCTGTTCACATATTTGAAATCTTCCATCTCATGGATTACAAACTGTTGATTGATCATCGGATAAGCTCCTTGGATATCTGCAAAAGCTTTTTCAATATGAACGATAAATGTATCTTCATTTGATGCACGTTCACCGATTGAAAATCCTACGACCTTTCCTTCCGCACGCAGAACACCTCCGACAAGTCCTAATTCTTTATAATTGATCACACAATTTTTAGAAACACAGATCTCGTCATGTTTTTCTATATCTTCTGGATCACAGTTTTGCATCTTCCATTCCATCAGCATTGCCAGTACTTCTAACTGATTTTCATCGGAAAGTGGTTCATAGGACCATTCATGATTTTCTTTAAACCGATTGATATGATTTCTCTTTCCATGAAGTTTCTTTCCTGATAATGTTGCGAGTTTTTCTCTGTCATAAATATATTCTGAGATATCTCTGTCATATTCAATCTCATAAATATCTCCAAATATCTCACGAAACTCTTCTTCCATCTCATGAGTTACACCATGTAATACAAACGGAATCTTTTTTTCTTTGCAATCATCCATAAAATATTGCAATACTTTCTTTTTATTTCCTTTTCCAAGTGGATAACAAAAAGAACCTCCCTCCTCATCAGTATGAGATACAAATAATCCATCTATGATCGCATATTTTACTTGATAAAAAGGACTCCATAAAATAATATTCGCTGTTGCATAATCACAACTTCTTGTATCATCTGCTAAGATACATCGATCAATTTCTTCCTTATCTTCAATTGTTGGTGTTTTAAACTCCATCTTTATCAACTCCATTCTAGTGTTTTCTCGTAATATTTTTATTTGTGATATGGCTGATGATTCAAAATCCGATAAGCACGATAAATCTGTTCTAATATGATCGTGCCTGCCAGCGAACCACTTTGTGTAAATGACGATACATGAAATGGCTTTGCTTCCTCTGATCCTAAATCTCCAATATAAAAATGAAACTTTGAAATTCCCTGTACAGAACTTTCATTAATCAGCTGTGCAAGCCCCGGACTTGTCATACTGTCTCTTCCAGGCAGGATATGATAATGTTCTCCCGGTTCTTTTAATATTTTCTCTACTTGTTTTGCATTCTTCTTATATACTACAGAAACTTTCGCGTATGCACCAAGACGTTTTAGATACTCACCCATTGCTTCCTGATACATCTTAGGATCCTGTGATTTCTTCTGCAGAATATAAATTTCAAATTTCATCATATCTTTTAATTTCCTTCAAAAAATTGTTTTAATTTTTTATCTTGTTTTAAAGCCAGCTCATATCTTTTGTTGATCTGTTTTGTAAGTTTTTTAATTTCTTTGCTGTTCTGGCTTTCTTTTTTTGCATCTGTGATCTCATCCGTATCATGTTTTTGATTATTATAGATACAGAATGTATCCCCTTTCTTCATCACATAATACGAGGTCATCCCCGGTGCAAGTGTTTTAATCTTGCGGATCTTCATCTTATATGTTACATAAACGATATAGGATTCATCGTCTGCTCCTTGTTTGATCAGATATGTAAGATTCTTATATTTCTTCACATACTGATGGATTGCCTTTTGATCCTCAGTTAATTCATTCGTATCTTCTACCATATTCTTAAGATTTTCCAGATCATTTTTCTGAACTCTCTCATAATATGTTTTCATAAAATCCTCAACTGCTTTTTTCTCAATCTCTGAATCTTCCTTCTTCGTTTCCGCTGCATCATTTGTTTCTCTGATCACGCCTTGTGAGGTATTCTTTTGTGTTGTTTGTTGAAAAATCTTTTCATTTGTAAGTCGTTCTTGTTTCATCTGGTCCAATTTCGCATATGCAAAAAAAGCTGCAATAAAAAATAAGATCCAGCTTGTAATGATAACAACAATTGTAGATTTTCTAAGCTTCACGCACATCCCTCCAATCCACCTACAGCAAATTTACAGTATATTATACCTTACCTTGCGAAGCAAGTCCAGTCCGAAGGACTATGCATTCACGAATGCCCTGCGGGTATACCTTATCGAGCGGAGCGAGTCCAGTCCGACCCCAAAATATCTCTTGCTATTTTTTTGAATATGTTGTAATATAATATAGCTTATGTACCAGTAACTCAGTGGATAGAGTGGCAGCCTCCGAAGCTGTTGGCCGCGGGTTCGACTCCCGCCTGGTGCATGCTTTATCTAGATAAAATCAACGAATACAATTTAATATCGTCTTATAAGAGACTATAGATTTTACTGTTTCTGATTATTAAACAGCAAGGTCTATCGTCTCTTTTTTTGTTATTAAGGAGGAATCATTTTATGGATCAGATGTATATGAAAGAAAAACCAATTTTACCATTATTACTATCAATGGCTCTGCCAATGGTAATCTCAATGTTTGTAAACTCATTGTATAACATCATTGACAGTATTTTCGTTGCCAAGATCAGTGAAGATGCAATGACTGCATTATCTCTTGTATACCCAGTACAAAATCTTATCAACTCAATTGCGGTTGGATTCGGTGTTGGAATTAATGCAGTCATTGCAATGTTTCTTGGTGCAGGAAAAGCAAAGGAAGCCAATAAAGCTGCAACTCAGGGATTGTTTTTAAATGTCATTCATGGAATTCTGCTTACAATCGTTGGATTAATGATCATGCCATCATTTCTTGCAATGTTTACGAATGATCAAACTGTTATTGGGATGGGATTACAATATTCAACAATTATATTAATGTTTTCAACAATCATTATGGTAAGTATTTCTTTTGAAAAGATTTTTCAGGCAGTTGGAAATATGGTGATCACTATGCTCTCTTTAATGACTGGCTGTATTGTAAATATCATATTAGACCCGCTTTTGATCTTTGGAATCGGATTCTTCCCCAAACTTGGAATTCAGGGTGCAGCACTTGCAACAGGTATCGGTCAAAGCAGTACACTGATCATTTATCTTCTTGTTTATGTATTACGCCCAATTCATGTGAAAATCAGAAAAGATTACTTAAAGCTGGAAGCTGTTTACGTTAAGCGCTTATATGCAATCGGAATTCCAGCAACTTTAAATATGGCACTGCCATCTTTCTTAGTATCTGCTTTAAATGCGATCTTAGCATCATTTTCGCAAACATATGTTGTTGTGCTTGGTGTTTATTACAAATTACAAACATTCTTATATCTAACAGCAAATGGAATGATCCAGGGAATGCGTCCG
>UMFI01018340.1_pt1 | contig 11425 bp, 10 predicted proteins | sample 1964951 | NCBI WGS metagenome assembly UMFI01 (sample SAMEA4836040, study PRJEB28245) | human gut metagenome | biome: gut microbiome; material: fecal sample | place: Denmark | collected 2008 | reverse complement strand
AAAAAGATGATCGAAGCCCAGGAAAGACAGATGTCCAGTGGTTCCCAGGGCGGACAGTACTAATCAGATAAAAGTCTCTCAGTTGAGGAACTGAAAAAAACCGATGGTGATGACTGAAAACAGTCAAATCCATCGGTTTTTCTATAAAAGCGAATTAATAAAATCAGATCATCCCTATCAGATGTACGATCAGTGCAGCCACCCAGGCAATCACACACTGCCATACCACAACACCAACAGCCCATTTGCTGCCCATTTCACGTTTGATCGAAGCGATAGCCGCCACACATGGTGTATAGAGCAAACTGAATACCAGCAGGGATGCTGCTGCCAGCGGAGTCAGTACAGAGGCAATGTTTCCACTGAAAAGTACTTCCAGAGTAGATACCACGCTCTCTTTTGCCATAAATCCGCTGATAAGCGCTGTACAGATTCTCCAGTCTCCCAGTCCGATCGGTTTAAATATAGGTGCCAGGACTCCCGCCACCATTGCCAGAATACTGTCTGCAGAATCTTTTACAAGATTTAAATGCAGATCAAAGCTCTGCAGGAACCAGATTATCATTGATGCAAGCAGGATAATAGAAAACGCTCTCTGCAGGAAATCTTTTGCTTTTTCCCACAAAAGCTGACCTACATTCCTTGCTCCCGGCAGCCGGTAATTGGGAAGTTCCATGACAAACGGTACGGGATCTCCCTTGAAAAGAGTTCTGTTATACAAAAATGCCGCCAGGATTCCCACCAAAATTCCAAGCAGGTAAAGACCTGCCATAATAAATCCGCCCTTCTTCGGGAAAAAAGCACTTACAAAGAAAGAATAAATCGGCAGCTTCGCAGTACAGCTCATAAATGGAGTCAGCAAAATCGTCATCTTTCTGTCACGCTCACTTGTAAGTGTACGTGTGGCCATAACAGCCGGAACCGTACATCCGAATCCAATCAGCATTGGTACAATGCTTCTTCCGGAAAGGCCGATCTTACGCAGAAGTTTGTCCATCACAAAAGCAACACGTGCAACGTATCCGCTGTCTTCCATAAGAGACAGGAAGAAAAACAGGGTTACGATAATCGGCAGAAAACTGAGTACACTTCCCACACCTGTAAAAATACCGTCAATGACCAGGCTATGCATGGCACTGTTTACATTTGCTGCTGTCAGTGCTGCCTCTACCAGCGCAGAAACCTTATCAATTCCAATCTCCAGAAGCCCCTGAAGCCACGCTCCGATCACATTAAAGGTAAGATAAAATACCAGTACCATGATTCCGATGAAACAGGGAATCGCGGTATATTTTCCTGTAAGGACTTTATCAATTTTCTCACTTCTGATTCTCTCCTTACTCTCTTTTGGCTTTACAACTGTCTGTTCACACAAACGCTCAATAAAGTCAAAACGCATATCTGCGATCGCAGCGCTTCTGTCAACCTGACGCTCTGTTTCCATCTGCTGTACGATATGCTCCAGCATCTCCGTCTCATTTGTGTCCAGCTTCAGCTTCTCAAGAATCAGCGGATCTCCCTCGATTGCCTTGGTTGCTGCAAAACGGGTAGGAATATCAGCCTGCGCCGCATGATCCTCAATCAGGTGCATGACCGCATGAATACAGCGATGTACTGCACCGTCATGGTCACTCTTATCACAGAAATCCTGACGCAGCGGATGTTCCTGATATTTCGCTATATGTAACGCATGGTCAACCAGCTCATCAACCCCTTCATTCTTTGCTGCGGAAATAGGGATTACAGGTACTCCAAGCAGCGATTCCATCTTATTTACATCTATAGAACCCTGATTTCCCAGCACTTCATCCATCATGTTCATTGCAACTACCATAGGAATATCCATCTCCAGAAGCTGCATGGTCAGATACAGGTTTCTCTCAATATTGGTAGCATCCACAATGTTGATGATCGCACTTGGTTTCTCATCCAGGACAAAATTTCTGGAGACAATCTCCTCACTGCTGTAAGGGGACATGGAATAAATTCCCGGAAGGTCTGTGATTTCTGTATCCGGATGGCCTTTAATCGAACCGGTCTTGCGATCCACCGTTACTCCTGGAAAGTTTCCCACATGTTGACTGGAACCTGTCAGTTGGTTAAACAGTGTAGTTTTTCCACAGTTCTGATTTCCCACCAATGCGTACGTCAGTGTAGTTCCCTCAGGCAGTGGATGTTCATCTTCTCTGGAATGATACTTTCCATCCTCTCCAAGTCCCGGATGTGCCAGGTCGCTTACAGCCTCTATTCCGGCGTGACTTCTGCTTCGCTTCGGAATCTGTTCGATTTCTATCTGCTCTGCTTCCGCAAGTCTTAATGTCAGTTCATATCCATGTACCTGCAATTCCATGGGATCTCCCATGGGTGCAAATTTCACGACTGTGACCTCAGCTCCCGGAATCATACCCATATCCAGGAAATGCTGACGCAGGGCACCCTTGCCGCCAACCGACGTGATCACAGCACTTTTTCCGATTTCCAAATCTTTTAATGTCATTTTCAGTCGCTCACCTTTTGTATTTGTATTTGGTTATCATCGTCGTTATTATAGCAATCCTCGTAAATAATGCATCTTAATCCAGCCCATCAGAGTGTGAAACCCTGCTGAACTGTCTTAAATGCATTATTTACGAGGATTGCTATAGCCGATTTTTCTCAATAACCTTATGCAGATAGCTTATACTAACTGATAATTTTTGTCAAGTAGCAGGTATGTCTCAATTTTTTTATAACCGAAAGCACAAAAAACTCAGATGAATTTATGTTATCATCTGAGTTTCTCAATGTCTTAACCTGACAGGTCATTAAACCTGTCTGTGATTACTTCATTACTTATTATTCTGATCATTCTCAAGTAACTGATTTATGTGATTGCCATAAGATTTGGAAATTGTTCTTATTTTTTATATGTCAGATCCACACAGAACCTGTAATATCACCGTTAATTACATAATATGCTTTGTTCTCTTCAGGTTTGATATAAATCTTAATATCTTTGAGATCTTTCTCCTTTTTACCCAGTTCGTCTGTCCAGATTCTTCTGACATTACTTAAAATATTTTTTGTATATACTTCTCTGCCCATGAACTGAATATATACTTCTGCTGTTGCTTCTTTCTTAGTGGTTCTTCTTGTTGTCTTCTTCTCGGCAGCTGTCTCTTCAGCCGGTTTCTCAGCTGTCTTAGCAGGAGCCTTCTTTGTAGTTCTTTTCGTTGTTTTTGCAACAGTCTTTGTTGTTTTAGCTGTCTCTTTTTTCTCGGCTTCTTTCTCTGTTTCTGCCGGTTTCTTTTCTACAGTGTCTGCTGCTTTAGCTGTTTCTTTCTTCTCGGTTTCTTTCTCTGCTTCTGCTGATTTCTTTTCTGCAGTCTTTCTTGTTCTTCTTGCTGCCGGTTTCTTTGCTGTTGTTTCTTTCTTTACAGTCTCTGTTTCAGCAGTTTCTTTCTTGTTTGCTTCTTTATTTACAGCTACTTCTTCAGCAGTTGTCTTTGCAGGAGCCTCTTTAACTTCGGTTGTCTTCGCAGTGGATGTGTTGAGATCTGCTGTAGTTGCTTTTGTTGCCATATGATTAGCCTCCTTACAAGGTATAAGTATTCGTAACTGCTCAGTTTTGTACAGTTACAGGTATTCTTATGTTACCGAAAATATGATAAACAGTAACATTCTTTTATGAAAATAGAATACTACGAATCTTCTGCTTTTGCAATGTTTTTCTGTTTTTATAATTTAGGCATCTTATGAACAGTAACATGAACAGTATTATTTTTTACTCTGTATCCGTCATTTTCTATAGTCCTAGATTCTGCAGATCTTCCTTCATATATGCCGAAAGTCTCCTCTGAAGTTCCTCATTCTGCGGAAGGCTTAAATTCGCATCAAGGGACAGAATCTCCGAAGCCGTTTCACTGGCAGCCTTCAGGATATCAGCATCCTGATAAATATCTCCCAGTTTAAATTCCAGCAGACCACTCTGGCGGATTCCAAAAAGATCACCAGGACCGCGAAGCTTCAGATCCTCTCCTGCAATATAAAATCCATCGTTGGATTTGTTCAGGATCTGCAAACGTTTAGAAATCTCTTTTGCACCATTTCCCTGCATAAAAATGCAATATGACTGATATTCCCCTCTACCGACACGCCCGCGAAGCTGATGAAGCTGTGCCAGCCCGAAACGCTCGGCATTCTCCACCATCATCACTGTAGCATTAGGCACATTCACTCCTACCTCAACTACAGTAGTAGATACCAGGATCTGAATTTCCCCTGCGGCAAAAGCCTCCATGATCACATTCTTCTCTTTCGCTTTCATCTTTCCATGAAGAGAAGCAATCTTTATATCCGGCGAAAAAACATTGCGAAGCTTCAGGGTATAATCCAGCACATTTTCCCCATCCATCCCTTCGCTCTCCTCCACCATTGGACAGATCACATAAACCTGCCGTCCCTGACGGATCTGCTTCTCCATAAAGGAATAAGCCTTCGGCCTGTAAGAAGTATCCACCACACAATTTTTAATGGGAAGTCTCTGCGCAGGAAGTTCATCAATTACTGAAATATCCAGATCCCCGTATATAATGATCGCCAGCGTCCTTGGAATCGGTGTAGCACTCATCACCAACACATTAGGCGGGTTTCCCATAGTAGTCAGTGCTTCCCTCTGTTTCACACCAAAACGATGCTGCTCATCTGTAATAACCAGTCCAAGATTATTGTACTGCACTTTTTCCTGAATCAGTGCATGCGTTCCTATCACCAGATTAGCCTCTTTTGACGCGATCAGCGCATATTTTTCCCTTTTCTCCTTTGCGGTATCTGATCCTGTCAGCAAAACCGGATGCCCAAAATCAATATTCTGTTCCTGCAGCAACTTCTCCATTGCCTGAAAATGCTGCCTTGCAAGAACCTCCGTAGGTGCCATAAGCACTGCCTGATATCCATTCTCCACAGTCATGATCATTGCAAGAAACGCAAGGATTGTCTTACCACTTCCTACATCTCCCTGAACCAGTCTGGACATCAGGGCCTGGCCGCTTAAATCCCTCTCAATCTCATGCCACACATTCAACTGCGCCTTTGTCAGATCATAGGGCAGACTTTCAATAATCTGCTCTGTCGTCCACACCGGATGCATGGGAAACGCATTCGGTGCTTCCTCCGTCTTCTCCTTCAAAGACTGCACAGCAAGAATAAAAAGAAGAAACTCGTCAAACACCAACCTTCTCCTTGCAGCTAACAGCTCCTGCATATTTTTGGGAAAATGAATCGCAGGAATCGCAAAATTCCTGTCTGCCAGGTGATACCTCTCCTTATACTCATCTGCCAGATACTCTGCCTGAAGCTTCTGCTCATCAAGCACCTGATGGATCAGCTTCACGATCGTCTTATTAGAAAGCCCCGCAGTCAGTCCATAAATCGGCTGAAGACTGTGCAGAATCTCCTCATAAGCCGCAGGCGTAAAAATCTCAGGGTGCTCCATCTGCAGCTTCCCCTGCTTCCTGACGACACGCCCCCGCAGAACAAACCTGCTGCCTTTCCTGACTGCAGAGCGCAGATACGGTGCATTAAACCACGTAACAGAAATTTTCCCCGTAAGATCTGCCGCAGTGGTCGTGATCACCTGAAGATTCCGCACCTGATTCACATACACACCCGTTATAACCGCCACAGAAATCGCCACAACAGCTCCTTCTTCCAGAGACTGGATCTCAACAGGCTCCTCATACGCATCATAATTACGTGGATAATAACTCAGAAGAGATTCCATATCCGTAACTCCTATTTTCGCAAATAACTTTTCCGTTTTCTCCCCCACGCCTTTCAAAGTACGCAAAGATGTTGACATATACCACCGATTCCTTTCTACTACAATATAATTATGAATATCCCTTACAGCCAGTAAAAATTATCTATCTTATCCCTGCGAAAAATAACCAAATCAAGCAACCCCCATTCTTCAATCACAATAATCTGCCGACAATAAACTTCCACTATCCAAATCTCAGGCAGGAAAATATTTGTGTCAGGATGCATTTGCAGGTATCTTAGAGATTTTTTTCACCTTAGAATCTCTTAGATGCCGAAACCGCATCCTGACACAAATATTTTCCTGCCGTCCCCTTTTATAACACGAAAACGGATATACCCACCCTCAACAATGGCCTATACCCGTTTTCATCACATGAACTATTCGTTTATCTCTCTCAAAAACTCTATTATCCTACTCTACAGAAATAACATAATAATAAATCGGCTGTCCACCCGCATTCAGTTCCACATCACAATCCGGATAAGCCTCCTCCAGAGCCGTTGCCAGCTCCTCAGCTTCAGCCTCCTCAGTATCAGCACCATAATAAATACTGATCACCTCAGACTCATCGTCCACCATCTGGGCAACTGTCTCCTTGGCAACTTCCATGCGGTCCTTGCCAACAGCCAGGATTCCATGATCACCGATACCCATCATATCACCCTCATGGATCTCCTTATCATCAATCCTTGTATCACGCACAGCATACGTGATCTGTCCGGTCTTCACATGTTCGATTGCCTGAAGCATAGCCTCAGTATTCTCCGCACTGTTCTTCTCGGGTACATAACTGATCATGGCAGTAATTCCCTGCGGAATGGTCTTAGTCGGCACAACCACGATCTCTTTATCCTCAGTAAGATCCCTTGCCTGGTTTGCAGCAAGAACAATATTCTTATTGTTCGGGAAAATATAAATAGTCTTTGCATTTACTTTTGCAATGGCATTGAGCATATCCTCTGTACTCGGGTTCATTGTCTGACCGCCCTCGATCAGGTAATCCACACCCAGTTCCTTAAAGATCTCTGTCATTCCCTTTCCCACAGATACGGAAATAAAGCCAACTTCCTTCGGCGGCTGTGCTGCTTCTTCTTTTTCTTCCTGTTCTGCCTGCTCTTTCGCCATTTTCTCGGCATCCTTTATAAGCTTCTCCTGATGCTCCTCACGCATATTGTCAATCTTCATACGTGAAAGTGCACCAAAGGTAAGGGCTTTCTCAATAGCCTGTCCGGGATGATTGGTATGAACATGAACCTTCACGATCTCGTCATCTGCAACAAGCACAATAGAATCACCAAGAGACATCAGGAATTTCTTAAATTCATGCTCTGTCTCCTCGGACATCGGCTGGTTCAGAAGAATAATAAACTCTGTACAATAACCAAATTTAATATCAGCCTCTGTCTGTGCATCGATCTTAGTCACAGCAGGACCTTTTGCCTTGTCAAACTGTGTATAATCAATCTCTTTGCCAAGGAAACCATCATATGCACCATGGTATACTTCCAGAAGTCCCTGTCCGCCGGAATCCACTACTCCTGCTTCTTTCAGAACCGGCAGCATCTCCGGTGTCTTTGCCAGAGTTTCCTCCGCATGAGCGATCACGCTCTGGAAAAATGTATCCAGATCCTCTGCTGTCTCCGCAAGCTCTACAGCCTTGGCAGCAGCCTCTCTTGCAACAGTAAGGATTGTTCCTTCCTTCGGTTTCATGACTGCCTTATATGCAGTCTCCACACCTTTCTCCATGGCTGCCGCGATATCAATGGCATCCAGTTCCTTACTGTTCTTAACACTTCTGGTAAAGCCACGCAGAAGCTGAGAAAGAATAACACCTGAGTTACCTCTTGCACCGCGCAGGGAACCGGAAGAAATCGCCTTGGCCAGTGACTCCATGTCAGGCTCTCCCAGAGAACCTACTTCTGCTGCTGCTGCCATGATCGTCATTGTCATATTGGTTCCTGTATCTCCATCCGGTACCGGAAATACGTTCAGTTCGTTGATCCATTCTTTTTTAGCTTCCAGATTCTTGGCTCCTGCAAGAAACATCCTGGAAAGTATTCTGGCATCTATGGTTTTGTTATTCACCACAAGTTCCTCCTCTATCCTAATCAATTGCGCGTACACCTTCTACATAAATATCGATCTTATCGATCTCCATTCCTGTAAAGGCCTCGACTTTATATTTGACATTGCTGACAAGGTTGTCTGCAATTGTACTTATGTTCACGCCATATGCCACAATAACATGGAAATTCAGGCGGATTTTATTGTCCTCTGTAATTCTGACGCTGATGCCATGTTTCAGGCTGTTCTTTCCAAGAAGCTTTACCAGTCCGTCCTTCATACTGACTGCAGCCATGCCTACGATACCAAAACATTCTACAGCAACGCTTCCTGCGTAGGTTGCGATTACATCTGTGTCAATTATGATCTGACCTAATCCGGAATCTATACGTCCATTCATATGGTTACCTCCAATGCTCATTATTGTATGTAAGTGTATTATAACCTCTTTTCACAGAAAAAGAAATATAATTTTTGAGTTTTTTCCTTTTTTTGCTTGCAAAAGCACAATTCATCTGTTACAATGTAATCTGTTGAACACAAGGTTACTGTTCAGACGCTATGCACACAGCACGACAGTAACAATAAAGCGTCAAGGAGGTGCTATCATGGCTAAATGTGCAATCTGTGAGAAAGCTGCTCATTTCGGAAATAATGTAAGTCATTCACATAGAAGATCCAATAAAATGTGGAAATCTAACGTAAAATCCGTTAAAATCAAGACTGCTGAGGGTGGAGCTAGAAAGACATATGTATGTACTTCTTGCTTAAGATCCGGTAAAGTAGAAAGAGCATAATAACACCATTACCCCTGTTGCAACAGGGGTATTTTTTTTGCAAAAAAGACTGTCCCTCTGTTCAGATATTCTTTACCGAATATTCTGCCTGAGCTGACAGTCTTTTTTTATTTCATATGTCAAACGGGATATTCGCAATCTTCTGTAAAATTAATGACAGAAAAGATGATATCCCAACAACAGGAAAACTCCGGCCGAAACCACCAGAACCACATTTTCTGCGATCAGCATCCCGATTATCATCCCAATCCCTATGAAAAACAGCATAAAGCCGAACAGCTTTTCCAATTCTTCAGCACCTTTTTCATCGGTTTGCTATAGTCTATGCAAAAATTATTTTTCTGATTCGCCGACAGATTCTTCGTCACCTTTTCCGGAGGTAAAACGGTCTACAAAATCCGGAACCATATCAAGGATCTTGGTGAGACCATCCTGATTTTTCACATTGACCAACTTTGTTGTTCCATTCTGGATCACAAGCACTGCACAGGGAGTCATCTTTCCTGCCATTCCGCCGCCGCCGTTATCCTTCTTCTCTCCGGAAAAAGCACCGGCACCTACACCGAAAGATACATCCATCAGAGGAAGAATGATCGTATCGCCTACATGGATTGCCTCTCCTACCACTGTTTTCGCAGAAATAAAACTGTCCATTCCCTTGAATAATGAATTTACGGTTTCTTTAAAATTGTTTTCATTTGCCATGGTCATGCCCTCCTGGTTTTCCAACGTTTTATAACGTATTTTATATTTTTATTGAAATAAATACTCACTGCTGCCCGCACAGGAACAAATCCGTAAATCCTGCCTTTTGCCCTGATGTTTCCATACAGATAATTCTCACTGTCAAAGCGGGGATCGATCTGTATACAGTTTTTGTGAAATGGAATTGTCATCCCAAGTACAGCAAGTGCCGCACCTGTCAGCGCCGGATCTTCAAAAGAAAAAGTAACCTGCCCTTCTATCCTTGTAGGAAAAATATGCTTAAGCAAAAATTTTCCATGTTTCCATACAAGTTTTCTGGCAGCTGTCACTCTGGGATGTTCTATAAACGCCTTCCACCAGGACACATTCTTCTTAATCTTCCCGAATGTCCTGCGGATATTTTGCAGTTTTGTACGAATCGACTGAAAAATATTTCGGATCCGGTCATAGATCCCTTTTATAAAAAACTGCCTCTTCTTTAGACTATTCCGATCTGTATCATCTGCATTCAGTTCCTGCTGTCCGGATATCTGACTGTTTCTGATCCTCTCTGTATCAGCAGATGTACCTGAAGCTGAATTTCTGTCTGTTTTCAGATCCTCAGTCTCCATATTCTCTGATTTCGGGTGATCAACCACTGATTTTTTATGCTCTTCTTCCCTGTTTCCGTCTATGCCGGATACAGATACCTTTTCTGCGCCGGATTTCTCCGGATTTTTCCCGGATTTCTTTGTTATAGTCCTCTTCTCCTGCCGTTTTTTCAACAACTTGTCTACGGGAATTCCAAACAGATGAAAGGATATCTCCATCTGCTGATCTTTCCATTCCGCTCTCAGCGAAATCCCATGAAACAGCCAGCTTACGATACCCTCTCCCTCTGTCTGTTTCCAGCCACCTTCTGCCTTGACAGCTGATGCCTTATATCTTACAGGACAGAACAGTACAAGAAGAACTGCCAGTAAAAGAAGGCCCAGCAGAATTCCCAGGATGATCAGTATAAATTTAAGGATCAGCCATAAAATATGTAACATATTCTCACCTGTTTTCTATATATTCAGCTGTTGCGAAGGTTCCCGTTTCCCTGTACATTTCATCGATCAGACTTCGCACCATCTCCAGGGCTTCCTCTTTGCCCTTCGCCATTCCTATGATCTTCGGACAGATTCCATAAAAGCTCTTCTGTATCAGCATTGCTGCAGGAATAATATCCATCAGATTCACAGGATTCTCTGACAGAGTAAGGAGATAAATGCCCAGAATCGGTTTTCCGCTGTTCAGTTTCTTTTTTATCTCCTCAGGATCCTTTACAGATTCCCCTGCAAGAAAATTCTCCTGCCATTTCAGCATCTTACACCCTCTCCCGTTTCTATAACACTTCAGTTACAGTATTTCCATTTTCTCCAAAATTTAAACCGGGCTGCGTTGCAAAAAAACACAGCCCTGTTCTCTCGTTAATAATACTTATGCTGTTTTCCCCAAAGTCCATTGCTTCTCATCTCCAGATATTCCTGATAAGCACGTTCTACAATCTGCTTCTCGTTTGAAAACCTCAGCAGATGATAGATCTCATGAAATTTATAATATCCGGAATCTACAAAAAACTCCTCTCTCTGGGGCTTACTATGATAATTATCCGCAGTCATAAGATACCAGTGTACCTCTTTGAAAACCACGTCCTCCGGAACGGTAAAGTTATATTGGCTCTTTCCGATGTATTTCACAATGGTCGCACGCACTCCAGCCTCTTCCATCACTTCCCGCAATGCTGTCTGTTCATGCGTTTCGCCTGGTTCCACTGTTCCTTTCGGCAATACCCAGCCCTCATAACGGTTCCTGTAAGATTTATACAAAGTAAGAATCTTACCCCGATGAATTACCACACCGCCACAGCTCGTTGCTTCTATCATAATGCAATCCCTCCTGTTTTGCGTGGTATTATAAACTGAGTATAGTATATCTCTTTTTTTCCAAACCCGCAAGCTATAAATATCATTTCATAACATATTACCGATTAATTAGTTACTGTTCACTCCGTTCACAGTAACGTAGCCAAAAT
>UMFI01007238.1_pt1 | contig 11558 bp, 6 predicted proteins | sample 1964951 | NCBI WGS metagenome assembly UMFI01 (sample SAMEA4836040, study PRJEB28245) | human gut metagenome | biome: gut microbiome; material: fecal sample | place: Denmark | collected 2008 | reverse complement strand
TGCATTTGCTTCCATGTTTTCCATGGCAAGAGCTTTTGCACCCTTCTTGCCCGGGCAGACATTTGCACAGGAACCGCAGCCTGTACAGTCATAAGCGGAAACAGTAATGGCGAATTTGTAATCTTTCATACCGGTCATCGGCAGAGTAGTCATGCCTTCCGGTGCGTTGGCAGCTTCTTCCTCTGTAAGAGCTACCGGACGGATAACAGCGTGCGGACAAACATATGCACAGCGGTTACACTGGATACAATTTTCCGGCTGCCATACAGGAATGTTCACTGCGATACCACGTTTCTCATATGCGGAGGAACCGGACGGTGTAGTACCGTCTACATAATCCTTGAATGCAGATACAGGCAGGGAGTTACCTTCCTGTGCATTTACTTTGGACTGAATGTTGTTTACGAAATCAACAACATCTTCTCTTCCGTTCTCAGCATGAGTCATATGAAGACCTTCGTCAGCTGCGTCTTTCCAGCTTTCCGGTACCTGGATCTCAACAACCTGCTTAGCGCCGGCATCAATTGCAGCCCAGTTCTTCTGAACAATATCATCACCCTTACGTCCGTAAGTAGCTTTAGCAGCTGCTTTCATAAGGTCGATCGCCTGCTCCTCAGGAATGATTCCTGTAAGTTTGAAGAATGCAGACTGAAGGATTGTGTTGATACGTGTCGGTCCCATGCCGGTCTCAATACCGATCTTCACACCGTCGATGGTGTAGAATTTAATGTCATGGTTAGCGATAAATGCTTTTACCTGTCCCGGAAGGTGTTTCTCAAGTCCTTCCATATCCCACGGACAGTTCAGAAGGAAGGTTCCTCCGTCTACCAGTTCCTGAACCATGTTGTATTTATTCACATAAGAAGGATTGTGACATGCAACAAAGTCAGCTTTCTTGATCAGGTAAGTAGATTTGATCGGTTTTTTACCGAAGCGAAGGTGAGACATTGTAACACCGCCGGACTTCTTGGAGTCATAGTCAAAGTAAGCCTGAGCGTACATGTCTGTGTTGTCACCGATGATCTTAATGGAGTTCTTGTTTGCACCTACAGTACCGTCAGCGCCAAGACCCCAGAATTTACAGTTTGTGGTTCCTTCCGGAGTTGTTACGATCGGAGCGCCTGTTTCCAGGGACAGATTTGTAACATCATCCACAATACCGATTGTGAATTTCTCTTTGGAAGTGTTCTCATATACAGCAACGATCTGTGCCGGTGTTGTATCTTTGGAACCAAGTCCGTAACGTCCGGAGAATACCGGAGTATCTTTGAACTTGGAATCTTTAAGAGCTGCTACAACATCAAGGTACAGAGGCTCGCCAAGAGCACCCGGCTCTTTTGTTCTGTCAAGAACTGTGATCTGTTTTACAGATGCAGGGATTGCATCGATCAGTGCCTGTGCGCAGAATGGTCTGTAAAGACGAACTTTGATCACGCCGACTTTTTTGCCTGCTGCTGCAAGGTAATCGATAGTCTCCTCGATTGTGTCATTTACGGAACCCATAGCAACGATCACGTGATCTGCATCCTCAGCTCCGTAGTAGTTGAACAGTTTGTAGTCTGTTCCGATCTTTTCGTTTACTTTGTCCATGTATTCCTGTACAACTGCCGGAAGAGCATCGTAGTACGGGTTGCATGCTTCTCTTGCCTGGAAGAAGATATCCGGGTTCTGAGCAGAACCTCTCTGGCATGGATGATTCGGGTTCAGAGCGTTTTTACGGAACTCTGCGATCGCATCCATATCAGCCATATCTTTCAGATCTTCATAATCCCATGTTTCGATCTTCTGGATCTCATGAGATGTACGGAAACCGTCAAAGAAGTTGATGAACGGAACTTTTCCTTTGATAGCTGCAAGATGAGCTACCGGTGTAAGGTCCATAACCTCCTGTACAGAAGACTCGCAAAGCATTGCGCAGCCTGTCTGACGGCATGCCATAACGTCAGAATGATCTCCGAAAATGGAAAGTGCGTGAGAAGCAAGTGCACGGGCAGATACGTTGATAACGCCCGGAAGCTGCTCTCCTGCGATCTTGTAAAGGTTCGGGATCATCAGAAGAAGACCCTGAGATGCTGTGTAGGTAGTTGTAAGGGCACCGGCTGCCAGAGATCCGTGAACTGCACCTGCAGCACCAGCCTCGGACTGCATTTCAGTAACCTGTACTTCCTGTCCAAAGATGTTCTTTCTTCCCTGGGTTGCCCACTCGTCTGTAGCTTCAGCCATAACAGATGAAGGGGTGATCGGGTAAATAGCAGCTACATCAGAAAAAGCGTATGATGCATGAGCGGCTGCATGATTACCATCCATGGTTTTCATCTTTCTTGCCATAGTTTTCTTTTCCTCCTTAAAGGTATGATGAAAATTATTTCTAGACTGTTATCCAGTCTAAAATTCCATTTCTGATTATATCATATTCCTGTGATATTGTCCAACCGGATTCTGGATTTTTTTGCATACAACAAAGGAGCGGCTCCTGTCCGCGTCCTTCACAGCAGCCTGGGCAAAATACATTCCTGTTCACCTTCGGTGACAGCATTTTGCCCTTTCCGTGCCATAATACGCGCCTGAAGCAGACCGCTCCCTTTTTATTTATCCTGACTGCTTACATCAGCAGCTTCAATTGATTTCACTCTGTCCGCACAGTCACATACTGTCGAAAAGTTCCTGAAGAGTTTTACGCTGAAAAAGCTTCCACAGCTCTTTCTGGATCTCCACAAGCTCTCTGTGAACAAGGCAGGGCGTTTTATCCCTGTTATCTCTGACGCAGTGATACTGGGGATCCATACATTCTATGATCATAAGTTCCGGATCAATGGCTGTATAAATATCAAACAGCGTGATCTCCCCCGGCGTCCGGTTCATGGAATAACCTCCATGGACTCCTCTGTAGCCTCTGACGAGCTTTGCTTTCTGAAGTTTTTTCAGGATTTTGTAAGCAAAAGGCGCTGTAATCTCCTCACGCTCACAGATTTCTCCGACACTGAGCCGCTCCGCACCTGAAAGTGCGCGGATCACTCGTACTGCATAATCACATTCTCTTGTAATCAACATATCTTTTCCCTCTCTACTGTCTCTTATGTCCGTCGCTGCTGTCACTGATCAAAGCCTGCAGTTTTTCTGAATATTTCCTTGGCAGCTTACTACCGGGATGCTATGTTCTCAATTATAGCAATTTGTTTGTAAAAATTCAACAATTTTTAAAAATACCCTGTATTAGATGCAATAATAATCTGCTATTTTTCTGCAAAGATCAACAGAATACCAAAAGCCAGGATCACAACGCCCAGTATTCTTCTGAGCCATACTCCCGCGGCGGCATATCTGGGATTTTTTATTGCCCGGTCCACATAACTGTAGCCGATCCCCGTTCCTACCAGAAGCACACTGTGACCCACCGCATAAAGCACCATAAGCAAAACGCCCCACCAGGCATTCTGCCCCAGCTCCGCAACAAGCGCCAGCAGGGCAACCATTACCGGGATCGCACAGTGGGAAGCAAACACGCCGCCCAGAGCTCCTGTAAAAAATGCGCCGATGTAACCTTTTTTCGTCATGTGCTCTGATATGTGGATATGGGGAATCAGACTGATGACGCCAAATACCTGAAGAGCCATCAGTATCATAAGAATCCCCATAAGAATTGTCCACCAGTGCCCTGCCTCATGCATCCGATGTCCGATAAAGGATGCCACTGAGCCAAAAATACCAAAAGTCACTGCCATTCCCGAAGCCATGGAAAGCGACAGGCAGACTGCTTTTTTGCGGTCTGCTTCCACAGCCCCCACACAGGCCAGCAGCATGGGTACCGAGGCAAGAGAGCAGGGGGTAAAAGAGGTAAGGATCCCTGCCACAAGACTCAGCACAGGCGCTGCCCAGAGATTTTGTGTCATCATCTCTGTAAGCGTATTTATGATTTCAGTCATAAACAACTATCTCCCTTCTATGAAATACAGCCATATTTTCTGTTCATTTCCTTTTAAAAGTTGATTATAGCAGTGTCCTGTTGATTTTTCAAGAAAATAACTCTTGCAAAATCCAGACTTTACGGTACAATGGGAATGAGCTGCAAAAACAGCATCCTGATAAAATGTAAAACCGAAACCGTAACGAAGAAAAGAGGTACTTTATGATTTCAGCAAATAACATCACTCTGAGGGTTGGAAAAAAAGCCCTGTTTGAAGATGTCAACATCAAATTTACAGAAGGAAACTGCTACGGTCTCATTGGCGCCAACGGCGCAGGAAAATCTACTTTTCTGAAGATCCTGTCCGGACAGCTTGAGCCCACCAACGGCGACATTGTGATCACACCGGGACAGCGTCTTTCTTTCCTGCAGCAGGATCACTTTAAATACGACTCCTATCCTGTTCTGGATACAGTTATTATGGGAAACTCCAGACTGTATGAGATTATGAAGGAAAAAGAAGCCATATATGCAAAGGAAGACTTTACAGATGAAGACGGCATCCGCGCCAGCGAGCTGGAAGGTGAATTTGCGGAAATGAACGGATGGGAAGCAGAATCTGACGCCGCAACCCTTCTGAACGGTCTGGGCATCGAAACAGAATTCCATTATTCACAGATGTCTGACCTTACAGGAAGCCAGAAAGTCAAGGTTCTTCTGGCTCAGGCGCTTTTCGGCAACCCGGACATCCTTCTTCTGGATGAGCCTACCAACCACCTGGATCTTCCTGCTATTGAGTGGCTGGAAGAATTCCTGATCAACTTTGACAATACGATCATCGTAGTTTCCCATGACCGTTATTTCCTTAATAAGGTCTGCACTCACACTGCCGACATTGACTACGGCAAGATCCAGCTTTATGCAGGAAACTATGATTTCTGGTTTGAATCCAGCCAGCTTCTTATTAAACAGATGAAAGAAGCAAATAAAAAGAAAGAAGAAAAGATCAAGGAGCTGCAGGAGTTTATCTCCCGTTTCAGCGCCAACGCCTCCAAGTCCAAGCAGGCCACTTCACGTAAACGTGCTCTGGAAAAAATCCAGCTTGACGATATGCGTCCTTCAAGCCGTAAGTATCCTTATATCGACTTCCGTCCAAACCGTGAGATCGGAAACGAAGTCCTTATGGTGGAAAACCTTTCCAAAACAATTGACGGTGTAAAGGTCCTGGACAACATCTCCTTTACCCTCGGACACGATGACAAGGTAGCCTTTGTAGGCGCTAACGAGCAGGCTATCACCACTTTCTTCCGCATTCTTATGGGAGAGCTGGAACCGGATGAAGGAAATTACAAGTGGGGCGTAACAACCTCCCAGGCTTATTTCCCAAAAGACAGCACTCAGGAATTTGACAATGATCTGACTATCACAGACTGGCTGACCCAGTATTCTGAGATTAAAGACGCCACCTATGTCAGAGGCTTCCTGGGACGTATGCTTTTCCCGGGCGAGGACGGAGTAAAACGCGTCAAGGTTCTTTCCGGTGGTGAAAAGGTGCGCTGTCTGCTTTCCAAGATGATGATCTCCGGCGCAAATATCCTTGTTCTGGACGAGCCTACCAACCATCTGGATATGGAATCCATTACTGCTCTGAACAACGGACTGATCAAATTCCCGGGAGTTATTCTTTTCACCTCCCATGACCATCAGTTTGTTCAGACAACAGCCAACCGTATCATGGAGATTCTCCCTGACGGAAAACTCATTGACAAGATCACAACCTACGACGAGTATCTTGCCAGTGACGAGATGGCAAAGAAACGTCATGTATTTGAGATCAATGAGGAAGACGCTTCCGACAACTAAACACTTTATAACATTCATCTGTACTGCAAAAACGGCAGGCACCACTTACAAAGTGATGTCTGCCGTTTTTCCCCGGGTTACTTCCAGAAGACTTTTTACCGGAACCTTCAAAGTCAGACCGATACGCCCGCCGCTTATATAAATTTCCTCAAAACTTTCCGCTGAGGAATCAAACACTGTGGGATATGCTTTTTTCATTCCCAGAGGGCTGCAGCCGCCTCTTACATAGCCTGTGATCTTCAGGATATCCTTTACATGGATCATGTCCACTGTTTTTTCTCCAACTGCCTTTGCCGCAGCTTTTCTGTCAACCTCTTTCTGGATCGGTACCACGAACACGTAATACCCTCCGCTTTTTCCTTCCATTACCAAAGTTTTAAAGGACTGCTCATAAGGAGCGCCCACAAGATCCGCGCTGTGGATCCCGTCTATAAATTCATCACACTCATAAGGAAATGCCTCATAGGAAATCTTTTTTCTTTCCAGCATCCTCATAGCGTTTGTCTTAGCCTCTTTTGCCATTTCGTCTGTCCTTTCCGGCCTTTCTTTCTGTAATTTTCTTCCATGGAAGAATACTTTCTCTGTCTTCCTCTTCCATCATTTCTCTGAGGATTTCCTCATCAAGCTCATCCTCGTCAATGGGGTCGTCATAATAATCATATCTGTCTTTTTCTTTCAGATCCGCATAAAATTCTCTTTCCCGCCAACTGTTGGAATATCCGTCCAATTCATCAGAAAATTCCTGCGGATTCTTCTGTTCCGGCTGATCTACCCGGATGGTATAGGTCTTTTTTCTTCCGGGATTCATACTGTAAGATGATCGTCCGCAGGAATCATCGTACGCATAAGAATCAAGGGGCAGATCAATCTCCGGATCCTTTGTCCGTCTTGGACGATACACAATAGTTTTGTCCGGATCCAGTCCGTACTCATCCACAATACGGCGTTTCCTGTCTTTTTCCCCAACCTGAATATCCACCGGAGTATGCCTTCTGGATGAACTTCTGTTTTCTGAATAATTTCTCCTTGCCGAAGAATCTCTTTTTTCCGAAACATTTCTTCTTTCATTTCTTTTTTCAGAGACTGTCGGCTGTCCCTTTGTATGTTTCTCAAACACATCTTCCTGAACTCTTTTTCTTCTTGCCGGAGACTCATAATACATTTCTTCTTCAATGTCCGGGTACAGATCATATTCTTCCTCCCGGCGGTGTTCCTTTTTGCCCCGGCTGGCAGAAGCTTCATATTCTTCTTCATCCTCTTTATATCTGCTGCGGTTTGTCGCAAACTGGATCAGCATACCCAGAACAGCAAAGGCTGCGCTGAGCCCTATCCCATAAGGAAAATCTGCCAGTCCCCCGATCTTTGCCAGAGACATTCCTGCCATTGCGCCGCCAAGAAGGCTGGTTCCTACAATGATCACTTCTTTTGCCCACTTCATGGCAAGAGTTCCCAGTCCTGCTCCTGCAAGAAGACAGATAAAAAACATCAGAGAAGTTGTCGGGTGAAGAACATAAACGGCAATTCCCAGGCCAAGTCCTGCTCCCAGAACAAAAATCCCCACCTTATAACTTACAAATACAAGAACAGCCAGCACAACGCCTACTCCGGCTCCGATCGCAAGCCGCACTGTATTATCACTGACCTCCATAAAAAACGAGGCTCCATATCCAAGTGCCGCTCCGATAACAAAAGCAAAAAGCATCATCCAGAAACGGAGAAGCCTGTACCCCAAAATACAATTTATCACACCAAATACCAGCAGGATTCCAAATCCTATCAGCTGTATGTCTGTTACTGCTGAAGCTGACCGGAACCGTTCTATCATATCCATTCCCCTCAGCAGGATATCCAGAATGCTGTTCATACTCTTTTTTCCTCCTTTATGTTATGTGTCAGAACATAAAATACATGGTTTTCATATTTTCCAGAAGTCCGTAATGATACTCCACAGACTCCAGCCCATAAAGCTGAAGATAATACTCTGCCACACGATCAATATAACTCTCCTGTATCCATTCTCTGTAAGCTTCATTATACGCTTCCTGCGTGCTGAATTTGAATCTCACCACAGCCGCGCCATTGTCCAGACGCATTTTACAATAGCTGTAAAGAGCTTCTGTATCATAGGTGTCAAAACAGCCCTGATTCAGCACATAAAAATTTTTGTCCACTGCTGTACATTCCGGTACGGGAAATTCTTCTGATGCCGTATAAATCTCCCGGTACTCATCAGGAAACGGACAGAGATAATCATACAGAGTTGTTTTGTGCTCCACAAACTGAACCGCATCCCCTTCCAGAAATTCCGGCTGATCTCCATTTGTGGCATCCACATAATAATACTGTCCGTCAAGCAGCACAATATTCCATGCATGTCCCTCCGTGCTGCCCTTTGTGCTTCCCTCCACATAAATGCAGGGGATCCCCAGTCTCTCCAGAAAATACTGGACTGATCTTGCATACCCGGCGCACACTGCCTGCTTTTTCCAGAAAACTCCTGCCAGATTCTGGTCATGATCAGATGAGACATACTCCGTCGTATCGATCAGATATGTATAAACTGTTTTGACCTTTTCATAATCATCTGCATTTTCCGGTATCATTGCAGTCATTTCCTGATATCCCTGCTCCATGGCAGCCTGAATCTCCTGAACTTCCTGGTCCGTATAAGTATATCCGGGCGAAAACAGGCTGTAATCCTCTCCCGGATACGTGGTCCGGTAAACAGCCTCCCTGTTGTGGATCCAAAAAAGCTCCGGATGATCCTTCAGAACAGCATGGTATGCTCTGTCGATCACCTCATCCTCCGAAGAAGTCAGATAAAATTCTTCTTTTCTCTCCCGGATACCCTGGAGCATCTGTCTGTAAATAACTTTTTCCTGATCTCTCAGAAGCTGAAAATAGTATTCCTGATGACCTTCCTCTGTCTGCGCAGTCTCCTGCTCCCGAAGTTTTTTTACCTGTTCCGGTTCCTGATCAAACACGGCTCTGGCTGCATCTGCCATCTGTTCCAGCCCTGTTTTTTCCTTCTGATCACCTACGGTTCTCTCTTTCTGCGATATCCCGAATATAAGGCCGGCAACGATCAGAAGCAGAAATAGCAGAAAAAGGAGCTTGGGAAAACGCCTTTTTTTCATTTGTTTCTCCTTTTGAAAAATCATGCCCATGCGGCTTTCATTTTTCCGCATGGGCATATGTTACGCTGCGTGTAAACAGTAACTGACTGATTTCTCTGTCAGCTCTTCCGTGTCAGTCTTCAAAAATAACCTCTATATCCTCAAATTCCTCTGCCTTTGAGGTACTCTGAGTAACTGAAATATTCTGGTCAAGGATTCCCTGAAGCGTATCTGTCACCTCAACATTGCCTGTTTCCCGATCTTCTTCGGACACTACAGTCTGCTCATCCTCTTCCATATCCTCAAAAATCACTTCTACATCTTCATCAGAGACAAAGATTTCGTCGCTGCTACCGCTATTTAACACAGCATCAGAAGCGCTGCCTGAAGTAAGATCTTCTGCTGTTCCATTCTGTTCCAGTTTTTCAGGAACTGAAACGTTTGCTGCAGAAGCTGCGTCACTGAGCATCTGAGTCCGTTCTTCCTCTGTAGGATAAAAATCCGGCTGACGGATATATCGGAAGCTTGCACCGTAAGCCTCTCCTACTGTAACGCCGTTTTTGCTGGAAGAACAATGTACTGCGATCCAGTCTCCTGCATCTGTCTGACCGCAGATAATACCCACATGGTTGTCGCTTCCCGCCTCCGGTCCGCTCTGGAATACCAGATCTCCAGGCTGAGCGTCTTCTTCACTGACCACATTGGCATTTAGCCATTGCTCAGAAGTTCCGTCTCCTACGCTGCTCTGCATTCCCTGGTTCAGATATCCATTGATCACAGACCAGGTAACAAATCCGCTGCAGTCCAGTCCGTAGGCTCTTGTACTTCCTGTACTTGGACTTCCTGCCGCATCTACCTTTTCTGCATTTCCCCAGTTCGCATCCTTACCGATGGCTGTGGATTTGCCGCCCCAGAAATATCCCACCTCTCCAACCAGAGAATATGCTGCTGTGATCACATTTACACGTTCCTCTGAAACATCGTCACCGACACTCTGGCGCACAAAGCCTTTTGCGTCCGTTACAACTGCACAGAGAAGCTTGCAGTCTGTTTCCACATATTTTTTAAGGATATCCCTCTGATCCTGAGGAATCTTGTTTTTCTTTATGTAAGTATTAATATGATAATTTCCATAGGAAACATGAGAAGGATTCTCTTCATCTCTCACGATCGGATTCATTTCTGCAAAAATTTCCGCCAGTTTGTTTTTTGAAGAGGAATCCATTTGAAACTCCTTAACGCCGCTCTGACTCTCTTCATAAACATAAACAGCAAGAATATCCTGCCAGTTTCTCACCAGAAGGGAATCCGAAGAAGCCGTCTGACCGTTTTCACGGGTATCACTGGCATCTGTCAGGCCATTCTTTTCTTTATATTCCCTTTCAATCTGATCCATCACAGAAGCGAAATCCTCTGAAAAAGTAAGCTGATAATTATTTTTCAGACTGTCCAGATAAAACTCTCTTCCTGCATGAAGATTGGATACCATACTTGTGTAATATACCGGAGTACCTGTCTTTCCTGTTTCAGAACCATCTGAAAATTCCGTCTTATCATCATCCTTGCCTTCCTGTTTTTTAAGAACTTCCATTCTCTTTTCCATTTTTACAAGAATATCGTAATTTGTCACAAGCTTCTTTTCTTCTTCTGTAAAATCATCATAAATCTCACGAAGCTCTTTCAGCTTTTTTTCATGCTTTAATGTAAGCTTTTCCTTTGAAAGTTTATCAATCTCAGCAATCAGAGCTTTTACTGCCTGTTCATCCGGTTCCGGTGTTACGGTTGGCTGAGGCGTTACGGTTGGTTCCGGCCCCGGTGTTACTGTCGGTGAAGGCTGCGGTGTCACTGTCGGATCTGGTTCCGGTGTTACCGTTGGTTCCGGTTCCGGCGTCACGGTTGGCTGCGGTGCTTCTGTAGGCTTCGGAGCCTCTGTCGGCGCAGGCGTTGCAGGTGCCTCTGTCGGTACCGGAGCTACTGTAGGCGCAGGTGTAGCAGGTGCTTCCGTAGGCGCAGGAGCTGTTTCTCCCTGTCCTGAACCGTCTCCGAAATCCGCTGCAGCCTCTGTCCCTTCACTGCCTGCCATTACAGCCGCCGGACTTGACAGAACTGTACCGGAAATCAATGTAATACATAAATATTTTGTCAGATATTTGTTCTTCATTCTGGTTAATATTACTCCCTTCCAAGAACATATCTTTATTCCCCTATATAAAGGTATGCCTTCCTCAATGTCGTTTGCTTACATATGACCGTTTTTATTTTATCATACACTTTTTTCAAAATCAACCGCCGGAGCACAGGCCCCGGCGGTTTTAGTACAAAATTCATATTTTTTTCATATTTTTATATTTCAGAAAACACATACAGGAACTTTTTCCGGCTCCAGTCCCGGACACAGCCGGCACACTCCCCGGAACACCTGACAGCACACATCAAGAATATACCTGATATCATCTGAAATATTCCGTTCTTTTTTCAGATATTCCGCATGTTTTTCCCGAATATACTCTGTAAGCTGTCCAAAGCTCCCAAAGCTGATCTCAGCCGCCTGATACCGTGCCGCTTCGCCATTTCTTATACAGGTCTTCAACCGGTTTTTCAGTTCTTTTTCATAACTGTTATGCTCTACAAGAGATCCGGTAAAGGTTTTATTATGAGGAAAAGTAAAGTAATCG
>UMFI01053388.1_pt1 | contig 11708 bp, 14 predicted proteins | sample 1964951 | NCBI WGS metagenome assembly UMFI01 (sample SAMEA4836040, study PRJEB28245) | human gut metagenome | biome: gut microbiome; material: fecal sample | place: Denmark | collected 2008 | reverse complement strand
TGTTTTCCCTTTTCAGAGTATTGAGTTTTACCCACCAACATAGAAATAACCTTGATACACTTCATTATAATATATATTTAAAAAAAGACAAGTCTTTTTGAACCAAAATAAAAGCCCGACTTATGCCAGGCTTCTCAATCTCTTCCACTTCTCATTACATCAATCAAGTTTTCAATTACTTTTATCTCTTTCGGTGTCAGTCCTGATACATCTATACTTTGATCTTTTAGCGGCTTATTTATTCCCATCAGCATATCCATTGAAACATTAAAGATTTCACTAAATTGCGCCACAATGTCTGGAGATGGCGTTTTTTTAGAATGTTCATAAAATGATATCGAGGATTTGCTAATTCCTAGTTTTTTTGCTAATTGTTCTTGTGTTAAATTGTTCTCTTGTCGCAATCGTTTCAGATTATCGCCAAATGTCATATAATTACCTCATTTTTCCAATATTAGTCAACTTTTTAAACCATATTTTTATCTTGATTATATCAAAGGCTTAGGCTATAATGTATACATCCAATGGTCAACTTATTCCAAATTTAGTCAACTTTTATAGAGGGAGGTACATAAGAATGAGTACAAACACAACGAAAAAGTCTCAATGGTCTGGTTACTTTATAATTATCATTTTTGTAATCGCTATTTTTTCGCTCTTAGGATCATGCTTTAGCAGCAGTTCCGGATATTCCGGTGGCGAAGTTCGCTGTACATACTGTAGCAAAGTAATCTATAGTGACTATCGTCCCATCCATTGCACAAATTTATATAACAATACATATGAATGCGATTATTGTGGACACAAAAACGTAATCAAATAACGGAGATATCTAAAATGAAAAAAGTATTTACTTTATTAGTTGTTGCTACTTTAACAACATTTACTGCCTGTCAAACATCATACAGGGAATTTTCCAAAAATACTGAAGAGTTGGTTCAATATTATGACAAATACTGCAATCAAACTGACGCAATAGGTCAAGACGCAAGTTTAAAATGCGCAAGTTCACGCTTACGTGACATGTCTAAATACTATGAAGATGCAAACGAAAGTACACGAAATAAATTAAATGACATTCTAAATGATAATGTAACACCTGAGATGATTTATACAGTATACACTTATACGTTAGATTACCCTGACCAATATTTGATCCAACCCGCATTAGTTGAATATTTCAGAGAATATATAGATGATTTTCAAAAACAAGCTGCTATCGAGAGTTTAAAAATAGATCCAGCAGTAGGAATGACTGCTGATGAAGTTAGAAATTCTACTTGGGGAAGTCCAACGGATATCAGTAAAACTACAACAGCGAACAATGTTAGTGAAATGTGGTCATATGATTCCAGCAGATATATTTTTTTGGATAATGGAATTGTTACATCCATACATGAATAGCTAAAAGACTCGGTATTATGCCGGGTCTTTTTTCTGTTCGAACTTACACTAAATGAATGACACTGATGGATACCACGAAAGCAGACTTATTACGTTTGGTATTTCTTAAAAATGTAAATAATCCCCCCTGCTTGCACATAGGCAGCTACTTTTCTCATTCTAATAAAAACATAAGCCCTTTAACCCAAATAGAATAATCCGGGAGTTTCCCCCCGGACTTATCTCATTCTTTTGAACTTACAATTGTAATATATTTTTTTAATGTGTTTCTGCTTATATGATATTTATTCATCAGATCTACTTGTTTTATGCTTCGATCCACAAGAAACTTCTGAATATCTGCTTTAAGTTCTGGTGTCATCTTATCAAGCTGTCCTGTTTTGCGCCCCGATTTCTTATTACTTGCAGCTATTCCGTCTTTAATACGTTTGACAGTTATTTCTCTTTCCTGTTCTGCTCTGTCTAATTCAACAAGGATTAACAACTCTATTGTATCTTTTAAAGATTTCTTAGCAATCCTGTTCTGCTGCCGTTCTGCAACCCCCATCATATTCTTTATATATTCAGTACTAATAGTAGGATTATCAAGAAATACAAGATTGATTCCCTTATCAAGTAATTTCATATACTCTTTAAATCCGTTTTCATATTCTCTTGTAAATCTGCAAATATCCTTGAATACGATTGTATCACCTATTTGTATATCCTGTATTAATTCTTTCCATGACGGACGTTCAAAGCTCTTTCCGCTTGCATCATCTCGGTAGATTCTACGTTCTGGGATTTCTATATTATTTTCTCTACACCATCTCTCAATAGCCTGTTCTTGTCTTGTAAACTTCTGCTTACCACGTTCTTCTTTTGTACTGATTCTCATATATGCAAACGTCTTACACATATTCTTTCCCCCTTTTATAGTGTCATTTAAACTTTAGTTATTTTGATAGCCTCATCATATAATCAAATTAACTATTTGTCAATATATTTTGACACTTTTGTTTTATTTCTTTCTCGTAGATGATATTTTGACGGTTTTATAGCAATAAAAAAAGCCCACCAATTTACTTACTGGCAAGCTTTCTTATAACTTTTGATCTTCGTCGGATGGCATGTATTGACAAATATCCTGTATCTGACAATTGAAAATGCGGCAAAGGTCATTCAGAGTCGTCGTATTTAATGGTTTGTTTTTTCGCAATTTGTCTACGATAGCGCCAGACACATGATGCTTATGAATTAACGTATAAGTTGATTCTTGCGAATTTTTCAATGTATCCCAGAATGGACTATACTCTATCAACACTGCATCCCCCTTTCAACAATATACTTAAGCATAAATGATAGTTATATTGTTGACTATAATCAGGAAAGTGACTATAATTTATTCAAGGGAGGATTCCACCAAATGAAAAAGATATTTAAAGCCTTAACTTCATTATTGTTCATTGCATTTATGAGTTTCTGTATGTTTCATTGTTTTACATCTAAAGTCACAAATCACATTACTTTGTATTATGTATGTGCGGCTATTTTTTCATGTTCCGTACCAATTATTATATGCATCATGTGGCACTACATTAATTATCAGGAAAGAAAAATAAAACAATTACTCAATCTTCTTGATAAGGTGATACAAATAAAATCTGATAACTAACACTATTATTTTTATTTATTCTGACTTTTTATTGACTTTAAATCCTAAATATGTTATATTCACACCAACTAAATAAGGAGGTAAAGCAAATGTTACTAAATTTCAACTGCTTTTACAAGGTAATTGTCGTCGAAGTTGGACTATTTGGCAGCAGAATTGTTAATGAAAGACATTTTTCAACATTAGAATCTGCTGAATCATATGCCAATACTGTTACTGCTGACAATTCTATTGTTATTGTCGCTACTATGTAGCCTCAATAGGATAGCTCACTTTATCGTGGCTATCTTACCATAAGTTGATATAAATAAACTAAAACATTTGCTAACCATACCATCTCTATAACCTTAACAGGAGGATCGTCTATGGAAGTTCTTATAGTTCTAATTTTTATCTTGATAATCGCCATAAAAGAACAAATAGACATTCATACGTACATTCACAATCATAAAAAAGAAACTGAAGAAGAAGTTCAACAATTTAAGGAACAAATGCAAAAGCTAAAAGATATTTTGCACTAAGCTCGGTAAAACTCTTTTTTGCTTACTTTTCAGCTTATTTTACTTAAAAAGTGATAAATGTTCGAGCAAAAATACAGATAAACAGAATAATGCTCTGCATCCATTATGTATTTGTATTATTCTATATTTATCCCTTACCCTCTCCCAACCAACAGGAATACAATTTTACTTATTTACAATTTCCTTATACAAAATCTCTTCTCGTAATTTTTCGCTTGGTGTAAATTTAATTCTATTATGCGCCGGAATTTCCAAACTTCTTCCATTACGAAAGTCAAATCCTTTATGTTCCTTATAATTTCTGATTTCGAATTTTCCCACATATTTTAATGACGCTTTTCCGTCCTCCGTCAATCCCTCACATATCAGTGTTGCCACCGTATCAATAGCAAACTCCGCTTGTTCGTATGTACAATTCTGTATCTCAGAATATCTTCTAATCATCTGCTGACGTTTCATAGTATGTTACTCCTTTTTCCTTATTTTAAATTTATATATAGGCTAACGCCCCAACCAGAGAGAAAAAATAAATGTATGATATAGTTTTCGCCAAACCACCTACTTATCAAATTATATATATGAAAATACCCTTTATCTTTCTTCATTGGTCGGCAGAGTGCCAGCCGATACCTCATAAGAAGTCAAAGCTTCTCTGGCACGATATCATGCACTGATAAGAATATTTATATCTACAACAAAATTCTTCTCATGTAAGAAAAGAACTTTGATTTTGTTTAAAATGCCACGAATCTTTGAGTGGCAAACAACACAGAGTGTTGGCTTTACTCTTGTCACTTTCGTGACGCTATGTCCTTATCCCAGATAAGTCCATATATAATACTTTTTTATCTAGGGGGTGTTTTTAACCGCAGAGTTATAATAATAGCTTTGCGGTCAGAAAGCCCCCCTTTGTTCATTATCTGCTCTTTTCAATCATCCACACATTGTCAAACCGTTTGACTTTTCCATCAACTTTTTTCTTTTTTCGCTTGCATACAATTCTATATGTACTCTTGTATTGATTTTCAAGTATGGCATTTATAGCTTTATAGCTTGTAATGATATGCCGATATTTATCTGTAAATCCCAGTGATTTAGCAAATTCTTGTGTTTCCGACCGATTCCACCAAACCGTTTGTTTCTGGTAGTGATCTTCCAATAATTTTTCTGTATAAATCTTTGCATCGTCATTCCAGGGACTTATATTGATACCAAAAGCATCTTTTAATGTCAACAAAAAACCATTCTTGCCCCGGCGAATCATATCCGTTGTGCGCTGAATGCGATTTTCAAAAAATGTCAGCTTTTTATCGTTCACTGTCTTTGTCAGTACACCATTTATTTTTTCGTCCCGGATTATTCGGTGCTTGTCCGGGTATCTGTTCCCATTTTTCAGATACCATTCTAAGTGGTAATCAATGCCCCTCGTCAATAATATATGCGCCGGTTTTATCCACCGTTTTTCGGCAGAATTAAAGCCATTGAGCGTACTATTTGAGATATTTCTTATATAAAGAGCTGCTACGTCACAATCATCCTGTTTTCTCTTACGACCAACAATCTGTTTAATGGTCTGTATATCATAAATGCCATCAATGATTATGATTGAAAAGCTATAGTCTCTCATAGATACGCCACAATCTAATGCAGATGTACCAAATAGAAACTTTTGTCCGGAAAAAACTTTATCCTCTGAGATTTTCGCAATTTCTGATGATATTGCTTTTTTCATTTTGGCTGTCTTTCCGCTTAAATTACCAGAACCAAGCACAATCGAAGATACGTCTTCATATTTCCTATACATTTTCAGTAATTTCTTTGTGCTGCTCATAACAACCATAGCTTTTACATTTGTGTCATGTGCCACAAATTCAAGAATATTTTCAAGTTCTTCATCGGATTTATATGTATAAATCTCGTTAATCACTTTTGATTCGGTATAATCTTTCGGGTATAGCTTGTAATCCATCAAATTACTATGAAAATACTCAAAAACATCATCTGGCGTTGCAGTTATCCAGATTTTTATACAGTTTAAACTCTTTAATATGTTGTAGTGTCTGTCAGTAAGGTCATTGATTCCACTATCCGAAAAAAGATAGTGGCACTCGTCCAACACAACAATTAAATACTTTTCAAAGTTTTTTATCGACTCAAGTGATTGATAGGATTCGACATCAATGGCAGCAGTAGTAACCTCTTTTCTCTGCTGCCTCTTCAAAAGTAATCGTGGCTCTAATTGAAGAATTTTTTTCCCTTGTAACTGCACAAAGTTAGCCAGCTTATTATTTACAAATGTTGTTTTTCCCGTTCCAGTGCCATTATAAAGAAAGATATTATCTCCTGGTTTCCATCTGTTAATCTCTTCCTCCGAAATAATTTCAGAAATATATTTAGTTTCACTCATTTGTTTCTTCTCCCTCAACTATCTGTTTTTGTATTTTTCAACGGCTTGTCGAAGTTCTGGAGTATTACGAAAGTAAAAGACATTTCTGCCACTTCCTCTTTCATCTGGTCGCATATTTACCAGCACAAACCCCTGTGCAATTAATTTACTCATCAGTCTTTGTGAAAAAATCGTATAATATTTCGTTTCGCTCATTTGTTTAACCTCATTTTCAAAATTTTGACAATAAAAAAGCAACCAATTTTTTAGGGAATCCACCTTGTAACTTGGGCTTTCCCATTTTAAAATTGATTGCTGTTAGTGCCTAATTATATTATGCCTTATGCAAAGCATACCTAGATACATTTGTTCTGTTTGATTTTTATTTAGAATAACACACTTTTCCTAATTTGTCAAGTATTTTCATGTAATTCAACAAAACTTTAAAATAATTCCGAATAGTATAGGAAGATTTTTAAAGTTAGGCACAACTTATAATAATCTTTTCTTTAATCATCTCGGACTAATCATATCAATTACTTCCTTTCCTATTTTATTACTAAAATAATCTTTATGTTGGTAAAAATTCATATTACTTATATGAACCAAATTTTTCACACTGTTCCATCCCAACTTTCCACCTCGCTCTTCAATAACAGATAATGCCCATAGTATCTTTCGTACCCAAAATTCCTCTTGACTTTCTTCATATTTTTTCACTGTTTCGCTACATTTCTTCATATTATACAAATCGCGATTATTTAATCCCATGAATTTATTTATTGCATTAACTGTAACCCTTTTAGGTATTCCATCACTTGTTTTCTTATAGTCAGCAATAATAGAGTCCATTTGCGGAAAATATTTTTTATCTAGCTCTTCCAGTCTTTTATTTTTCACTTGACTTTTACATTTTTGTGGAAAATGTTTCTCTGTCCATTCATAATCATTTCTTCTTAACCATCTTAGTTGTAATTTATATTCTGATGTTTCACATATCTGTGTAAATGAATATCCTGGATATTTAGAAACTGTTTCAAGCCAAATTTTCCTTAACTTAACAATCTTCTCTTGCGTATTTTCGGATTTCTTTGTTATATATCTTGGATCTGTATAAGTAGGTATTTCATGTTTTCTTCTAATTAAATTGATAAGTGCAGTAGAAACATATAAATCTTTCGCAACACGATAAGTACTTTTACCCGCCTGAAGCATTTCTATAACTCTGTCATCAAAATTCTGTTCTGGTTTCTTATCAGATAACTGACATTTTATTAGTTCTTCCGGCGAAATATTCAAGAAAAGCCCTATCTGAATAATTTCATATGGATTTATTCTTTCTTCATGTAATACTTTCGAAATCTGCCATTGTTCTTGAATCCCTCTATCCAGATCTTTGTAAAATTTTATCATATCACTATATAACAAACTTGATTTTATAATCTTTCCTCTATTCGAAAGATACTTCGTACTCTCCATTTGTGATATAAGATACTGTCCTGGATGTATGACAGAATAAACATTTATCGGTAAACAAACCATTGCCCTTATATACTCTGCAATTTTTATTTCCAAATCTGATCCCTTTTCAAATTTCAAATTCGTTATATTGTTTTCTGCAGTATTAAACGTATGCATTTTATGTCTATCCTTTTTGATTGTACTATTTAATAGCTTACATTTATGTTTTGGACACACTGTAAGTTCCGGCACTTGATGAAGCCTATTCCAATATGTTTCTCCGTACTTGTTTCTATTTTCTTTTACACACATTGGACAATATCTTAAATATTCTGTTCCATTTCTAATTGGCGTAATTGAAAACAAATTGGCGTAATTCCCTTTTAACTCCCTAAGTGCTTGCATAGCTTTAACTCTTTGTTTTAAATCTAAATATCGCCCATAATAATTGCATAAAGTATGATTATTCAACATATCTTCCCACTTACAATTTTTTGTCAGATAATCAACAATCTCCTTAGACATATCATTACAAAATGCAAATTCTAATCTTTCTTTTGGATTTTTTAGAAATTCTTCCATTGCCTGAGTCTGCGATACATAGCCACCTTTTTCATATGACCTCGATAGAAAACTATACATAGTTTCATCTTCATATATTTCTGGTAAATATAAAATCATACTCTCACCTCCACAACTGTTAGATTTTTCTTTAATAATGTAACTATGTTCTCTCCGCTTTCTTTTGCCTCTACAACAATGTCTGCAATTTTGACACTATCGCTTAGTAATAGTTCATCATTTGGCTGTTGTTCATTCTTTTTTCTTTTGGTTGATTTTCGTATCATTGAAAACTCTACATAGTTATGTAATACCTCCATACGATTGTTATATGCTTTTTCTAATAGTCCCAATGTTAGCTCTTTTTCACTTGAAAGAATGCCAATTTCCTGTGCATCATGTAAAATTGATACCACTATAGACGCATTACCATTTGAATGTTCATACAACCATTCTATAATTCTCTCCGTGATTTCCACATGTTTTTCCATATATTGATACTGAAAAATTATTTTGCAGAACGCAATAAACTCTGTTCCATACTCCATAGACCCATATTGCAATCCCATTGTTCTCCTAGCAAGATGCATTGCTTTAGCAAAGAAATCTTTACATTCCGGCGTACCAACAAAACAAATACTAATACCTGAATTATTAACTAGCTGCGTAATACTTCCAACCAAGTTTCTTCCATTTTTCGAATGACATATGTTTTGAATTTCATCGAGAACGAGTAATCCAATATTATTCAATGCAATCTGACTTACACAACCAATCAATGAATCTGTTGTCGCTTTTGATCTTATAGCATTTTCGTAATATTTCGAGCCAAGTAATTCATCAATTTTTCTCAAAATTTCAAGCATTAATCCTTTTGTTGATGAATCAAACGGTGTTTGTACAACCAAAATAGGAATAATCTTTGCATATGGATTTTTCATTTCTATTACTTTATTGCCCCTTAATAGCTGAATTGACCTAAAAATAGATGCACTTTTTCCTATCCCAGAATTTCCGATAATCGAAAACGAATCCGAACCTCCAATAATCCCGCCATTATAAGATGATTTATGTTGTATTACTTTAAAATTCTCTCTCTGCTGCCTAGCTGTATTTATACATTTTTTCTGTAGAGATCGCATTAAAGCAAGATAAAATTTACTGTATATTTCCTGTGACATTTTTGACGGAATATAGATTCTATATATATCAGATAGCGCCATTAATCGCTCTGCTGCACTTGCATTTACAATTTCAGAATCATACTCCGGCAGAACACTCAATACAGATATTAGTTCTTTTCCTGATAACATCGGCGGTAAATTATCTATAATATTAGGAATTTTATTCATTCTTTTCACTGTCCTTTACAAAGTCTATATGCGCCCTCCGTGTCTCACGTTTTCGTGTTTGGCGGATATCTTTCACTTTTACGTCTGACTTATAACATACATTATTCGCAATATTTTCAATATAACGTGCAAGGTCTATCTGAGCTTGCGTACTTTTCCTATTTTCGCCCGATATAAGCGTTTTCTGACACTTTCTTAGTATTTGTGTTTCCTCCATACTTTTGCCGTTATATTGTCTTTCTATAAGATCAAAAGCCATATATTGACCATCTAGCAATGCCCACACTGTTGTCACATCATCAGGATTATATGCCACACAAACTTCGCCACCGGTCAAATATTCTTCTGTATATCCTTTGCGATGATATCGCATTTTATTAACCTTTAAACCCAACCTAGTAAATTTACCGCTTGTTCTAGGCAGCAGAGAATATATGACTTCATTCTTTCTAACAGAAATCATATTTGCTCCTAATTGATTTTTACCCCACTCAAATATACAATTTGCATACGGCAATACATTTTCAGCAATCATCTGATCTGTATATGGAAAATTTTCTACGATACGTTTTGAGTTGTAAAAAATAATGCAGCGTAATATTACACATTCAAAATCTTTCATCGTTAAACATGCATCTTTTCTATAATCGTGTGATCCTCTTTCTTGGAAATCGGAGTTTATAACGCCTTTTCCTTTGAGATATTTTTTATAGTATCCCTGCACTAAATCAAAAAACTTTTCCACCGACCCTTTTAATTCTGGACGATATGGAGGAAGATTCGTTATTGTAATCCCCAATTCTATCAATTGTTCAAAATTCTCTGATCTGTATTCTGTTCCCATATCTGTAACCAATACGCCCGGAAGTTGACTGTTATTCCATTCATTTCTATTTATGACTATTCCATATTTTTTGCACCACTCTACCTTATCTGTAACAACATTTATCATCAAATTCCTTAAGCTGTACATACCACCCTCCCAAGTCAACGAATATCCGCAACATAGACTACTATAAGCATCTATACAAGTAGTAAGCACGGGTCTTCCTACAAGGTTTCCAGCATCATCAACAAGATAAATATCACAAATGGTTGCGTCCAACATGCCCACCCCAACATTTGGCGCAAATTGCTGTACGCCGTCACCAACCAACGGTCTATTATTCCTCTGATAATTTTTCAATCCATCTCGTGAAATATAGTAAGTTTGCATACTTTTTGTTTTACGGTAAAAATATCTAAATTGGTTAAATGTCGGATATTCTGGCAGCAGTTTTCCATTTATATCACAATATTTCTGTTTCAGCATTAAAGTATACGCTGTCTTTAAACTATTTTGATTTCTTGTATAGAAAAATTTGTTAAGTGCCCAACGCATGTTTTTCTGATCGCTGGAAAGTTCTCTTTCTTGTTTCTGTTTTGGGGCTAGTACAGATATATCCTGATAAATTAAATATAAGCATAAATAATGACGTATCGTTTGTTTACTTACATGCATTTCTTCTGCGATATTTTCTATCATTTGGCTTCTCTTTGCACTATCTGCAATAAAAGGCAAGATACTGGCAATCAAAGAAAAATGCGTATGAATAAATTTTCTGCTGTCTGTATCAAATGATTCCATTGATTTAATCTTTGTATTTGTGATACTATGTAACTCTTGTTCTGTGCAAGGTGAAAACAACCTAATTTTTTCATTTTTTACCCATTTTGGCATTGTCTGTTTTATGCAATCAATTATAAGTTTTTTATCTGGTTGCTGATCCAATATTCGTATGATATTGTTACCATTTTTTAAAAGACAATTATTCTTCATTAATTACTATCCCCCAATCTTCAATACCATGTCTTAGCCAATACTCTCTCGACATATCCAACAATTTTACTGTCAGTGGTTTCATTAAATGATTTCTTTTCACACATTCTCTCACCATTTTTTCATTATCTGTTCTTGTACATAGGAAATCAGACATATATATCCCATCTTCTAAATCTTCTAGTACAACATTACATTGAATTTCTATTATTTCAGAATCTCTTTCAAGAATTTCCGCATAGATAGTTTGAATTGGATCATAAGTACGACATATATCTCTGCACTTTGAAAGCATACGCTTTTCACAACGTCCCTTATAGTTCTTTTTCCTCATCTTATTCCACCTTTCTCAATAATATTTAGTTCCCAAAAATATCCCAAAATTGAATTTTTGTTTCCCAAAAACATAATAAATTCATTTTTGGGAAAAGGCATTTCTGGAAATCGCCATTTTTACAGGAATCTCTACTATTTTATTTTCCCTAAAATGCAATTTCTAAATTTCTCTATATTCTTGCAAATTTACGTTATCTTTCAAAAGGTAATATCC